>Ga0190313_1001907_pt1 | contig 10696 bp, 13 predicted proteins | sample 4870071011_MG_FD_169989 | JGI IMG/M metagenome (GOLD analysis project Ga0190313, IMG submission 169989) | Hydrothermal vent sediment bacterial communities from Southern Trench, Guaymas Basin, Mexico - 4870-07-10-11_MG | ecosystem: Environmental > Aquatic > Marine > Hydrothermal vents > Sediment ...
TGATGAGCTCAAGAAGCTCGGTGTTACCGAGCTCAGATTCATCGAGTCTGAGTTTGGTGTTCAACTAGCAAAACCTGAAAAACAGGATGTTGGTGATAAATACGACCTGGTTCACAGTCTTGCACAGGCTCTCTACCACCTCATAGAGTTTAACGAGGAAGAGTGTGAAGGAGAGTTCAACGGCATAAAAATAGCTGTTGAAATAGTGATCTAGCCTAGACGTTCTGAGGTGCAAACTCATGCCTGGTGAGCAGTGCGTTATGATCCATCCCTATGCTGGTAACTATATCTATGACCACGAAACCTTCTTTGGTTTGATAGAGCTCATCTTCGGTGTTCCAATGGGTATAACGGTTAAGCTTGGCTACGACTACAGCGATCACGAAGCGTATATAGCTATCATCGTCAGAGACCCCAGGTTCAGATCAACAATTGGAGAAGCACTTAGAGTAGACGAAAGCGATGTAGATAAGCTGTTAGACCTCATAGAAGAGCTACTCCAGACCTCGATAGTTCTCAAATGCATGGAGTACGAGGACTAGAGCTACCTAATAACATTCAAACTGAGAATCTTCGAAATAATGTTTTTGACTATTTCTTTTGTTGCATCGTTCAACACAATCTTGCTTTCTTTGTCTTTCTCAACAGCATACTGCTTAGCAATATCAACAAGAATCTCTGTTTCAACACCATAACGCTCCTTAATCTGCTTACACACCTTGGCAAGCCTTGCCAATTTCTCGTCTATCACTACAGGTGATAAACCATAGTCAATAGCATCCTTCAACGCCTGAACACCAAACGCTAGTTTAACAACATACCAACCAGCTCTATCAAGCCAAACACTATGAACTTCCTTGACCTTCTCCTCGATGTCCTCTGGTATGTTACTTGTTTTCTTGTTCAAGTCCTTGAGATACTCGATAGTTCTCTCCATCTCAGCTACTTTTGACTCTAGCTCTGCTAGTCTATCCAGTAATTTATTGATGATACTGTCAAAGCTATCACTAGGACTCATAAGTGCTTTGAGTCTTTCATAGGTAGAATCATGAACCTTTACGAGTTTTGCCAAGGTATACCATCCCAAGAAATACTCTAGTCACAGCTACTTAAAAAACTTTTCGGTTTCTCGATCAATTCTAGAGCTGTGCTCACAGCTGTGCTCTAGATCCTAGTCCTAGTAACAACCCTCCTCATCATAGATTCAATTCTAAACGCTCGCAGAATATCATCGGCACACTTATCAGCCATGTTCTTGAGCTCTTCAACAGTTCTATCAGGAAACCTATACTGATACACAGTGAAGCATATCTCCAAGAGATCGTGCTTGATCTGATCCTCTAGCTCTGGTCTTGACTGGAAAACCTGGAATAGATAGTATATTGTTCTGCTAATCTCTATCCTGATACCAGGATCATCAATACCACTAAGCAGATTCAGGATCTTAGCCTGAAGACTACTCATGCTAACCACCCTTCTCCAGGTACTCGTCTATTATTTTGACTAGTGCACGTGAGATGATATCCTCTTTAGGAACACCCTCTTCCTTCTCAATCTTTTCTAGCAGTTCATAGATCTTTCTAGGCACCTCAATCCTTATCTCAACGTATGGAGATTCACTCATTCTTTTCACCCTCTTTCTTCTCTGTTTCTTCAGTAACAATATCTGTTTTGTAGAAGAATCTATCTACGTGTCTAGCAGTCGAAATTCTCTTCTTTAAAAACCTGGCTTTCTCCATGTACTGCTCAATCATTTCATTTGGTATCTCGACACGTATAACCACCTCCATACCCTTCTCAGTATAGCGAGTATCAACGCTATAGTTGAACTTTAGTCCCTGAACTAGTAGCTCTCTCATTCGATACTGTAGAAACCTCACGACAATCTCCATAGTCCTCGTCAAAACAGCTTGATACTCATGGAGTGCAAGTCTTCGAAGCTCTTCTTCCTCTCCCTCAGTCCTCACAGCTGTGGCTTCCTCACTCATCTCATCAACACCTATATACACCGCATATAGACTCTAACAAAAATTCCATTTCCACTCTATGTCTATTCGGACAAACGTGTTAAAAAGGTGTAGTGTATGCCTTTGTATAGATCTGGCATCCAAATGTACAAGAAATACGAGAAGAAATACAATCCAACAGTAGTCGGCACTAGATTCGGTGATGTACAGCCAGTAGCCCTCGAAAGAGCACAGGAGGGACTGATAACAGTTGGTAGCATCAGAGACCTGGTAAGACCTATTCTCGATGCCTACGGTATAACAGGTGGTATTAGAGCAACCTACTTAGCATTCGCTCTTGCCCTTGCTCGCCATGTCCTAAGGCAAAAGGGTGAATCAGCCAAGAAGATAGCAACAGCACTAAAGAGCTACTATGTCAGTGCCTACGACCTAGATCCATCAATATGTGACGAGATTATCCAGGTAGTTGTTGGCTGGGCAATACCATACTAACCTAGCTAGATAAACACGTTTTAACTGAATAGAACACTATTTTTTAACCTGTTTTCTTCTTTGTTTAGCCAAAGCACTCATTATTCTCCCTACCATTCTTCTCCATAGGGTGAAAACACATTATGAAGATAGCTGTCATCACATCAAGAGCCACATCACTGATGAACGTAGCAAGGGATATTGCCTACGTAGCTAAGAAGCGTGGTTTAACACCTGTTATGCTGGACTACATAGCTAATCCCCACGACCTTGCCAGAATGGTTGATTCAGCAGTCATAGTAATGACAATGAACCCCTTGATAGCTAGATCCTGGTTCCTACTCAACAGAGAATTAAACAGGCTTGGAGTCCCAAGCTTCATCTACACAACTGTCGAGGGAAGACTACCTCTTAGACACATCAAGGACTGGATAAGGAGAGACGTTCTCTTCGTAGCAAACTCCAGTTACACCAGGGCTAAGCTCCAGGAAACAGGTGTTGTAGTACTAGACACAGTTCTACATGGCATCAATCTTGAGGAAGTTGATATTGTTTTGAAGAGACGTGATGCTGTTAGGAGGATAATCGAGAACAAGCTTGGTCAAGGCATCATCTTTGGTGTTGTAGCGTCTAACCACCCAAGGAAGGGACTCGATCTATTCTCTGATGTTGTTAGGATGGTTAGGGAGAAGACAAGAGATGCTAAGTTCTATATCGTGTCCACAGCTGGGGCAAAATCATTGTTTGAAGGTATAGACGGAGTCTATGTAGACACTAATTTTGGTAAACGCACAAGAACTGAGATACTAGCTATTATTAGTGCTTTTGATTGGTATATCCAGCCAAGCTTAGCAGAGGGTTTTGGGCTACCAGTCCTAGAAGCAATGGCATTGGGTGTACCCTGTATCCACCTAGCCTACGAGCCATTAACAGAGTTCTCAGATCCCAAAGCAAATATCTGGGTTCCCTACGACAGAATAGAGTTCTTCGACTTCAAAGAGGGTATTGAGTATGAGCTCCATCTCTATGAGCCAAAGGAGTTCGTAGACTCCATACTCACAGCTGTGGAAATAACAAAGAAGAGAAGAGATGAGTATCGAGAGCGAAAGGAGATGGCTAGGAAAACAGCTATGAACTTCGACGTGATGAAGCTTTATCCAAGGCTCATTGATCTCTTGGACGAGGTGGAGAAGGCGATACAATGAGCTATCTAGACCTCTCTCGAATGATAGAAAAACTTAGAGAACAAAAGATTAAGTATTGGGCTAAGGTCTTAAGCGATTCAGCGATAGCCACAAACTGGCGTATAGCACTAGGCATATCAGATATCTATCCATACTATGTATGGTTGTTACTACCACAGTACTCCTACGCTGTTATAGCCCTAGCATTCCTGTTAGGATTAGACCCGAGGGATCTAGAGCCTCTGAACATAGACTTCGAGATTCTTCTACCTGAAATAGAGGAACTTATGCAGGGTATTCTATTCAAGAGCATTAAGCTCTACGTTGAAGAGCTCTATAAGTGGATGAAGAGCTATGAAGAACTCGTTAAAGAGAACATCAAGGAAGAATACCAGAAGTATTTTCTAGAGAAGAAAACCAGGAAAGGAGTCTATGATCAATCCCAGTACAACTATGCTTACTACGATCCACCATTGGTTCTAGAGTTTATTCGATCAACACTCCCAAGGTTCTTGCTACAGTGGAAAACATTTAGCTTAATCAAACACGAGTTCGAGGAATCAGCCAAGAAGTTCGGAGTAGGAGAAATAATAGCAAGAGAAGTCTTCGACAGGTTATCGCATACAATAGCTACACAACCATCATGCATGGTTCTTGGATATGGAGTACTAGGCTACTCACCTCTTTGCGAAAAGGTTAAGATCTATGCAAAAACAAGGTTCATAGAGTATGAAGGAGTTGAGGTAGAAGCTGGAATCACACAGCTAGCACATCCACAGTACGGATTCCTGTTAGGTGTTTCCCATCTATCCATTGGTAGACTAGTACCAAAGCGAGACATCTACAAGAATCCACCTACCCAGGTCACATTAACTATGGTTGTTAAGGGATCTCCAGCTATGGTTAGATACGTTGCGGAGAGATGCAGAAAGACAATTCGTGGTCTAACGTATATTCCCCTAGCTGTGGCTAACTATCAGCGAGCAGAAGAAAGAATGGATTGGAGAAAATCAGAGAGAGCAGATCAGTACTTCGCGCTACAGCAGTTCAGAGTTCTGGTAGAACACATTGTTGATCCAATCATAAGGAAGTACGAGGCTAACCCTGTTAAGATTCGTATGTATAAATCAGCTGTTCTTCAATTGATCAGCATTAAAGCAAAGAGGCATAAGTGGGGCTATAAAGCGTTTGAGGCTATGACTGAAGACCAGCTAAAGACCTGGTGGCTCGACCACTGGAAAGCACAGGGATTAAAAACCGAAGTACTCGAAGAACTGTATCGGGTGTTATCGAAGTGGCTACCCCGTCTAAGAGAAATCAAGTACAACCTGGGAGCATACCTCAGCAAAACACGGAAACGACTAGCACAGCTCCTACGCTAAAATCAATGGGTGCAGAGATAACACCACAAGAGAAGCAGAAGATAATAGTTGATTCTCTAGGCGAAGTAATATCTATCGCTAATGAGGTTGGTTTCGAGCTAGCCACACTAGAATGCCCCAACGCCCATAACTGCCCACTTGTCATGAAGTCTAGAGAGCTAATCATAGCGTTGAAAAAGCTCTTCAAGCTGATGAGAGAGGCTAGACAGACAGGCTAACATTCTATTCAGCACAGCAAAACCAAACCAATTCGCTTTTTTGTGAACTATATATACATATTATATATTATATACTGGTGTTTTACCAGCTCTATACCATTCTTTTTCAACAGCTAATTAATCGTGGTTACACTCCTTTCTTTTAGGTGTGTATAGGTGTCTACAGTTAGAGTAACCATAACCCCAATATCATTCGAAGCAGAGGGCTGTATAGTCCACATCCTGGAAGTACTCAGAAACACCGACTTCAGAGGCAATCCAATTTATCATGTTGCGCTGAAGATACAGTGCGACGACATAGAATCCAAGGTCTTTAATCTAAGCGTAAGAAACACCAGGGAGCTTAGGTTCAAGATCCTTTCCGAGATCACGAAGCTTAAGCTCTATAGGTTTGTCTACGGAAAAGAATTTGCTAGAAAGGTGGTTGGATGAAAAGAACTGAACAGCTAGTCATTGATGTTCCAAGAGAAGAGCTAGCGTATATAGCCTGTGCACTGGTACAGGCCTATAGATACTTCGAGGAATCACAGCTCATCAGATACCAGGTACTGCCACTCGAAGAGCTTGAGAAGATAGAGCTTGATGAGCTAGTAACTTCAGTTGGTGGTATAACAGATCCTATTGGTCAGCTAAAGTCTTGGCTCTATGACACCCTTCAATCCTTCTTTGAGTGGTTGAGTAGTGCTGTCCAATCAACACTAACAGGTTTGTGGAAAACATTCATCAAGCCAGCCTTCGATACGGTCTATTCCTATTTTAGGGATGTTCTTGAGCGGAATGAGCATCTCAGAAAGCTCATCGAGGATGTCAAGAAGCTTGTTTCGTCAGTTATTATCGAGCCCATCAAAGACATAATCAACACCATCGTAACAAAGTTTCCGAATCTAGGAGAAATAATAGAGACTCTGATAAAGAGAGCTAGAGAAGTCATTGCTGAACTACCCAAGCGTCTACACGAGATAATATCTGACGTTAAAGCGATAGTCATAGACATAACGGATATCGGTAGTAGATTCCTCGAAAAGATATCTAAGTATCTAGACTGGCTTCCAGTTAGGATTGACGAGATCTTCAAGAAGATAATGAGCAGAGTAGTAGAGGCACTAGACGCTATAGACAAGCTAATCACGTTGTCAGAACGAGGAGTTAAGCTTCTAGCCAATATCCCTGACATAGTTAGGAAACTAGTTGATTTGTTTGAGAGAGCACCAGAAATAATCACAAGAGCTGTCAAGAAGATCGAGGTATTCGTATGGGAGAACCTACCTGACTGGGCCAAGAAGTTCCTTACCGAAGCACCCAAAGCACTTGAGACCATAGGTGTTACGTTCCAGGGATTCGTCAATGCTATTATGAGGCTACCAGATCTCTTCTGGAGCTTTGTTGATATCGTTAAAAAGAGAATGGAGGAGCTCAAGAAGTGGATATCTGAAAACACAGCTCATCTCTGGACATGGCTAGTCACACTAGCGACAAGGATCCTTCGTGAAGTTGTTGATGTGCTCAAGGAGGCGTATAACACAGCTGTGGAGATCTCCAAGGGTGTTGCTACATGGATCTACACAACATTCATTGAAAAGCCCTTTGCTATGCTTCAGGTCAAGGCTGTGGAGATACTCAGGAAGTTATTTGAAAAAGCGTTGAAGGGCGAGATCGAGGGTGGTGAGCTAGCACCGTACATAGGCATAACAGCGTCTATGCTTCCATACGCAACAGCAGTACTAGCACCATCCTATATCGCTGAGGGTATTGACGAGACCATCAGAGCGCTGGAGATTAGCGGTGAACCAATGGGTGTTGGTGCAAAGATAAGGATGAGGGTTCTAGCAATACTCAGAAAACTATCAGAGATGTTCAAGGATCTAGGCCACAGATTGTTTGAGGGTCTCGCTATTGGTATGGGTATAAACTTCTTCGATCCATATAGATACCTAGTTAGACCACTATCCAAAGCGTTCTTCGACCCCATCTATGCAGCTGCTTTTGGAATAGAGAGCTTCTTCGAAGTTCCTGGCATAACACAGCTAAGAGATATTCTCAGAAGATCAATGACAAAGATAGACTTTGAGAAGCTCGTTAAGGAAGGTGCTGTTCCAAAGGAATTTGAAGAGATATACAACATTATCTCTAGGACCCTTGAGGTCAGAGGCTATCCAAGATGGTTCATAGAGTACTTCTTGGATTTAGCTAAGAAGTACAAGATGGTTGTTAAGGATAGGTTTGGAAACGATAGAGTCATACCATTCAGTCCACTATTCGAAGTACCAACACATAGCGAGATCGTTAGGATGCTGCTAAGAGATGTCTTTGCATCACCAATGCAATGGGCTCAGTTTGTCAAGATCTATGGTATGAGTGACCATCTAGCGAAGATGTACTACATGTTATCATTTGAGTATCCATCATTTTCACAGCTATGGGAGTTCATGATGCGTGGTATAAGCGGAATGCTGTGGTATGTCCCACCAGACTTCATTAAGAGATGGTTTGAACAGGATGCAAAGTGGTTGGGTGCTGGAGTTCCAATCGAGCCCAAAAAGCTTAACTATGACTACAATGCACTGTTCAAGGCTATTCCATTCTACCTAAAGTGGATACAGAAATCTAACTTCTCATGGTTTAAGAGGGATACTGAGATTCAGTATGGCGAGCAGAAGATCAGGATTGACTTTGATTGGACTGCTGATAGCTGGTTGATCTGGGATATTAGTGCTGATCTACCAACAAAGATTGATGCTAGATGGATGGCGAAGTGGGGTCTATTCGACCACATATCAGAGAAGGGAGGGGCTGAAGTTCCTAAACCAGGTATACCAATTAAGAAGTTCCCAGAACAACCATTCATAGACATTGTCAAGGGTGTTGTAGAGAACACAATGATTAGCGAGATCTATATGGACCTACGCCCATTCTGTAGATTGCTAACAGCACATGGAGTACATCCTGCATGGGTTCCAATTACTGCTGTAGCTGAAGCAATCAACGCGTTGTCTGATGAGAGAACACTTTTGAGAACAGGATTCATCAACCTATTCAAAGAGGGCTTCTGGGACTACGAAACACTCGATAAGCTGCTAGCTGGTTTCTTCATAGCTTCATTTGCAGTTGAATACTTTGATGTTGAGAAGAGAGAATGGGTTCCTGGAGCAATCAATGTTCCTGTTAGGTTCCTTCCAGCAGAGCGTAGACTGCTAGAGCTTAGAGCTAGCATGGATAGAGCACTCGATATCCTCAGAGATCTAGTTAAAGAGTTGAACAGAGCATTTGCAGAACACATTGTCTTAACACATGATGACTACATCAAAGAGCTTAAACACGGTATAGAGCTGACCAACACTTGGTTTAAACCACTGATCAAGGAGCTAACAGGCAAAGAGCTAGAGCTAAAAGTAGATATGGATTACTACAAGGCATACGCAAAAGTCCTAGACGTCTATAGGGATATCTATACGTTTCACAGGATCAGGTATTGGATTGGTAGAATAATAACATGGTCACTGTATAGACTAGCCTATGCCTACGTCACTGTCGAGGACATCAAGAAGATTGTTAGCATCTTCAAGGACTACGGTAGGCTAACAGACAAAGAGGTAGAGTTGATCGAGAAGATTGCTGAGATCATGGTTGGAATAGCAAGGAGGGAGTACATTCCAACACCATCTATGTTGGCTACTATGGCTGAGATAGTCCCCGAGATCAGGAAGTATATGCTCGAAGTGTTTGAGAAGCGTATGGTTCCAAAGGAGTGGTGGTCAATCTGGAGAAAATACATCATACTAAAACCTGTGTACGACGACATCAAGGCCTGGTTTAGTGCAATCGAGAGAGCCTATAGGGAGTTCGCTATAACCACAAAGATGTTTGAAAACGCGTTGAAGAAGCTAAAGCTGTTTGGATGGGAAGAAGTAGAGATTGTCTTCAGAAGAGAAAGAATAGAGATCGAGAGAGCACTAGAAGCATACAGAGAACTGATTGGATCACCAAAGAGCCTTGTTGTCATGGCTGAGTACTCACCAAGAGCAAGACGCTTAGCACTTGCACAGGTCTACAAGATGATTGATGCTCTTCCAACAGATCCAAATACAAAGGAGTTCATCAAGGCAATGTGGGAAGAATACATACGTGTCAAGCCAGTATACGACGAAGTACGTAGATACGTAACAGAGTTGATAATGGACTACGCTAAGGGTGTTATCACGTATGAACAGCTAGAGCAAGAATTGAAAGAACTCAAAGAATGGGGCTTGGATGACTATGAGATACAGTTCTATCTATGGCTAGCAGAAAAGAGAAGAGCTAGATACGCTGTTTCTTCATAGGGTGGAAAAACATGAGCGAACCTGTTCTTCCCGAAGACATTAGGAAGTGGTTGGAGGAGATGAGGAAGAGTATAGAAGAGCTCAAAAAAGATGTTGAAGAAGCATTGAGGAGGTTGAGAGAGATAGCGGAGAAAACAAGTATATCAGCACCCAAAACAGCTAGTGCTAGCTCTTCACCACAGCTGAGACCACGACCACTCAGTGAACTGCGAAGGTGATCTAGTTGAGCTGGCTAGGGCTAACACACAAAGGAGTAGAACCACTTTTTCCAGAGGAATGGAACGCAGTAGTAGATGGTCTTGATATTCTTAAGCAGTATACTGATCAATCAGTGAAGTTCGATGACCTGAAGGCTCTTCCATCTGATATCGTTCCAGCTAAAACAGATACATATAGCCTTGGTAAACCAGGTGTTTTTTGGCTTAGTCTCTATGCACGAAACATAGTTACAGGTGATGTACACTTCACAGACATCAAGTGTGCTCTATGCGGAGAAGAATTCAGGGAGGGAGAAGCCATTATATTCATAGTGCTTGAAAGAGGTTCTGAATCAATTAGAACTGTTCCAGTGCATTTAAGGTGTGCACTGAGGCATGGCTATAGGGACTTCTGAATGGCGATATGGTATGTATATCCACTTTGGCATCGAGTATCGTTTTCACTCGTTGGTCAGAAACACGTTCAGTACCTCAGAAAATACTTTAGAGTAGAGGAAATTGATGAACTGGCGTTTCCACATATAACACCACATTCAAAACCCATTGTCTTTGTCAATCCATACTTTTACTGCATGCTTCGTGCCTCTAGGTTTATCTCTAGGAAACTCCATCTCTACGGAGCGTTGATAGGTATAGATGTAGCTGATTCTGACCACATCACAAACCTAGCTGTTTCTATGACTAACTATGCCACAGCTATGGTCACACACTCCAACTTCTGCAAACAAGCATTTCTTAGATCAGGAGTAACAGTACCTGTATACGTAGTACCGCATGGTCTCGATCCAGAGTGGTACACAAAACCACTATCAAATGGAGTATACTTTAACGAGATAGCCAAGCTAAAAAGAGAGAAGAAGATGAAGATCATACTCTTCTTCCTATGGCACTCAGGCTTTAGAAAAGGAGTTGATCTAGTTATCGAGTGGTACAAGCG
>Ga0190313_1001908_pt1 | contig 10685 bp, 10 predicted proteins | sample 4870071011_MG_FD_169989 | JGI IMG/M metagenome (GOLD analysis project Ga0190313, IMG submission 169989) | Hydrothermal vent sediment bacterial communities from Southern Trench, Guaymas Basin, Mexico - 4870-07-10-11_MG | ecosystem: Environmental > Aquatic > Marine > Hydrothermal vents > Sediment ...
GGAAAGTAACCTTTGCAGATCTGTCCTATCAATGCCTGTGGATTTAGAATAAGCATCAACAAAACCTGGTGCTTCCTTGCAATTAGATAGCTGGTTCTTTATACTCATGTATGTATCCCTTGCTGTCTCTAAAGATGATTTATATCCCTCCAAATGCTGGATTATGCTATCATATTGCTCTATATGTGTCTGGTCTTCCTCATAGCCTTTTATCTGGGAGAGTAAGCTAACCGCGTTATCTAAGAAAGATGTATCCAAATCTTCTGGCTTAATATCCTTCAGATAATCCTTTCCATCTGTTAAAACATTTATAACACTTGCAATCCTATCCGCCTGAGTTATATTTCCGTTTAACCTCTTCTCACTTTCTATGCTTGATAATGTAGAGATATCAGAAGTCAGCCCAATCCTAGCATTTGAAACAGATGAATCAAAATTATCTAGCTCTGCCTCTAACTTGGCAGTCAGTACATCTTTATTACATCCTGTTGGAGAGAACGTCTCAGAACAGTTAACCAAACTAGAATGAGCAAGAGACAACTTATTCTTTATCAAAGTAAAATCATCTGAAAGCTCTTGATAAGTGGAAACAGCATGAGAATCAGAGATAAATGTTATTCCCAGAACATCGCTACCAAAGTTCACACCTTCAGATTCTCCACCACCTATTAACTCATATTTTCCTCTATCCCATGGATTAGTTATCTGCTTAAAATCATCCTCGTTCTCCCATGATATGTAAACATTTGAATACCTGTTATCCGTATTTATACAATGATACCCCTGTTTCGTTTTAACGCTTTGAAGCTCTCCTGAAAACGCATCTTTACATAGCTGAGAGAGCTTATCCCATGCCAAAGCATAGAGCTCATCGCTCAAACCGACTGCCATATCTGAAGAATGTTCTGAAGAAGTCATAGTCACACAAACAGTCTCAGTTCCCTCTGACTCCTTTGTCCCTTCATCTGTCGTATACTTAGCTACATAATCCACATCTCTACAGACGCTGTCTCTAGAACCTCCACCTATCCCTGAATCTCCTACCCAAACGAGTCTCCCTGTTCCAGAAATTACATAATCATAGAAATATCTCATTTTCTCGGTTGGTATGTCTCTTGCATGTTCAACAATGACAACGTCATACTTATCAAGCATACCAGCTGAAAGCTGGTCAACAGTCACCTCTCTGACATTTATCCTTTTCACGTCTTCCATATACCTAGACAATGCAAGTGGATCTCCCATACCATATCCATCCGGGTCATAAACTAGCATAACCTTTGGAGCACCAAATATCCCATAGTATATACTACAATAGCTGGCCCCAAGGGTTGAACATCCTACCAATCCAACTCTAGTCAAAACAAGCAATAGGGCAAATAACAAAACAGCCAAAGCAATTATGTGGGGAAGATCCCTACTCAATTCTCCTCTCATATCAATCAAATAAACTAATGGAAAATGTATTTTTTAATCTTTGCATGATATTAACTATAAATCCATAAAAGGCGGAACGAACGCAAACAGCAGAGAAGCTTTTTATTTTGATTCTTCTTTTACTCTAACATGGGCGTAGCCTTAGGAGATCTAATAGAAGGAAAGACAATCGAACTAGAGTATCTATCTGGAAGGAAGATTGCCGTAGATGCATATAACATGCTCTATCAATTCTTGAGCATAATTAGACAGAGGGATGGAACTCCATTAATGAATTCAAGAGGTGAAATAACAAGTCACCTGTCTGGATTATTTTACAGGACTGCTAGATTCCTGGAAACAGGAATTAAACCAGTGTATGTATTCGACGGACTGCCACCAGAAGAAAAGGAAAAAACAATATCAGAAAGAGAAAAGAAAAAGATAGAAGCTCAAAAAAAGTATGAAGAGGCACTGAAAAAAGGGAACCTAGAGGAAGCAAGAATATACGCTCAGCAGACGTCCAAGCTAACCAGAGAAATGGTTGATCAGGCTAAGCGGCTTTTGGATCTATTGGGGGTTCCTTGGGTTCAAGCACCTAGTGAGGGGGAAGCTCAGGCAGCCTACATGGTAAAAAAAGAAGACGTATGGGCATCTGCTTCCCAAGACTATGACTCTTTACTGTTCGGCTCTCCTAGGCTAGTCAGGAACCTTGGCATAACTGGAAGAAGAAAGCTACCAAGGAAAAATGTCTACATAGAAATAAAACCGGAGATTATAACATTAGAAGATGCCTTGAAAAAACTAGGAATAAACCAAGAGCAGCTAATAGAGATTGGTTTAATGGTGGGGACTGATTTCAATGCTGGCGTAAAGGGAATTGGTCCAAAGAAGGCGTTGAAGCTGGTGAAAGAGGGAAAGACAGCAAAGGACGTCTACAAGGAGCACGGGCTAGATATTAAGGAGTTAGAGTTTGCAGAAAGGATATTCAAAAACCCAAAGATAACAGACAAATATGAGCTCAAATGGAAAGAGCCAGATAAGAATGGATTAATAGAATTCCTGTGCAAGGAACATGACTTCTCAGAGGAAAGGATACGCACGACTCTTGAGAAGCTAGCTAGGGAATACGACGTACATGGGAGCCAGGCAAAGCTTGACAAATGGTTTGGATAACAGGTGATTGAATGGAAGCATATCAATACATGATAAAAATAAAAAATGCATTTCAAAACTTGGATACCATAAAACTGAGAGAAATAGCCAACCAAGCAATGGAAGAAGCTGTCTTGAGGAATGATAAACTTCTTGCAAGCGTTGCCATATTCTCATACTCTCTCTCAAAAATACTAACAAAGGTACACTTTAGAAAGAGAGAAGACTGGGGAAAGTTCAAGAAGGTCATGTCCAGGGAGCTTTCAATGCTTGTGGGATTAACAAAAACAAGGAAAGATATCTATAGAATAATTGAAAACAAGCTGATAAAACTGGTGGAGGAAATAGACAAAGAAGCTGGGAATTACACAAGGAACCTTGTATACAAAGCTAGAGTGAAGATGGCCTCTACGGCGTACGCTCTGGGAGTGAGTATAGGAACAGCTGTTGAGCTTACAGGAGCAGACAAATTTGAACTACTTAGATACATTGGGGTTACAAAGATACATGATAGGCCTTACACTAGGACAATGAGTGCATTAGAAAGATACAAAATTGCAAGGAGGGTTTTGCGTGCAAGGTGAGCCAATAGTATCAGATACTGGGCCGCTGATTTCCCTGGCTGAAAACTGCTTATTATGGATACTTGACCTCATAGAAAACGATGTAATAATCCCAAAGGGAGTAGAATATGAAGCAATAACACATCCCCTAGGTATATACAAATACGAGCTTAATGCGTTAAGAATAAAAGAGGCGGTTACGACAGGGAGCATAATAGTTGACGAAACACCCCTGAAAAAGGAGGCGAGAGAAATACTGAGCCTGGCAAACAGGCTAATACTTCATAAAAAAAGGCCCTTAACTATTATACAAGAAGGGGAGGCAGAGGTTATAGGTCTAGCACTAAAGAAAGGATACAAAACCCTTGCAATAGATGAAAGAACTGCAAGGCTTTTAGTGGAAGATGTCTGGCAGATAGAGAATTATATGGAAAGCAGACTAGGAACTGAGCTAGAGACAAATGACAAAATCGCAGAAATAATTGAGGAAAAGCTTCATGGCTTAAACGTAATACGGTCCAGCGAGATAATCGCATTCGCATTTGAAAATGGATTGATCTCTCATTTAGCTGATAAAAAGACAATGCTAGAAGCTCTGTTATACGGAGTTAAATCAACAGGGTGTGCAATAACAAATGATGAGATAAAGGAATACCTAAATGCATTGGGAAAATAGCAGTCCAAGAGAGATCAGAATGACAGACACTAGTATTGCCACATAATGATTTCTTCTAAGGACTGGAATGTAACTTCTTTCTAGCCATACTATAAACCCAAGGAATATCAAGTTAGCTCCAAGGAATATGCCTAGGTATCCAAGCCCCTGAGCAATCAATGCTAGAAGGAATACTACAATGTAATATCCAACAAGGGATGCCTCATCTGTTACCATAAAAGGTTAACTGAAAATTGCTATTTATCTATAACCTTTTAATTACTGCATTCGTTAGTTCTGTGTGATATACTTAGGCAATGGAATAGAGTATGTGGGAAAGGCTAGAATATACCTAGACGGAAAAAGGGAAGAAGGAGTAAACGTAATAAGTCATGCGCATAGAGATCATCTAGGAAATGTAAAAAGAGCAATAGCTAGCAAGGAAACGGCAATCCTAGCTGGCCTAGAGGGTTACAAAGAAGGTCTATGCATTGACGATACTGAGATAAAGCTCCACGATGCAGGCCATATCCTAGGCTCCAGACAAGTGGAGGTACTAGATGGGAACAATGTTGTATATACTGGGGATATTAGGCTGAGAGAGTCCTTTTTCTCAAAAGGGGCTGAAATACTAAATCCAGATATCTTGATAATTGAATCTACATTTGGATTGCCAAATCTTGTGTTCCCTCCTCAGGACGAAGTTATATCCAGCATAGAAAGGTGGATAAAAGCTAACTTGTCAATAGGCAGACACGTGGTCATTGGAGGATACGAGCTAGGGAAATCGCAAGAACTGACTAGGCTGGTGAACAATATGGGAGAAGTCCCAGTGGTAACAAAAGAGATAAGCAAATACAACCAAATCTACTCAGACCTTGGGGTGAAGATAGGTGAATGGATAACTGCAGGGGAGCAAGGGGATGATCCAAATGTATTCATAGTTCCAATGAGAATGGTACGAAAGGCTAGAGCTGCTTTGTCGGTATCTGGGAGGGACGTAGCTACCGCCGTTGCAACTGGGTGGGCTGTAGCATATCCATTCAAAGCTGTAGACAAGGCGTTTCCACTTAGCGATCATGCAGATTTTAATGAGCTAGTTAGATACGCCAAAGAGTCCGAGGCCAAAAGGATACTGGTGACTCACGGCTACCAAAAAGAGCTTGCAAGGTGGTTAAGAAAGCTAGGGCTAAACGCCCAGCCTTTAAATAAGAAACCAAAAACAATATAAATGACATTTTACATAGCTATTCACTGTTTAAAATTTTAAAAAATATTAAATGATTGTTGACTAACGGCAAAACTAAGTGAGAGCTATGAAAGAGCCTACGAAAGAATATGGTGGAGAATTGCCCCATGAAACAATGAGCGTCTGTCCAGTCTGCAATAAAGTCATTCCTGCACTAGTCTATGAAGAAGATGGGAAAGTGTGGGAAAAGAAAACGTGTCCAGAGCATGGTGAGTTCAAAGAAATATACTATGAAGACGTTGAAGTGTACAATAAATTCAGAAAATTGGCGTATACATGGGGAAAACTAGAGAGCTTTAATACACCTGCAGAAAAGGAATGTCCATGGTCATGCGGATTATGTCCGATGCATCTATCTCACACAAATCTTTTAAACATTGTCTTGACCAACAGATGTGATTTGTCATGTTGGTATTGCTTTTTCTATGCAAAAAAGGGAATGCCAATATACGAGCCTAGTATTGAACAAATAAGGGAAATGCTAGAGTTGGGAAAGAAGGAGAGGCCAGTCTCATGTAATGCTGTGCAGTTTACTGGTGGAGAACCCACAATGAGAGACGATCTACCTGAGATAATAAGACTAGCTAAAGAACTTGGTTACGAACATGTACAGCTAAACACAAATGGTATAAGGATCTCTAAAGACATCAACCTCCTAGAAGAAGTAGTAAAGAATGGTGTAAACGTTCTATATCTTAGCTTTGATGGGATAACTCCAAAGACGAATATCAAGAATCACTGGGAAACGCCGTTCGTCCTTGAAAATGTAAGAAAGGTTGGGAACGTCGGGATTGTCCTTGTCCCGACTGTCATAAAGAATACAAATCTGCATGAAGTTGGGGAAATCCTCAAGTTTGGGCTCAACAACATTGACGTGGTGAGAGGAGTAAATTTCCAACCAGTTAGCTTGGTTGGCTCAATGCCGAAGGAAGAAAGAAAAAAATATAGAGTGACGATACCTGGAGTAATGAAGGCATTGGAGGAGCAAACGAACGGTGCAGTTTCTGTCAAGGACTGGTACCCAATACCTACCGCCGGGATAATTGGAGAATTCATTTACAGGCTAACTAATAATCAATATTGGATGACGAGCCATTTCGCGTGTGGAGCTGCAACTTATGTATTCCTAGGAAAGAATGATGAAGTTATGCCAATCACCAAGATTGTAGACGTAGATGGATTTATAGAGTTTATCAGAGAAAAGTCTGCAGAGCTAGAGAAAGGTAGAAGTCCTGCCATAGTGAAAGCAAAGCTCATGGTGAACCTGCCAAGGTTTGTGGATATTGGAGAAATGAAAAAGCTGGGAGGACTGGACTTAGCAAAGCTGATATACAATGCATTTGTGAAGGCTGATTACTCTGCTCTAGGAGAGTTCCATAAGAGAACTCTCTTCATTGGTATGATGCACTTCCAAGATCCATTTAACTATGACGTTGAAAGGGTAAGAAGATGTGTTATTCATTATGCGACACCAGATGGAAGAGTAATTCCATTCTGTACATTTAATGTGTTCCCAGACGTCTACAGAGATGCTATTCAAGAGAAGTTTAGTATTCCATGGGAGGAATGGATGAAGACCCATCCAGGGTATGACATGGCTAAAGAAAAATATGTCAGATCAAAGGAAGACATTGCAAAGATGGAATCAAGCGAGGTATACAAGAAGGCATATAACGGAAAGGATTTCTGGTGATCATTTCTTACGAGTCCTTTGCTTTTGTCTTTTCAATCTCCTTTTTCAGCTTTTCCCATGCGTCTGTCCACGACTTGAGGGCAGTTATCTTCTCTGATATCTCTTCTAGTGAGTATCCCTTTGAAGCTAGATCATCTATAACTTTCTGCATCTGTTCCTCCTCGTTTATGAAGTTGTAAATCAGCTTCTCTACCTTGTCTCTAGGCAACTCCCTAGCTTCTTTTGGTAGCATACTAATAAATTCTTCTGGTGGGATCGTGAGTAGACCGCTTTTGTCAGGCTTTAACCTCTTTGAAAGGTTCTCCAGATCGTAATCTCTAACCCTTCCTTCTCTAAGCAGATTAAAGAAGATATATCTCTCCAATTGAGCCAATGGAGTATATCTCAGCTTACCTTTGAATGTAAACCTCCTAGTTACCTTCGCCCCTTGATCCTCAAGATCTCTCTTTATTATGTGATACAGATAGTGATTAGCTCCAACAGTTATGCAGACATTTTTTGCATCTGATTTTTTCAATGCATCCTTTACTCTTTTTGCCATATACAAATCCCTATTTATCTTGAACAATAAGGCAACTAAGGGATCAGTATACATATTTGACAAATGTGCCTTTCTAAGACTAATATTGTCTATGGGAATAATCTTATCCTTCATCTCTATTAATAACTTCCTTAACCTAGACTCAAATCCGCTAAGCATCCCTTTCAGCTCTACAGGATTCTTACTCGTTAAAAGCTCAAATTCCTCTGGCGCCATCTCAAGCAGTATAAGGTCTGCTTTTTTCCACTCTTCCCGTATCCTATCCACGGAGGCAGGAGAATGAACATCCATCAAAAAAGTTATCTTTCTCTTGGGCTGTGTATCCTTCCTTTTGCTCTTACTGGCCTTGCTACTCCTCGGCTTAACCATCACATCCTCTCCGGAGCGTGAATACCTAATAGATCTAATCCAATGTTCAAAACTATTGCAACCCCTTTCACAATAGCTAGTCTCTCCTCCTCTTTATCGCTTCCAATTACCTTCTCCTTGTGGTAAAACTCATTAAACAGGCTTGCTAACGAATAGAGATAATTGGCTATTAGATTGGGCTTCCTCTGAGAACCTGCTTCCAACACTACCTCTGGGAACTCTGCCAGCTTTAGAACTAGCTCCCATTCATTATTATTCACAGATTCAAACTCAGGTCTAGGCTCACTGGTCGCCTTCCTCAATATGCTCCTGGCCCTGGCATGTGTATACTGCAGATACGGGCCAGTGTCGCCCTCAAACCTAAGTGCCTCTTCCCAATTAAAGCTTATCCTTTTCATTGGATCCACTCTAATCAAGAAGTACTTTATAGCGCCAATACTGACTTTCTCTGCTACCTCTTCCTTATTTTCCAAATCTGGATTCTTTTCCTTTATGGCAATCAATGCCTTTTCCTTGCCTTCGTCCAAAACTGCATCCACTGGAACGGTTTCTCCCCTTCTAGTTGACATCTTCCTACCAGCTAAATCCACAAAGCTAAAATGAACAGTCTCTAACCTATCTCCATCTTGACCAATCGCATTCAGCAACGCCTTCAATTCCTTGGCTTCTAGCTTATGGTCCTCTCCTAAGACGTTTATACAATACCCTTTCTTCAGCTTCTCAATGTGATATGCCAAATCCCTGATCAAGTAAACACTTGTCCCGTCAGGTCTTGCAATAACTGTATCTCTCCCCATGCCCAGGTCAACGGCCAACGCCCCTGTGTCCAGCTTCTTTACTCCCAGTCTGGAAACTAAATCCATTGCTTCCTTTACCTTTCCACTGGCTATCAGGTCGCTTTCATAATCATAAACATCATAATGAAATCCACATCTACTAAGAGTCTCCTTCATTCCAGTAAGGCAAAGGCCTGCTGTTTTTTTCAGCTTAGCCAAAAGATCTTCATCGCCGTTCTCTGCCCTGAACAAAAATTCATCTACTTCCTTTTTGAAGTCTTCATTTTCTTCAGACAGTTTGTAGGCAGGAACGTACCTAAAGAACACTTGAAAATCATTCTTTTCTGCGTATTTACCCCATTTTTTCACAAGCTCTTGATCTGGTTCTATTCCCTTCTCAAACGCCAAAGCAATCAATGCCATTTGCCTTCCAACATCATTTACATAGTAGTGTGTTTCCACTTCATAGCCAAGGAATGTTAAAATTCTTCTCAATGAATCCCCTATGACTGGATTCCTAAATCTACCGATGTGTATAGGTCCTGTAGGATTGACACTTGTATGCTCAAGAACAATCTTCTCCCCATTGGACGGCATGGATCCATATCTAGCATTGAAAACTTCTTTAAGTAGAGCACTTGCTAACTTTCTCCTGTTCAAGAAAACATTCACATATGCCCCTGCCACTTTCACGCCATCTATCCATTCGGACTTTGCTTCCTCAAGCCTCTCCGCAATGCGCTTGGCTGTCTCCTCTTTGTCCTCAAATCTGAATGCAGTCTTCACTGTCAGATCCGCGAACTTGCTTCTAGTGATATCCCTAGGTGTGGCTGAAAAATCTGCCAGTAACTCTGCAAGATTTTCCTTTAGATCAATGAGAGCCATAACTATCTTTACCAGCTACTAAAATTTAACCATTGCGCAGGCTCAGCTCTTTTGAAAATGCTCCTTCATTATCTGATCAACAATCTTTTTTGCATTCTCTGGATCCAATGGTTCAACCAAGAAACGGACATTGCCTTTTTCTACCTTTGCTGCAAAGCTATTCTCTCCCAAAGAATGTATAATTCCTTCCTTCCCTGCAAATGCTGCCTCCACAGTTCCAGACTTCAAATGTTGAATAACTCTCTTAACGTCTGGCCTACCTCTCATCTGCGCAAGTTCCCAATTAGTGAGCGTTAATGCTGTGTGTCTTCTTACCTTCTCTAAAACATGATCAGGAATCTTAAGTTCCTTTGCGACAGCTGGGAGAATATTATTCACATGATCTAAAAACTCAGCTCCAGAGCTAAGCACTTCTAAATCTCCCCTATGTGGAGACGCCTCATGCTTAATTCCAGTTGAAGTAACGGTTATATCATGTCTTATATTCCCGACAGATCCAACTATCTTCCATTCCCTTGGCACTCCATCTTTATCTTTGATAACTCTAAGAGTAGTTGGATGCCATTTTCCCCCCTTTATCATGTACGCATCCTCAAAACGTCCAGTCTTTTTAGGTGTAACTATAATCTTCATTCCCTTTGGGACATGCTCCATACTAGTTTCCTTTACCTTCCTAACAACCAAAACAAACCACCCCTCACTTACATTATAGTTATGGCAAATGATTATATATTTGTTTTCCAAGTGTTCAGTAATAAATGGACAGATGCATTGCTATATAAATGGTTTATAAATCCTTTATAAATCAGGCAGCTTTTTATTCAAAAAAAGGCCTGAAAAAACCGATGGAAACCGAATACGAAACCGGATTCGGATGGATGAGAATAGGGGATAAAACGTACAGAGACGACGTGGTGCTTGTAGATCTAGGGGACGGGAACATAAGAGTAAAAGAAAGAGACAAATCCCATTCTGAAATAAAATACGGAACTAGTCATATCGTGGACTACAACGAGGTTTCTAGATATCTAGATCCGTGGAAGGACATAGGCATAGAACAAATAATAATAGGAACTGGCCAATACGGAAGACTAGAACTAGATCCTACTGCAAGGGACAAACTGGTAAGAAGGGGCATAGAAGTAATTGAACTTGAGACTCCTAGGGCAATAAGGTTCTGGGAACGCTCAAGAAAGAAGAAACTAGGGATATTCCACGTCACATGCTAGGGTTAGAGCCAATGAAGAGGTAAGCAACGAAAAGCTTTTAAAAGGGTTGTAGAATAAAATAAAGGAACGCCTCGCCACTGGCCTCCGGCTAGTTTTGAGAAACAGGAGGTAATAAATAATGGCAAGAATTCATGCTAGAAAGAGAGGAAAATCT
>Ga0190313_1001909_pt1 | contig 10685 bp, 15 predicted proteins | sample 4870071011_MG_FD_169989 | JGI IMG/M metagenome (GOLD analysis project Ga0190313, IMG submission 169989) | Hydrothermal vent sediment bacterial communities from Southern Trench, Guaymas Basin, Mexico - 4870-07-10-11_MG | ecosystem: Environmental > Aquatic > Marine > Hydrothermal vents > Sediment ...
AAAATAGTACCTATTAATCTTATTTCATTTTCATGTGTTGAATTTCTGTTATCTATCATTTTCTCAACCTTTCCAAACCCAATTTAACATAATCTGGATTTATTTCAATTCCTATAGAATTTCTGTTTAATTCTTTGGCAACTGCTGATAGAGTGAATGTTCCTGCAAATGGATCTAATGTTAAATCGTTTTTATTACTACTAACTTTAACAAAAATTCTTAAAAGTTTCAATGGAAGTTGGCAAGGGTGCTTTTTATTAAATCTATCTTTGGATACGTTTTTTAATAAGTTTATATCGAGAACATCTATCATACCTTTGCTTAATTCAATTAAATCTAAGAACCTTAATAAATCATAAGATGTTCTCCCCTTTGAACCATTCTTAATTCTTTCTTTTATCTTTTTGACTTCTGGATTTTTGTAATGTTGAATTATATTTTCTCTATTGAATGTATAACTATTTGTTTTAGTAAAAAACATAATTGATCTTTGACTTCTAGTAAAATTCTTTTTTGAATGACCTATATTTGTAGGATAATGCCATGTAATCCATCTTCTGAATTTAAGTTTTAAATCATCTTCAATATATGATAACAACCTAGCATTAATTTCAGGATAACTTATTAAATAAAAACTTCCTTTCTTACTTAGAATTCTTGAGGTCTCTTTCAACCATTCTTTACACCATGAAAAATACTCATCACGTTTTTTTCTATCTTTATAATATGGTCCATAATTTAATCCAATAATATGGCGGATCAGTAATAATTAAATCAATAACATTATCAGGAATTTCTTTTAAAATTTTTAAAGAATCACCATTAACTAAAAAATGACTATTATTTTTAGACTTAATTTCTAATATTCTCTTTTTGTTTATTTTTGATAATAGGTCTTTATACATTTTATTCCCTATAACTTTAAGATTTTCCAACTTGATAAATCATTAAGATTATAATTTAAGTAGTGTTATAAATATTTCTTTTCGAACACCCGTTTTAGTCCTTCAGTTTATCTTTAGGGATCGCGATAATCCTTGCTTCGCGTATAGGATTGTTTAAATAATTTTGTTAATTATTTATGCTTATGGTTAAGATATATGAAGTGAATGCGAGGAGAATAATGCAAAGGACTAAGATTCCTGGAGCTGATTGGGTTATAAATCATTATTCTGGTTGCACGCACGGATGCGTTTATTGTTACGCGAGGTTTATTTGTAAGTGGAGAAAACAAAAAGAAAAATGGGGTGAATTCATTGACGTGAGAATAAACGCGCCGGAATTAGTTATTAAAGAGAGTAAGGATAAAACAGGAACAGTTATTCTATGCACATCCTCAGACCCGTATCAACCCATTGAAAAAAAGTATGGATTAACGAGAAGAGTGCTTGAGAACTTAAATAAGAACCTGAAATTATTTATTTTAACTAAATCAGATTTGATTTTGAAAGACATAAATGTTTTCAAGAAATTCAAGGAAATAGAACTTGGATTAACAATAACTTGTTTAAATGAGAGTATAAAGAAGTTATTTGAACCTTTCTCCCCATCTTCAAGGAAGAGATTAAACGCTTTAAAGAGGTTGAAAGAAGAAGGGTTTCGCACTTACGCGTTTATTGGTCCTATACTGCCTTACTTAACGGATTTAAAAAGAATTTTTGAAGAAGTCTCACCATTCGTGGATTACTTCATGTTTGAGGATTTGAATTTGAATCCTGCTAAAAAACAAATTTTAGAAGTGATAAGAAAGAACTTCCCTGAATTAGGGGATAAATATAAAAACTTATCTAAAGAATATTGGTTTGAAAAAGAAAAAGAAATCAAAAAATTAGCAAGAAAACATGATAAACCCATTAGGATTTACTTTAAGCACACGGGCTCCTTAAAGTTTTAAGCGAGCATGACTTCATGAACAAAAATAACACAAGCACTGAATTAATATTTTTCAAGAATATGTTTCTGAATTCTTCCTTCAATAAACTAAGTCATTAATGAATAATAATAAGAATTCTTCATTAATTAAAAAAGATTAACTCTCTTTTGATCAAATTATTAATAAACCCTTTTTTCTAGGTTCTTAGCATTCTTTAAACTTATTTTCATAATACTTGCTTCCCAGAATACTGCTTCCTTAAGATCAGCTTTCCTGAAATTCACTTCATTAAGAATTGCTTTCACGAAATTCGCATCATGAAGACAAGCTTTCCTGAAATCAGTTTCATAAATATGTGCTTTCACGAAATTCGCGTTAATAAGATTGCTTTCTTCATAATTTCCTTGTTCAATAATCGTTCTCACAAAACTTGTTCCTGTGAGATTCGCTTTCTTGAAACTCGTTTTCTTGAAATAAGATTCTCCAAGAATCCCTTCCTTAAGATTTGCGTTTCTGAAATCAGTTTCTATGAAAATTGTTTTAATTCCCATGATGTGAGGTAAGTAAAGATTCCTTGCGATTAATCCTTCTAACCTGGAATAACTTATGTTTAATGGATTATTCTTGAGATCCTGATTCCTTAAGTAATCCTGTAATTTATCAAAACGCTTATTCTTTGTTAAGTTAAAGTTTTTTTCCAAATTAATTCCAGTAAAATTTCTTTCACCACTTAATATTTTTTCAATGAATTCATCACCACTCATGTACTCACGCTTGATCATGCTCAAGTACTCACGCTTAATCATCATACTAAAGAAACCAGAATTCACTTTTTATAAATTCTTTCATTACGAAACAGGTTAATATTTATAATTATTTTTCACTACTTTTAAGTATGTTTAATTCATTTTATCCACCCAAATTGTATTCAGCAAATTTCATGTGTTTTAGGGGATTACATGTGATTAAGCTTTGCTTGACTCGTTTCATTCAGAAAAAATATGATGGATAAAACAGTTTTGTTACGTATTTCAATAGATTAAAATAATTTAAACATAATTGATTTGAGTGAAAAAGAAAAGCAATAACTTAATAACTTTGAGTTTGATTACTTCTTATTGTGATTAAAATTAATTTTATGCCAAGAAGTGATGTTGGAAAACTAAGCGTTTGGTTAATAATCCTCTTTTTTCTTTTTCTTACAATGTTCTTCATATTCATAAGCTTGGGTGAAAAAGGAGGAGATACTTTTTTTTCAAATTTAAAACTCACGATTCCGTATTTGCTCGCAGCGGTTTCAGCAATCCTTTCATTCTTCATTGGAGTTTCAAGCATTTTTAAGAACAAAGAAAACTCTGTTCTTGTTTTCTTATCAATAATTATTGGTTTCTTTGTTTTATTCTGGATTCTATCAGAAATCTTGTTCCCACATTAAATTTAGAAATTTTTAGACAAAGATATTAATAAAACAGAACTGAGAATAGTAAGTTTTACATAATTATAATAATTTAAAATATTAATGAATACTAAGAGCAAAAACAATTTTCTTCTTAAAGGCATCACGCAAAACATTCTTTTATTAGGTTTCGTGAGTTTATTCACTGATTTAAGTAGTCAAATGGTTTTTCCATTAATCCCCTTGTTTTTAACATCTGTTATGGGAACAAGCGCATCTGTTGTTGGCATTGTTGAAGGTTCAGCACAAGCAACAGCATCCTTATTTAAAGTGATTTCTGGATTCTGGTCAGATAAAATCAAAAAAAGAAAACCTTTTGTGTTATTCGGTTATTCTCTTTCAACGTTAATGAAGCCTTTATTCGCTTTTGCGAGCACATGGTTATTTGTCTTATTCATTAGAATATTTGAAAGAATTGGAAAAGGAGTAAGAGACGCACCAAGGGATGCGATAATCGCTGAATCATGCAAGAAATCAGTCAGGGGGAAAGCATACGGTTTTCATAGAGCAATGGATGGTGTTGGTTCCGTTCTTGGAGCTATTCTTGCACTCATACTTCTTCCATTGCTTGGGTATAAAAACCTTTTTTTGTTTGCTTTTATTCCAAGCATTCTTGCAGTTCTAACTATATTCTTTATTAAAGAAAAAAACAAATCTTTAAAAAAGAAGATTAAAAAAGAGACTCAGAGAACGAGTTTTAAAGAACTCTCTTTAAATCTGAAGTTATTTATTCTCTCTTCCTCTGTTTTTGCTCTCGGACATTTTGGTTATCCCTTTCTTTTATTAAAAGCAAAGAATTTAGGCTTAACAGATCATTCATCCATACTTCTTTACGTGTTTTTTTACATAATTTATGTTCTATTTTCTATACCATCAGGCATGCTTTCTGATAAATTTGGAAGAAAACCTATTTTAATAATGAGTTACACTCTTTTTGGATTTATTTCATTTGGTTTAATTTTTGTTTCAAGCATTAAGAGCTTGATGCTGTTTTTTATTTTATATGGCGTGTTCTATGCTATGATAGACGACGCACAAAGAGCGTTTGTTGCAGACCTAGCACCTAAACATCTTAAAGCCACTGCTTTAGGCACGTTTTATACTTTAATAGGTATTGTAGCGCTTCCTGGAGGATTTATAGCAGGATTTTTATGGGATAAGATTAATCCAACAGCAACTTTTATTTATGCAATAACACTCACGCTTATTTCTTTATTTTTACTTTCTTTTATAGTAAAAGACGGGTTTTCAAAAAAAAGAGGATATTTAAGTAAGAATTAAGTATTACTTACTTAATCAGGGGGTTATAAAAATGATGTCAAAAATACCGCTTAATTTAAAAGGCAAAGACGTGGATAAAGAGATTTTAAGAGTTGGAATGATTGCTGAATTAGACGCCATAAATCTTTACAAACAAATGGCAGCAATGACTAAAAATAAACTCATAAAAAAAGTTCTTTTAGATATAGCAAGAGAAGAAAAAACACATGTTGGAGAGTTTCAAGCACTTTTACTTGAATTAGATAAAGAACAAAAAGAAGAGCTTGAAAAAGGAAAAAAAGAGATAAAAGAATTAAAAAAAGAATAAGAACCACTAATGCTTGTTTAAAATATGAATAGTTATGTTTATAATAAGTGTTTAAAATTAATTTTTTATGAACCTTGAACCATACTTACTGCATATTTCAAAATACCATGACGCTCTTCTAGATTTTTTTCCTTCTGAGAACGTTACAATAATTCCTTACAAGGTGTTGGATCGGGAGATTCCTCCTGATATCTATGATTCTGCATCTCTTGATTCCTTAGTTTACGTGCCTAAAGATGAGAACCTCAAATTTGCTCTTCCAAAAACTCCTAAATATATTATTAGTGGTTCTAATGAATTTCATCACTTCACTTATTATTTCTTAAAATGGTATAAATCAAATAATCATTCTTTTGATGTATTATTAACTTTTGATGCACACACTGACTCTTATTATAATCCAGAAATGAATAATAATAAACTTGCATGCGGGAATTTCAACAGGTTTGTTATAAAAGAAAATCTTGTGGACGAAGTAATTACTTATGGGATTCCTGAAGAAAAATTTGTTAAAGGTTATGGATATGATTCGCATAAAGAACAAAAGATTTTTTACACAAAAGACGATTTTGACAATGTTGTTGATTTGATTAAAAATAAGAGAATTTATTTAAGCATTGATGCTGATGTGTGCAAGGATATTAACACGGATTACACTTTTTCAGAAGAAACAAAAAAGAAAATGATTGACTCAAGAACTTTAATTGATTTAGTGAGAATCATTGATAAAAAAAGTGAAATTTTAGGCATGGATTATTGTGGAATACCTAACAAGGTTGGAAGAGGTTTTACTTATGCAAGAAGTTCAATTAATCTTGCTAAAAGACTTATGGAATTATGCAAAACATCAATGAAAGCATTTGCTTCATTAAGAAGCGCACAATAAATTATTAAATAAAAGCCATATATACTTTTATTATGATTGATACGATTGATTCTAAATTATTTGATGAATTACTTATTCATGCTAAAAAAAGATTTGAAGATGAAATGTTAAGGATGAAAATCAATAACATAAACTTATTTCCTATTTCTGATGGGGATACTGCTTTGAATATCTTGAGTTCTCTGGAGGGTATAATAAATGATGGAAATATTGATTACACAACTATTTGGAGTAAGGGAAAAGGTTCTTCAGGAACGATTTTATGCCCTTATTTATCTACTTTAGCATTATTTCTGCCATTAACAAAAAATAATGTTGTTGAAGCATTTAGAAAATCTTATAATGAGGCATATGATGCTCCAATGAATCCTGCTTCAGGCACAATTCTTGATTACATGAAAGGCGTTTCAGAAATTGTTGAAGAATATGAAGTGGAACCTTTTTCTTTTAATTTGCTTTTTAACAAAATCGTGTTTCATTCCCCCCAAATTTTTGATAATATTCGAGAAAGATATATACAAACACTTGAGAAGCATTATAATCTTACAATTAACATAATTCTTGAAAATCTTAAACAAAATATAATTAAAGATGCAAATAACAACATACCATGCATGGAATATATTAGTAAAGATAAAATTGTTGATTCAGGTGCTCTTGCACTTTACGAAATATTTAAATCTTGGGATGAAGTTTTAAGTTCATATGAGTAATTTCAAAAATGATGTTTTTTACGAAACACAACTCTATGTTTATTTGAAACCAAAGGATTATTATTTGAATAAGAAAAATTTTTTTGATAGGTTTTTGGATTACATGAAAAAATTGTTTGAAAAGCCTGAAAACAAAAAAAACATTGAAAAAATAAGTTTAAATGAGATAGAAACTTCTTTAGATAACCTTTTAGAAGATCTTAATAAATCCGAAAGAACGGATAAGCCAATAAAAAAATTTTTGTTTGATTTCTTTAATAGGTATATTAATGCTTTGTCTTTCATGGATTTAGATGCTTTAGCAATTTCTATTGCTTCAGGTCGTTTTTCAAGACAAGTTAAATATGAAGAAACAAAATTGAAATATGAGGATAATAACGAAATTTGGTGTCATGTTCACACAAATAATCCTTCTGCAATCAAAGAATTTTTCGGATTACTTGGAGATGTTGATGTTAATAAATCCTTTATTGGGTATCTTGAAGGAACAGAAGAGGAAAAAAGCAAGAACTTGTTTAATATGTTTTAATCATTTAACAATCCTTATTAATTTGTTTTTTTTAAATAAGAAATATAATGCCTAAAAAGATAATAACGCCTCTTGGAACAAGTATTAATTATAAAGATTATTGGCGCAAGCGTAAAAAAGAATCTTTTTGGGCAAGACTAAAAATTGATTATGAAAAAATGAATTCTTTACTTAAAGGAAAACAATTTAATCTTGAAGATTTTTGCACTTTACTCTTTAAAAGTGAGAAACAAGCAGGAATCGCAAAAAGAATGATAGAATACATAAAAAGTTCTGAAGAAGAAGTTTATTTCAAGGATTTAGTTGAAAAAGCAGGGATAAGCAGAAGCACTGGTTGGCAAGTTTTTCTTTCACTACGCAGGGCAGGCATATTGCAGAGAAGAAGTAAAAGAGATCCCATCACTTTAAGTGTGAAATTCAGCGAGATGTTAGAAGATTTAATATTCTGGTGGAAATCCTACGTTAAAATAAGATAATTTTTTTGAAAATCTTTATTACGCAAAAACGTTTTTCTTACAATTTATGAAAAAAGGATTTGATAATGAATTATATTTTAAAGAACAATTAAGAGCGATTAAAAAGCGCAGAGCCATGTTTAAACACAAATTCTATTTAGAACTCGGAGGCAAAGTTGTTTATGACGGGCATGCAAAAAGAGTTTTACCAGGTTATGACCCAAGAGTGAAATTAAGGATTCTTAAATCAATAAGAAATTATGGTGTTATTTATTGTGTTAATGCTAAACAATTGCAATCAAAACAAAGACTGCAAGACACTGAACTAACTTATAAAAAACAAGCATTAAAAGAGGTTAGAGAACTTGAAAAAAATAATTTGAAACCTGAAGCAATTATTATAACAAGATTTTCAGGTGAAAAAAAAGCAATTGAATTTAAAAACTTTTTAGAGAAAAAACATTATAAGGTTTTAGTTTTTTTTGAAATTAAAAATTATTTTAATATTAAGAAATTATTAAGTGAGAAAGGTTATGGCGCGCAACCCTATTTTACTTCTAAGAAGAAAATGATTCTTGTCACAGGAACAGCGAGTGGAAGCGGAAAAATGGGTTTTATTCTCTCGCAATTATATCATGAATTTAAGAAAAGCAAACTTTCAGGTTATGCAAAATTTGAGACATTTCCTGTTTGGAACTTGCCTCTAAATCATCCAATTAATCTTGCGTATGAAGCAGCAACAGCAGATTTAGGAGATGAAAACAAAATTGATGCACTGTATTTAAGATATTATGGTGTTAAGGCAGTTAATTATAATAGAGATATTCATAATTTCAAAATTTTGAAAACACTTGTAAAAAAATTCGCCTTAATAAATAATCATATGAGAAATTATCATTCCCCAACTGATATGGGCATTAATACTATTTCAAAATGCATTATTGACGAGGGTGTTGTTAGAAGAGCAGCATTAAAAGAAATAAGAAGGAGATACAAAATTTATTTAAGAGAGTATGAAAAAGGGTTTGAAAAAAAGAAAACTATTGAGAGAATGAAAAAAATAATGAAGAAAGCAGGATTAAAAATAAAAAAAAGGATGAATATGAGTTAAGAGGGGTGTGAAGGAGAGCTTTGCTCTCCGTGAGCATAAAGGGTTAAATCCCCTTGACTATTAAATATATGTTTTTGAAAGTATATAAAATAAAAGATAGGATTCTTCCACTATTCCTTTATTTATTAAGTGATTACCAAAAATTATTTAATAAATTATTTATCATTATTTTTTTATGTTAAATACTAAATTAATCCATTTAAATGGGTTAATTAGTGTTAACATGGTTTTGGCTATTCTCTTTATCTTTTTAATGTAATCTCAGCCATTGCTTGCTGAGATAAAAGGATTTTTTTTGATTAGTAATAGCCAGAATCATGAACAAAGAGGTGATAAAAAAATGTGTTATTTGGATGTGTTAGCAAAAAATGCTGAAGAAAACGAGTATAAAGTGATAATTGAAGAAATGATTGGAAATGAAATAATGGGTTTTATGTTTAAGAGAAATGAAAAGAAATTATTAGAGTCTGATTTGTTAAAATTGATTAAAAAAAATAAAAAGGGAATTCATGAAACACAAAATTCTGTTGCAATTATTCAAGGAAATGAAACAATCTATCTTCAAAAAAAAGACTATAACCTTCTTATTAAACTTGTTTAAATAGTGAGCCTGGAGGGATTTGAACCCCCGATCTACAGCTTAGAAGGCTGCCGCGTTATCCAGACTACGCTACAGGCTCGCAATATTTATTTTTTTATTATTGCTTTAAATAAATTGCTCTTTGAAAAAAAATTTTTTATAAAAGCGGGAGTTTTTTTCTTGTTGTGTAATCCAATAATAAATGGCTTAAGTACCCGCTGCAAAATGCTACAACATAAGGATTGTTTGAAAAAGCAAAACCCGTAAATAATACTGCAGCCCCCCATGTTTTTGAATGAAAAAACTTTCTATGACTCCAACTTTTTGGTTTTTCAAGTTTATCTGGGAGAATTGCTCCAAACATTGATGAAATAATTATTAAAAATCTTGCATTAAACCCTAAAATGTAATTACTCCAAAAAATGTTTAAGACTTCAACTATGGAATAACCAATTAATGCAGCAATCATTAAGTGAGCGTCTTTGTTCATATTCTTAAGAATAACAATTCTTATTTATCTATTTTAATTAATCTTTAATTATGGCAATAATTCTAAATAAAATAAGAAACACACCAACAGGTGAAAAAAATTTAATTTTTGACGCTTTTCTTCCAGAAATTAATAATACTGGTTTTATAAAAGAAGGAAGTATTAACTTAAAGTTAAGTAAAAATAATTTAGGGATTCAATTTGAATTAACGCCTGATGAATGCAGGATGATGAGAGATGTTTTAACTTCTTTCTTGAAAAAACATGATAATGAATTAATGATTTTATTTAAACAAGGAAGAACATTAGAAACAAAGGATTTCAGGAATGATTCTCAAAATCATAGAACGCAATACAATGAACCTGATTTTAATAAAACAGTGGATGTGCCTATGATAAAAAGAAACGAGTTTGTGGAAAAAAAACAAATTGAAGAATTTGATCTTCCTGGAATGAACTTGTTTGATGAAAGTTCAGAAGAAAAGAAGACTAATAATGAGGTAGAATTTTATTAATTTCCCCCACACTTTTTACATATTTAACAAAATTTTCTTTACTCAAAAAAGCATCCATTAAATCATATTTTTCATCAAGCCTAATAATCCATGGAGTTTTTTCTTTTTTGAATCCCATAATTATTGGATTAATGTATTCATACTTGCCTAAACCATAAGGCAAACCCGTTGTTCTGCCGTATATATCGCTTAAATGAAAAGCCATGATTTTGTTTTTAATCTTGTTGAAATCCATGAGGGACGCGTTAAAAACCTTTGCATCCGCAGTGTTAATCAATAATTTAACATTCTCCATATTTAATCGTTCGAGAATGCTTAAAAGTTCTTTTTCAGTGTTATATAATTCACTTGATTTATTATTTTCAATAGCGACAATTATACCAAGATTTTTTGCTGAATCAGCTATTATCCTAATTTTTTGTAAATCATTAGGATTATTTAATGGAAGAGAAATGTATTCGCAGTTTAATGATTCTGCAACAAATAATT
>Ga0190313_1001911_pt1 | contig 10666 bp, 9 predicted proteins | sample 4870071011_MG_FD_169989 | JGI IMG/M metagenome (GOLD analysis project Ga0190313, IMG submission 169989) | Hydrothermal vent sediment bacterial communities from Southern Trench, Guaymas Basin, Mexico - 4870-07-10-11_MG | ecosystem: Environmental > Aquatic > Marine > Hydrothermal vents > Sediment ...
AGGGAGAAGAGGCTCATAGTGTTCGATATGGACTCAACGCTTGTAGATGCTGAGATAATAGATGAGATTGCTAAGTACGCTGGTGTTGAAGATGAAGTGAAGAGGATAACTGAAAGAGCTATGAAGGGTGAAATCGATTTTAAGACAGCTCTTGTGGAGAGGGTAAAACTGCTGAGGGGTTTGCCAGTTGAAGTTTTGGAGAAGATTTACAAGAATATAAAACTCACTGAAGGGGCAAAGGAGTTAATTCAGGCTTTGAAAAAAGCCGGATACAAAGTTGCAGTTGTAAGTGGTGGGTTTACATATTTCACGGAAAGACTTAAGGAGGAGCTAGGATTGGACTACGCATTTGGAAACGAGCTTGAGATAGAGAATGGACGGTTAACTGGAAGGATAAAGGGTAGGATAATAGATGCAGAGGAGAAGGCAAGGATAATAGAGGAGATAGCCAAAAAGGAAGGGATTAGTAAAGAAAACATTGTTGCTGTAGGAGATGGTGCAAACGACAGGATTATGATAGAAAATGCGGGGTTGGGTATTGCTTTTAATGCTAAGGAAGTTTTAAAAGAGGTTGCAGATGGAACCCTATCTAAAGAGAATTTAATCGGTTTGGCATGCGTCTTGGGTCTCTTTAGGAAAAAGTCGTAAATTCTTTAAATGACATTTTTCATCGTCAACGCCATGATCGAAAAGTTGCTTGGATTTACACTGCTGATACTTACTCTTATAACCTTCTCGGCTTTGCACAACGCAGAATCAAGAATGTTCAATTTGAAAAGGTTTGCAATGTATACCCTTTTATTTGTCATAGTCTTTGCACTTCAAGGTATTACAGGTTTACTTGTTTTGTTTAACTGTTTGGACATAGTTTATCACATTGTTTGCGGATTCTCCTTGATTTTGATAGTGGAAATAATGGCTACTGTATGCATCTTAAGGACATTAAAATCATTTGGAGATCTCCATGTTGATAGAGAGGGTTTTAACTGTCTAATTTACGCTTGTGTACTTACGATGATAGCCGATAAGGTAGCTCAATTTTTTGTAGAAGATCTCGGTTTGAGTAGATTTATGCTCATCACAACGGTTACATCTATAACAATAATCCTCCTTTGTCTTGGAATATACCTCTTGAAGGTTTACAAGGATTTGATTAACCTTACCGAAACAGTTAATTTGGTGCCACCACTCAAGACAGTTTGTTCATCATTCAGCATCTATGCCATATGTGAAATAGTTAAAGGCTTTTATGAGTACACTAGCATTCTCCTTTTAACAGCTCATCTTGTACTTTTTACAGGATCTTTACAACTTCTCTGGGATTTTGCAAAAAAGTATTACATTCCCCTTAAGGAGGTGAAGATATAATCCTTTCAATGTCCACAGCTTCCGCCCTTCTTACCACACCAAATAGGGGATTTCTACATTTATAAAGATTAAATTTCTTGTTAAAGATTATAATTTTTGGTTTTAGATTAAATAACTCAAAACCTCTCACACAGGCTTTGAAAACCTCTTCATCCTTCCCCAAAAGGTAGCTTGCAAAATGCATCTCTTCAAGCATGGATGGACTGCAAACCATCGCATTGTCAGTTCCTAAGAGCCAGAGATCGTACTCTGATAGAATTCTATAGTTATTGGTGTTCATTAAGCCGAAAAATGCATTTGATCGAATGCAAGATACTATAGGTATATCCATATCCATAGCCCTTTTTAGATTCTTAACACTTGCCATGTTCATGTGAATAAGTAAATCCGGTTCCAAAGCCAATGCTTTCTCAACATCCTCATCGTCCTTTTCTCCTGCATGAATTGCAAATATCTTACCCTTTTTTCTTGCAAGTTCTCTAAGCTCCTCTAAAAACGTATAATCGTGATCTCTCGTTGAACTCATTCCAAATCCAAATGAACGCTCTATAAGGAATTCAGCCTCCTCCAAGCTTGAAGGTCTAGTTAAAGCTAAACAAACACCTTTATCATCAGCTCTCTTGAGGATTTCAAAACCTTTAACTCCTCCCTCTCTAAACTCGAGTATCCTGCAAGTTCCACTTCTCAAAGCGACACTTATCGAATTCCTTATTCCATCAATTATCTCGTCCTCACTTGCTGAATTCAAAACTTTGAACTTGTAATCTCTAACAGCTTTAACTATGTCCATGCGGGGGATGTCCTTTGCAATAGAATCTGCAAGATGCGTGTGTGCATTAAAAAACGTTGGTACGGCTATGAAATCCGCTTTTACCTCTTTTTCCTCAAAGCTTCCATCTTCATATATTATCCCCTTAACGACATCACATTCTGGAGTTATCAGTTCAACAGGGTACATCCTTCATCAGCCTGACTTACAAGCTTGGAGTACCTCGCCAAAAATCCGGTATGTTTTATCTCTTTCGGCTTCCACTTTTCTCGCCTATCCTCTATTTCATCATAATCAACCATGAGCTCAAGCTTTCTGTTTGGAATGTCTATGCTTATTACATCATCGTTTTCAACCAATGCAATGGTTCCTCCAACAAATGCCTCTGGAGCCACATGTCCAACACAAGGCCCCCTCGTAGCGCCACTAAATCTACCATCAGTTATCAGTGCAACCCTCTTTAAACCCATTCCAGCAATCGTTGCAGTTGGTAGCAACATTTCGGGCATTCCACAAGCTTTTGGGCCCATATATCTTATCACAACCACGTCTCCCTCCTCTATCTCGTTGTTTAGGATAGCCTTCAGAGCGTCCTTTTCAGAATCGTAAACCTTCGCATATCCTTCAAACTTCAGCATATCCTCCTGCACAGCAGATGCTTTCACAACAGCTCCTCTCTCAGCAAGATTTCCTCTGAGTATTGCAATACCACCCTCACTCCTTATTGGATCGTCCAAATCTCTAATAATATCCTTGCCCCTAACAAAAGCTCTATCCGCAATTTCATAAATCCTAAGACCACTTACAGTCATCTCATCGTTTAGAATATCCCTTGCCTTTTTAAGTAGCATAGGTACTCCACCACTCTCATCTAAATCCGCGATTGTGTATTCACTTGCGGGGTCGATTGAAACGATGTGTGGCGTCCTTCTGCTGATTTCATCAAAGACATCTAAGCTCAGCTTTATTCCGGCCTCTCTTGCAATTGCTGGTAAATGGAGAACTGTGTTTGTTGATCCGCCTATCAGCATGTCAACTGTTATTGCATTTTCGAATGATCCTTCTGTGACAAAATCTAAAGGTTTTACATCTTGTTTAACGAGCTCAACAACTCTTCTACCACTCTCCTTAGCAATCCTAAGCTTTCTTGAGCTGACAGCAGGAGAAGTTGAGCAGTATGGTAAGCATAAGCCTAAGACTTCGGTTAAAATTTGCATGGTGTTTGCAGTGTAAAGTCCTTGACAACTCCCAAAGTAGCATGCGGAGAAATCTTCATAGAGCTTATATGTTCTTTCATCTATCTTCCCAGACTTGTAAAGACCAGCAGATTCAAAAGCAGTCTTTATCGTCGCTGGCTTATCTTCAACTTTCTCAGCAAGCATCGGTCCACCACAAACTACTATTGCTGGAATGTTAAGTCTTAAAACAGCCATCAACATTCCTGGAATTATCTTGTCACACGCTCCTATAACCACAAGTCCATCGAATGCATGGGCTTTTACCATAGCCTCTATGCTATCCGCTATAAGCTCTCTTGTAGGCAACGAATAGCACATACCTTCATGTCCCATCGCAATTCCATCACATACGCCAATCACACCAAACTCAAAAGGAACTCCTCCGGCCGAATATATACCCTCCTTCACTGCTTGAGTGACTTTGTCCAAGTTTGCATGTCCCGGTACTATAGTACTATAAGCATTTGCGACACCTATGAAGGGTTTATCAAGATCTTCATCCGTAACCCCCAATGCCTTGAGCAAAGCTCTATGTGCTGCCCTTTCAACACCCTTCTTCACGACATCACTTCTCATTCCATCACCTCAAGAGTAAGAATCCTATGAAGCTTAGTGTATAGGCTATTGTGATTGGTATTGCCACACATATAACAGCTTTGCTTATTTCAATTCTTCTTGCATGTTTCAAAGCGAAGATTAGGATGTACGCTTGCCATATCGTATTTGCCAATCCCAATACCATTAGTGGGGCAGTGGGAGTAGGATTGTAATAGTAGTAACTCAGGGGAGAAAGTACGATCTGTGGAAAAAATGAGAAGGAAGTATACTTGAGTGTATTTGATAAGTTTCCTTCTCCTTCAAATAGGGCTGAGAGGGCATGCACTATGAGTGTTATAAGAATCCAACTGACAAAGGCCCCTATTATTGGGGAAACTATTGCCTGAATCTTTATTATCTCTATTACAATCTCCATTTGACTGCGCTCGATTGGAAGCTGTTGCAGCATATTTACCATCTTTGGAATGTTTAAGTAACTTATAATTGCTCCTATAACGCCACTTAAGGTAACTATAGCAATTGGAACTTTAAATCCATCTCTATACTCGCTAAAAAAGCCATCTGGATCGTAAAGTACACGAAGCATGGTGTTAATATGTACTCACTTATAAAAACAAATCGATTTACTTTAACACTTCAATTTCGAATCCCTTCCTACATCTGCCAGTTCTGAGGTAATTTTTTAGGACACAAATCTTATCACAAAAAGGGGGACAGTTAAAGATACCCATACTTTCACACTTCTCCTTGTTTGAACACTCCACAACTACGATAGTTTCACCTTCTACACTCATAACAGCATAGCTTCTCTTTGTCTTAATAGCATACAGCTTTTTCAAACCGCTGCTCATGGAAATTATCATTATAAGAGTAATCATCAGATAATAAATTTAAACTTTTTGCCTACAATTTTCCTTCAATGCAAATCTATGTAACTACGGCACCAGGCTTAGAAGATGTTTCAGCAAGGGAAATAGAAGCCCTAGGAGGCAAGATAAGAGAGGTAAGGGTAGGGAAAGGTAGAGTTTTTCTCGAAGGGGACCTAGAGCTTGTTGTGAAACTTAACTATCTTGCGAGGACCATTGAGAGAGTTATGGTTCTATTAAAGGTTGAAAAATTTGAAACGCTCAATGACATATATAGAATCGTCAAAGAAATAAACTTCAACTTCATAAAACCCGATCAAACTTTCGCGATAAGACCATTAAGGGTTGGAGAGCATGAGTTTACATCGTTAGATGTGGGAAGAGTTGCGGGACAAGCTGTGATAGACAGCTACATTGAAAGTAAGGGAGTTAGGTTGAAAGTAAATCTAGATGAGCCTGACATCATAATAAGGGTTGATGTCATAAATGACGAGGTTTACGTTGGTTTAGATACAACTGGTGATGAAGCCTTACATAGAAGGGGTTATAGAGTCTACGATCATCCAGCTCCCTTAAACCCAGCGATAGCATCAGCTCTGGTCATGCTTTCCGAATGGAAATGTGAAGAGATTTTAGTTGATCCTATGTGCGGAAGTGGCACCATTCTCATAGAATCTGCAATGATTTGCAGAAACATTTCTCCTCAAAAGCTTAGAGATAACTTTCAGTTCACTAAGATATGGGGTTACGATCTACTTGAGGAGTTGAAAAGAGAAGTTTTTGAGAGGAATGATAATCTTAATCTCATAGGGATAGAGAGGTTTAGGAAACACTTAAGAGGTGCAAAACTAAACTCTGAAGTAGCTGGTGTTTCTGATACGATAGATTACGTTCAAGGAGATGCTACAAAACTCTGTTTAAGGTACGCCGATGTTGCAATCACAAATCCTCCTTATGGATTGAGAATTGCGAGAAAGGGTATGATAGAGGAACTTTACATGGGTTTTTTGAAGTCTGCAAGAGATAAGATTGGTAGGATCGTTGTTATAACTGCTGAACATAGAATATTGAAGAATTGTGCTTTGAGACTTGACTATTCGATAGAGGAGGAGAGATGGGTTAAGTACGGTGGTTTAGACACTAAGGTTTTCATTCTGAGATAGCTTCTTCCTTATAAGTTTAGATGTCATGTAATCTACAAGAAAGTCGAGTTTTCTCTTTGCTTCACAATCTTCAAAGTAATCTAAAGCTTTCTTACTCTTATTCGCATAATCCTCTATCAGCTCAAGGATAACATCTACAGTTCTTTCACCGTACTTCTTCTCGTATATCATCGGTAGGGTTACGGATTCAATCTTTGATGACTTCTCACTGTAGGAGTTGAGGTATTCGAGAAGATCGTCAACGAGTTGATAAGCTATACCTAAGTTCAGACCGTATTCAAACATCCTTTTCCATGCCTCTTCATCCTCACAAACTGCCATTGCAGAGTTTTTTGCACCATAAGCAAAGAGTGAGGCTGTTTTAAACGTGATACATTTGAAGTAATCGTCTTCCGTAAACTTCTCGTAAGGACTGTAAACATCCAAAACTTCTCCTTCAGACATCATCATACCCGTCTTTGCGAAATCTAATATGATTTCATTCTTATACTTTGAAACGAGCTCCACAGATTTTGATATCAGCCAATCACCGACCAAAATGGCTAGGGATATGTCATACTCAACATGTAGAGCTTTTACATTTCTCCTCATAACCCCCTGATCTATTATATCATCGTGTACTAAGCTTGCGGTGTGTATGAGTTCAACGGCTAAAGCCATATCCATGACATCTCTGTAATCGCCACCGCACAGCTTTGCAGTTAGTAGAACTATTAATGGACGTGTCCTCTTTCCACCAGCTTTTATAACGTGCTTAAGAGCTCTTTTTATCTTTGGAATTGTCTTGGCACTCTCTATTAGTCTCTCAAGCTCTTCGTTGATAATCTTGTACTCCTGCCAACTCTCGATCATACTAACACCTTCAAGCTTAGAACTTCAAAAGCCTTTTAAATTTACCGCTTTAATAGAAGTTTGGTGGTAGCATGGGCGTTCTGTGGTTGGATGAGGTTGATAAGGATGACATTCCATTGGTTGGTGGAAAGGGGGCTAATTTGGGTGAGCTCCTCCGCTTGGGAGTTCCGGTTCCAGAGGGATTTGTTGTAGATGCGAGCACATTCAAACACTTCATCGAAAGCACAGGATTGAAAGATAAAATTATTGAAATTTTAAGTAGTGTCGATGTAAATAATATGAAGGAGCTTGAGGAAGCATCTAAGAAAATAAGAGAGATGATTGAAAGCACTCCAATGCCAAAGGAGATTGAAGAGGAGATTAGAAGGGCTTACAGACAGTTGTGCGAGGAGGTTGGCGAAGAGGTTTATGTGGCCGTAAGAAGTTCTGCAACTGCTGAAGATCTTCCAAGTGCTAGCTTCGCCGGACAGCAGGAGACTTATTTGAACGTTAGAGGTGAAGATGATGTAGTTGAGAAGGTTAGGAAATGCTGGAGTAGTCTGTATACCCCAAGAGCAATTTTCTATAGAGTTCAGCACGGCTTCAAGCATGAGGATGTCAGTATAGCAGTCGTAGTTCAGAAGATGGTGAACAGTGAAAAATCGGGTGTAATGTTTACGTCTCATCCAGTAACTGGTGAGAAGATAGCTATAATAGAGGCTGTGTTCGGTTTGGGTGAGGCTATTGTAAGTGGTGCAGTGACGCCAGATCACTACGAATATGACAGGATCAACAGAAGGCTAGTTAACGTTCAAGTAGCTGAGAAGAAGTTTATGCTAACGAGGCAGGATAGCAAGACTGTTAAGGTGGAGCTTGGTGAGAAGGGTAAGGAAAGAGTTTTGAGTGATGAGGAAATTGAAGAGCTTGTAAAGCTAGGGGAGATCATAGAGGATCATTACGGTCACCCGCAAGATGTCGAATGGGCTATTGAGAACGGTAAGGTGTACATCGTTCAGTCAAGACCAGTCACAACGATTAAAGGTAAGGACGTGAAAGTTGAAGAAGTTGAAGAGGGAGAGATACTTGTTAAAGGGATAGGTGCATCTCCAGGTATTGGCATTGGTAGAGTTAAAATTATATTAGATCCCGGCGAAATTAACAAAGTCGAGGAGGGAGATATTCTTGTCACGATAATGACTAATCCAGATATGGTTCCTGCTATGAGAAAAGCTTCTGCGATCATAACAGATGAGGGAGGATATACCTGCCATGCAGCTATAGTTTCAAGGGAACTTGGTATTCCTGCTGTTGTTGGAACTGGAAACGCTACAAAAGTCCTTAAGGATGGTATGGTCGTAACGGTCGATGGTGAAAAGGGTGTAGTTTACAAGGGTGCCTTGAAGGAGAAGAAAAAGGAGAAGGTTGAAGTGGTTGCAGTTGCACCACAGATAATAACGGCAACTGAGATTAAGGTGAACTTGTCAATACCAGACGTCGCCGAAAAGGTAGCAAGAGAAACGAACGCTGATGGTGTAGGTCTTTTCAGGATAGAGCACATGGTTTTGGGCTTGAAAAAGCATCCGATGAAGTACATAAAGGATGGAGAGGCTGAAGAATATATAAATGCGCTTTACGACGGAATGAAGAAGGTTGTAAAGGCATTCTATCCAAAACCAGTCTGGATAAGGACTTTAGATGCTCCAACCGATGAATTCAGGTCAATGGAAGGAGGAGAGGATGAACCCATAGAGGCCAACCCAATGCTTGGATTTAGAGGTATAAGGAGGGACTTAAGGGAGGAGGAGCACTTTAGGGCGGAGATGAAAGCCATTAAGCGATTGATAGATGAGGGTTATACAAACATCGGTATAATGTTGCCTTTGGTTACAAGGGTTGAAGAGGTTAAGAGGGCTAAAGAGATTGCAAGGGAAGAGGGAATACCGGTCGACAAGATCGACTTTGGAATAATGATTGAGACTCCCGCAAGCGCTTTGATAATAGAAGACATAATCAAGGAGTGCGGTATCACGTTTGTAAGCTTTGGAACGAACGATTTAACACAGTACACCTTAGCTGTGGATAGAAACAACGAGCATATAGCATATCTTTACGATGAGAAGCATCCTGCCGTGCTTAAACTTATAGAGCACGTCATAAACGTTTGCAAGAAGTACGGCGTTAAAACTTCTATATGCGGTCAGGCTGGAAGTGATCCAAAGTTTGCTGAGATACTTGTGAAGATGGGTATAGACAGCATTTCAGCCAATCCAGATGCTGTTCAAAAGGTTAGGGAGACTGTTGCAAGGGTTGAAAGAAAGATTATACTCGAAAAGATCAGGAACCTATAATCTTCATAACCTGTCTTACAGCCGTCTTTATATTTTTTCTTTCCTTTAAAATTATCGGAATTGAAAGCGCTATATACATTCCGCTTAGAATGTATCTGGTCTCGATACTCTCGTATACGAACTGAGCTAGGAATAGGATTAGTAGAGCTAATGCTTCCCATACGCTTATCCTCAGATTTGATATGATCGCTAAGCCAAAGAGTGATTGTGCAGAAGTGAGCAGTATCTCTTCCCTTTGTCTTGCATCTAGGGGGAGTGGTGAAAGAAATCCCAAAGCTATACTGTAGACCACAGGTAGACATCCTATCAGGAGAGTCCACTGGTTGACCTTTGAAGATATTAAGGCGTTTACTCCAGCTGTTACTCTCAACCTTCTCACCAAGTATATAGCTACAACAAATTCGGGTGATTCACTTGCCAGTGGAGCGATCCACTGAACCATTAAAAACTCATCAAATCCAAAGGCCTTTGCAGTATCAATCAAACCTTCAGCAAAAGCCTCAACGCTGACTAGAATCACAAATGCTGAAAACAGAAGTAGAATTGTGACTGTTATCCTTCTAAGTCTCGTTGAGAAGCTTGCAAGGTATTTTGGAACCCCTTCAAGTTCAACCTCCTCCCTATAAGCTTTTGTAGCCAAGTATATGTACGCTATGAAGAGTGAAATTAGAAATATGCTGTCGATTGGATGTATTTCGGATCTCAGTGGTATCGTAAAACTGTAGAGCGTTGCAATCAGTAGTATCGTTGTCTCTAATCTTATTCCTTCATCAAGCTCAACACATCTCCTTCTAAGCTTGAACATAGCTATAAACACCACTAGGCTCCAGCCAATACCAATTAGAAGTCTGTTTGCTCCAGTCATGTTGGCTGTAGCGTAGTGGACATAATCACCACCAACCTTTCCAGCCATCCAAGCGAAGTACATGTCAACGGCGTATTCTGGCAAAACAGCTAAGAGTGCTACGACAGCCAAGCTTAAGGATCGAGGAATGTCTATTTCAGCTATTTCAGCTGACCAGGAGATTATGAAAGCTGCTGAGATCACTGCCAAACCTGAAATTATAGCTGTTATATGAGAGGGGTAATGTGTTGAAGTGGCAAGTGACATCAGCCATGGAAACGTTAGAGCTATGGCTATAATGAGCATTAGCCTTTCTTTCCGCATTGTCCGTAATTACGTTTGGTATACTTAGGTATTTTGATTACGAATACTGTGCCAGAGGGCTCGTTGTCTGTAACTGAAATTGAGCCGTTATACCTTTCAACGAGTTTTTTAACAATGAAAAGACCTAAGCCTGTATCACTTGACGTACTGAATCCCTCATCAAATATCCTATCTTTTATCTCATCAGGTATTCCCACCCCGTAATCTACAACCCTTATCTCAACAAATTCTTCCAGATCATTTACATAAAATTCGATCTTTTTACTCTTTCCATGCTTTATAGCATTTTGCACCAAGTTATCAATTATCGTATACAGACCTTCATCCGCCTTAACTTTTGCCCTTCCTTTAACACTC
>Ga0190313_1001912_pt1 | contig 10665 bp, 7 predicted proteins | sample 4870071011_MG_FD_169989 | JGI IMG/M metagenome (GOLD analysis project Ga0190313, IMG submission 169989) | Hydrothermal vent sediment bacterial communities from Southern Trench, Guaymas Basin, Mexico - 4870-07-10-11_MG | ecosystem: Environmental > Aquatic > Marine > Hydrothermal vents > Sediment ...
GATGAGATGTATGAAATCGGAAGAAAAATCGCCGAGTTAGATCCTAATATTCAAGTGGTGGTTCTAGATTACCGTCCAGAATTCAGAAGAAGAGATATTGAATACCCAACAGTTGAGGAAATGCTTAGAGTAAAGAAGATCTTAGAGGACGCTGGATTAAATGTTGTAATCGTTCAAACCCGAATTGGACATGTAGGACCGGGCGATATTAAATACTAGCACGCTTATGATTTTTTAACATTTTTATCTTAAAAACTTATTATTTTGTTTTAGTTATTAATGTGATAAGTAGCTAATGCGATTTTTTTGTTAATCCTATGAGTCTCTAAAAATATATTCAATCTCAGTAATTAAGTAAATAATAAAATCAGAAAATATACAAAGTGCAGAAGAATAGTCAAGAACAAGTACATTTTAAGTATTTTTAGTTTTTTCATTGCTTATTTCAATATTTATAAAGATTTTCCCTGTTAAAGAATTACTTAAACCTTTTACTAACGATTTATTAGATTGTGTGCAAAAATATCTCCTAAAATCATGTGGGGCTCTTCTAAATAACGAGATTTTTCCTGTTTTTACTAAAATAGTAAAAATAGTTAAGGCAATTGTAATTAAGCTTATGATTACGCTTATTTCTAGCAATCTATAATTAAGGAGAGGATTCATATTGTTATATATCTCCAAGCCATCTGTAATTCCGTCGTCATCAGTATCCGCGTCAAAGGGATCACAACCTATAATTTTTTCTGAATAGTCTGATAAAAAATCAAAATCCTTATCAATTAGTAATTGATTTCGTGAATTATGAAAGAAAATATCGCCACTATCTCCCTGCCAGTAAATTCTAAAGCCCGCATTTTTTATTCTTAGACAAAAAACTGTGCCATTAGTAGTACCAAAAATGATTTCTACTCTGGAATCACAATTAACGTCCGCAAGAACAGGTGATGTAGGCCATCCAGCAAATTTAAATTTCCATATTAGTACACCAGATTTTCCATCCAAACAATAAATGAACCCGCTCCATTTGTTTGTAGTTTTATTAAAATAATAAACATTTGAAGAAATTATAACATCTAATTTATTATCGCCATTTAAATCACCTAATGCAATTCCTTTGATTCTCTCTAATACTGAAGCATTTTTAAAGTAAGTAGGTTCGAATTTCCATAATAATGATCCATCTTCACCATTAAGGCAACAAAGAATACTTTCTCCAACTACAATCTCTGGTTTTCCATCTCCATCCAAGTCTCCAATTGCTGGAGTACATTTAATTCCAACTCTAGCATTAAATTTTGAAATTAAAATACCACAATAATTTAAATAATAAAGATTTCCATTCAAGTTTCCAAAAATAATCTCCATTTTATGATCCATATTAATATCTGCTAATAATAACGAATTAGGATTTAAACTTTCAACATTAGAACTCCATATTAATGTTCCATTATTACCATCAATGCAATAAATGACTGGATTATAATAATCATCAACCACAATAATTTCCTTTTCATAATCATTATTAATATCGCCAACAGCACAAGCAATAGCCCAACCCTTTGTTTTGAATTTCCACAACAATATTCCATCGTCACCGCTGAGACAATAAACATGATTGTCTACGCTTCCGAAAATAATCTCACACTCATTATCTTTATCAGTATCACAGAGTATTGGAGGAAATATGTAATTATCAGCAACAAACTCCCATTGAATATCCCCAGTTTTACCATCAACACAATAAATCCTATGATTAATGCAAGAAGAAATAATTTCAAGATAATCATCCTTATCAACATTACCCAGAGCAATTCCAACAATTTTAGAGTCAATTGATATTTTCCAAAGCAATATTCCAGAATCACCTTCAATGCAATACAAATTATTGTTTTTACCGTATGTACCAACAATAATCTCTAATTTATTATCATTATTCACATCACCAACAACAATACTACTTACTTCATTTTTAGTAATAAAACTCCAGAAAATAGATATCTCACTGTCAGAGGAACTTGCTCCTAGATGTACATTAATCTTATTCAAATTGATTAATAATAGAATGATTAATATCGTACTACAAATAACATGAAAAGCAAGTAAAGTTCTTTTTTTCATATTCATTAGTTAGTCACCAATCTTAAAAATAAAGATTAATATTTTTCGTCTGGCTTTATTAGTTCAATGTAAACAAATAAGCAGTTATTAATAAATATTTCATTAGTAATTATCTGTATTGTTGTAGTACAAGGAGCACTAATATCTTCTGATTCTCTTATATTAAGGGAAACATAATATGGAGTAATTATAGGAGTTTCTGGGGGATTTGGCGGAGGATTTCCACCACCAATAGAACTATCTCTGCCTTGAATACGATTGTCCCAAATATAAAATGCTTTATCTGGATTGCCATCAGCCTCTTCTGGATATATAGGAATAGTCTCGCTTGTGCATTTTTTATACGCATAATCAAATGCATCTTCAGCCCAATTTCCATCATCGCTTGAATCATTGTTTTTCTTCATTAATGCATCTATAAGAAAATAGTATGTAAAAACACCATGCTCATATTGAGAACTTCCATAAGTGTATGTTGTCTCGTTTGATGCCATAGCTACATATCTACCAGTAGTTCCTAAAATTCTCATCCCACCGATTGTACACGCATCAAAGAACCAAAACACATGATTTGAATCAAGAAGAGAATTTACTTCAGCAAAAAAGTCTTGAGTTATAAACTTTCCATCCGACAACCAAATTGCAGAGACATTTTTTTCAAATTCCGGATCATAAATATAGCTACCATGACCAGAATAAATAAATGCAACATAGTCATCTGCATCTTCTGCTTCTAATAGATTTTTTATAGCTAATATTATTGTTTCTGAATCCACATATCCAACAATGCATGTAACATTATACTTGTGGTCGCTTAGATACGTAGCCCAAGAAAATGCATCATCATCTGGATAAGGCAAATCTTTATCTCCTGGATATTCTGTTGGTCCTATGCAAAGAGCATACGCTTTAATAATTCCATCATCAGTTTTATGTGAGACGAAGTATGGAAAATCATTAATGATGTCACCAGATACTTCACTTTCTGCTCTCAAGATATTATGCTTTTTTGGAATCTTAATGATATTCTGATTAGTATTAATAAATATGAGTATGGTAATTAATACACAAGAAAGCAGTATTTTTCGGGAGTGCATATGAAATGCACCCTCACATTTAAAATTTATTTCTAAACAAAATTATGGAGAAAAAAAATATTTAAAGCTTCATAATTGTGCTTAATGCTTCTTCGGTAATCTTTAAAAACTCACGAATAGCAGAACTATATTAGAATTATGCAAGATTAACATTTTGCAATGATTGCTTTTCGTTATAGTCTTTTTGAAATATATTAAAACGCTGGTGTGGATTATTCAGATTACAAATGTAATACAAAACATCCGTTTTGCGTGCGGCGCGCTAAGAAATCGCAAGAAAAATTTCGCGCAAACGGGAGCTGATGTGATTAAATTCTCAATAGATCTCATGCCCTAAGACCTATTAAGCAATAAAAATTCACATGCCCCACTCCGGACACATCACCTCTTTTAACCTTTCATAATGCTTGATGGGCCCGAGCGCCCCGACCTGAGCGCAAGCTGATGTTCACGCTCTGCGGCGCAATGCGTGTTCGGCCTTGGTGGGCCCTAAATAAAAATAATGTTTGTATGTGGGTCGAAGACTATGGTTGCTCATGTTGACACTTTTGCACTTTCTTGATAAGTCTTGGTTTTTTTATTGTTTTATTGTTAATTTGATCGCAAGTTCTAATAATTTTTGAAATTATAAGACTAATTTAATCACAAAGTAAATCAAAAATCTTTGATGCATCATAAGTGCAAAAATGTCAATAAGAGCGAAGGAAAAGATTAACACTAATAAAACCAGCAAAGATTATTTATAGTTTCATAGTTTAGTTTAAAAGGATTCTTTAATTGATTTTTTGGTTTCTCATTATATATTTAATCATTCATTCCTCTCTAACTCAAAGGAAGTAATATGATTATTTCTAACTCTGTTGTGATTTTATTTCAAGAAATTTTTCGACATATAATCTCTATTAACTCCTTAATTTTATCTTCAATTTGCTTATTATTTTTTATCGGGAGAAAAATGTTTAAGAGATTTGCCGTCTGTTATATACTTTTTCTTTTGATAACATTTTCCATATTCTTAATTTACTGTAATAGTTTATTCGTATCCCGCGTTTATACAAGTTGGAGTCAAAATGTAATATGGTGTTTCTCTGCTGAGAAAGATTCATGGAAAGTCACATATCCCACTTTAATGAAACTTGGTAATACTAGCATCATCGTAACATGTGCTTTTAACGAAGAATATAATACGGTTTTATTTTTTAATGCTCTAACTGGAAATATTATCTCTAATGTAACAATTTCAGTAAATCTAACTAGGGCTATTCCTCCATTTTTTAGTACTGGTGATTTTAACCATGATGGCATAGATGACATCATTTTGCATGGAAGCAATGGAAAAATCTACATCATTGATGGAAGAAATCATTCAATAATTTGGGTTAGCAATTTAATTGGAATACCACATGCTCCTCCCATTTTTGCGGATTTTGACTGTGATGGCTTTATGGATATCTTATGTAAGACAAATGATGCTATTCATATCATATCACCTCATAAGAGTACACATCTCACATTTAAAATCAATAATGTTTGTATACCTAATATTGCAGATGTAGATAATGATGGGGTACCAGAGATATTTCTTGTAGGAAAAAATGGTAGCATTATTTGTCTTAATTCAAGCTTAGAGATAAAATGGAGCGTTTCTATTAATCTTACTTCGGTTTATGGTTGGGCATCACTATATACGGAAATATCTGTAAACTTCATAAAAATTCAAAATTCAACCTTTATTATTGCTCCCGTAGCTAATCATTTGCTTCTTTTGGATTCTAATGGTAATGTAATTTTTGACACGACTCTAGACAACCAAGGATGTATTTCTCATACTCCATTAGTTTGTGATTTAAATATGGATGGTAAATTAGAATTTTTATGTTGTGTATTAAGAGAAGACCTATCTGAGATATTTACTATTGATATTAATGGGGAACAAAAGCTATTATTTTCAACAAATTCTTTAGCATTATTACCCTGTAGTACACCTTGGATTATTGATATGGATAATGATGGAAATTACGAATTAATAATATTAAATTACGGGGAAGGCATTACATTAATAGACTTTAATGATAAAGTAGTTGCAGTTTTAAAAATCTATGAACCAATGCGTCTTTGGAATACACTTATTGCAGATGATATTAATAATGATTCGAAATATGAAATTCTTTTCACTATAAAGAAAAAACTTTATGTTATTGTGTTTCCAGAAACCTATCACTTTAATTTCATTGAGAGAATCCTGTATTTTCATAAGATGCTGGAATTTCTTCTTAAAATATTCATTTCATTAGGACTAATTATAGGTCTAGTTTTCATGTTTATTTCTCTAAAGAAATCCATAAAAACTCATAGAAGATGTCAAAACGTCTAAGGATGTGAAAAAGAATAAAGTCTAAAAGAAAGTGAGGAGTTTAGTCAGATATTACCTTTTTAAGATAGTCCTAATTGATAATAATTGGTGAATTTTTTGAAACGTAAAGTTAAAATCGTAATTATTTTTTCATTAATTTGTGGAATTCTTGGAGCATATTTTTATTACATTGAAACAAGAAAATTGCATTATGAGAGTTTTACTGAAGAAAATGTGGCAGAAAATATAACTAAAATGGTTTTTTCTGAACACATCATTTCACATTTAACTATAGCGGATATTAATAATGATGGTAGTGTTGAGATAATCTTTGGTACATGGGCAGGAAATGTAGTTATTTTTAATCCTAAGTCGCTAGAGGTTGAATGGTACTATAAGATTCAAGGTGATAATTCTCATATAACTGTAGCTCCGGCTGTTGCTGATTTAAATAATGATGAATTTCCTGATGTAATTGTTGCTACTTGGTCGCGTTTAATTGCCTTGTCTCCAATGAAACATTCCGTGCTTTGGGAAACCATAATTCAAGAAGGAAAAGCACCTCCAATAGTTGTTGATATTAATAAGGATATGACACCAGAAATATTGATAAATTCATTGTATGGTGAAATATATTGTATTAATGGTACAAATGGTAATTTTATTTGGACTAAGAATGTACATGACCTAATTAATATAAGTAATGAGAGTAATGTTTATATATGGAATCCTGGAGTTGTTATTGATATCAATAACGATGGAATACTCGATTATATATTTACCTGTGCTGTCAGGAATGCGCCATCTTCTGAAGGAGACTTCATAATCATGGTTAATGGAAAAACAGGAAAACTTCTTCGTTCGATATATTTATCGCATTCTGCAAATCCTATTGCAGTTGGTGATCTAAATAACGATGAAAAACCTGAAATAATTGCAAGTTATATTGGGGGAATTTTAATTTTAAATTCAACTGGCTCATTAATTTTGAATGTTACTCTTCCAGGGAAATTTCCAGAAATTGAAGGCATCGCAATTGGCGATATTAACAATGATGGATTAAACGAAATCATCGTAACCACATTCGATTTTCACGTTTTCGCAATAAACTACTACGGTGAAATCCTGTGGTGCTCAAAGCTCGAATGGCCACCATGGCTCACTCATCCAATATTAGCTGATATAAATGGTGATGGAATTCTTGATGTAATCGTTGTTGGTTTTCATCATCTCTTCTATGCTTTGAATGGTATTGATGGTTCTCTAATCATGAAATACAATACCTCTGAGCAACTTCCAAACACTCCTTGTGCCGCGGATCTAGATGGTGATGGTTTAGTCGAAATTGCTTTCGCAAGTGAGAAATCCCTTTACATACTTCAAACAAACGGAACAAAGTATTTCTGGTACTCATTTATGGGTGATTGCAGGAACTGCGGAAATGCGATGATGCTCGTCGATCCATTCTTTAATCCTTTTACATAGTTACTATTACTGTGCATCGTTTGTAAGTTCTCTTTAAGTCAAAATTTTAGTACATTACATTGTTTAATGAATACGTGCAAGTCATAAAAGTGAGTAATTTATAACAGTAAATATACATTTAGAATTAGTGATAGATGTGCGTTGGGGTGTAATTCTTATATTTCTCATTTTAATACTACCATTAAGACCAAGTTATGTTAGTTTGAATAATGAAAACTATAATTGGTTGATTGAATTTATTGATGAAAACCCCTTTAGTGCATACTACTACGCTGCAAATATTAGCTTGATTTCAACTAATGTATCTTTAGCACACTATTCATTTCGTGCGGCTGGTTCCCCAGGAGAATATCAAGTATTCTTATACATAAAGAATTTGCTTGAAAGTTGGAATTTGAATGTAAGAGTTGAAAAGTTCACTTTCATTTCATGGGATATTTATGATGAACCAAATATAACTCTCATCATTTCTGATCATAATGAGACATATAATGAGACACACCGCGTTTATCCAGAGCATTATACGTTTGGAACTCCTCCAGAAGGTATCGTTGCCAACGTTTGTTATTTACCTCTCCCAAGTGTTTTCTCCTCTGAACCATTACCAGAGGAAATTCTGCAAGTTTGGAATCAAACAAATATCTCTGGGAAAATTGTATTAATAGGAAGGGAAGTATTCTTTAATGAATATTGGTTTGCCTCGTTTTTATCTAAGTTAGAGAAAGAAAAACCACTAGCAATTCTCTATACGTGGGCTACCATAGATTATAAGAAGTATCCGAGATTTCACAGTTCTAATGGTGGAAGAGGTTTTCATTATTATCGCGAGAATAAAATACCTGTTGCGTGGGTAGATAAATCAACAGCGGCGAGAATAATTGAAGAATTAAATTCAAACAAAACTGTAACTTCAATTTTGAGAATACCAATAAGAGAGACTTCTGGTGAAGTTAGAAATATTATTGCGACAATTCCGGGGAGAAATACATCGAAAACGATATTAATAACTGCTCACTACGATAGTGTAATGTGTCCAGGGTTGTCCGATAATGCTGCAGGAGTTTCGGGAGTTTTAGAATTAGCTTGGGCATTTTCAAGAGCGGTAAATGAGGGACTATATACACCGCCGATAAATATAACATTTGTGTTCTTTACATCTGAGGAATTAGGACTTATCGGATCGGCAAAATTCGTTGAAATGCATAAGAAGGAGCTTGGTAAGAAAATTATTGGTGTAATTAATCTGGATACTCTTGGGAGTTATAAATTATTAGTCTTCAAGGATTCGCACGGAATAATTCCACCAAATACGAGTAATAAAATTTATCTTCATCAATTGATAGTATCGGCGGCTACAAAATTAGGACTTGATGTAAAAACATCAGTAAGCTATGGTATTCATTCAGATGATTCAACATTCTCAAATCCTGATGCTGTTAATAATCTTATTAATGCATGGTGGCCAGATCTTGGAATAGATATTAGTGATGCACCATGCATAGCTGCAACTATGATTGGTTCAACTCCATATATACCTTGGCGACCAGATGAAGAAGGAAGAGTAGGATGGATTCACACGCCATATGATAACATTACATCAACAGAAGTTTATGATTGGGTAAATCCGATGAGATTAGAGATGCAAATAAAGGTAGCAGGATTAGCATTACTTGAGTTACTGAAATATTTTGAAGTAATAGCTACACCACCAGAAGAAGTGCCAATGTGGCTACAGAATATGATGCTCTATATAGCGATTTTTATAGTAGTAGCGATAATATTTATTGTTTCAGTAATGTACAGTAGGAGAAAAAGAAGAATGTCATGATAAGTGCGAACTAGTTTTCTTTGGCATTTAATTTTTGACAAAATTAACTCGAAATTTATTGTTAAATTCCAGTAGATCATTTAATAATGCTTCTTAAATTCCAAACAATAATTCATACTTCTTAATGTCTTCGATAATTTTATTAATCTCATTTCTAGTTATAATATTATTTTTCAACAGAAAAGTGATAAATTGCGGTGGTGTAAAAACTTTAGCTATTCTTTTAACTTGCTCGCTTTGAAAATCTTTGTCTCTGGATATAATAGGAATTCCAAGAATCTTAGCACATGCGAGAAGAGATCTATCAGCATCGCTAGATAGTATCTTCTCAAATTTCTTCATTTCATCTTTATAAACAGTTTGTGGAATCCATTCGACAGATATTGCTAATAGCAGTCTTCTTACCTCCTCATTACTGTAATCAAGTTTTTCAACCAGCACTACTTTTATTTCATCTCTTATATGCTCAGTAGAATACATACGAATTTTATCAATAATTCCAAGATAAATTACGATTCCTGATGGTGACTGTGGTTTATACAGTGCTGAAAAAACAACATTAGTGTCAATTAAACATGAAATCATAGAATATCCTCAAGACGCAATTTTTTCTCTTTTAATCTCTCTCTAAATAATTTGCTTGCCTCCATAAATCTGATCTTTTTATATTCTACAATCAATTTCTTTATTAATTCATTAAAACTACGAAAACCTTCCTCAATCTTAAGCTTATGCAACTCCCTTTTAACATCCTCAGAAACAGCAATAGTTGACAACATATTTTTACCCCTATCTAAAACATGTAAACATATAAAATTATAAAAATATAAAATTATAAAGGAACTTAAGCATATTCTAGTTAACGCCTTATCATTTTTTTATCCCACCATGGCTATCATTTTTGTCGAAACTTATTTGAGATTACACAAAGCAAATATGATAAAGCTCCCTGTTCTTAAATTCTAATGCAAACTGATATAAATTAAAATGAATTTCTCAAAAAGCTCCAGAAATTTTATTTGAGACGTATAATCTCCATTTTATTAAATATACAGAAGTTATTATCATAATCCTTTTTAAAAGGATAGGGGAATCCAATGAAAAGTTTTCTAATTTTGCTTTTGCTTTGCACTACACTTCTTGCCCCAGTTACATCCACACAACATTTTAATAATCAGTTAACTAATGTAGTGACTAAATCTGTTTTATCAATAAATGATGTTCCTGTGTTAGGACCTATTGATGTTATTCATGCTAACAAAAGCGTTGTCGTTGTTGTGCCGCTATGGCTAATATATGAATGTAGTAATATTCTTGCGGAATGGATTACACTAAATGCGTATCAGAACTGGAAATTCTTTATAATTATATCTGATTTCGTTAAAAGTGCGGAAGAACTAAGAAATATCCTAAGAGAATTGTACTACAGAGAAAATATTTCTGGTGTTATTTTAATTGGTAATACAAATCTCTATGAACAATCTGAAATTACATTTTCGTTTTTCTGGGAGACATATCCAATGGATTTATATTTAATGGATCTTGATGGCGAATATGTTGATTCTGATAATGATGGTGCCATTGATAGATTTTACGATCCCGATGGTACAGGTCCAGCTGACATTTATCCAGAAATATTCATTGGAAGAATTTATCCATCAAATCGTGGCGATCTTAGTTTTATTGAGAATGTTTTATTGAAATCCATTAAAGTAATTGGTGGCGAAATACCTACTATGTTCAATGCATGTCTTTTCATAGATGATGACTGGATCGACTTT
>Ga0190313_1001913_pt1 | contig 10664 bp, 7 predicted proteins | sample 4870071011_MG_FD_169989 | JGI IMG/M metagenome (GOLD analysis project Ga0190313, IMG submission 169989) | Hydrothermal vent sediment bacterial communities from Southern Trench, Guaymas Basin, Mexico - 4870-07-10-11_MG | ecosystem: Environmental > Aquatic > Marine > Hydrothermal vents > Sediment ...
GGAAGTTGTATGAGTGAAAATAGGATTTATAACTTTAATGCAGGGCCTGCGGCTCTTCCTGTTGAAGTTCTGGAAGAGATTAAGGACTCTTTTTTAAACTATTCAGGGTCGGGAATGTCGGTTGTAGAGGTCAGTCACAGATCCAAATGGTTTGATGCTATAATCAATGACGCTGTTGAAAGAACAAAACGGATTCTTAAACTTGATGACAGGTTTAAGGTGCTTTTTATTCAGGGTGGGGCAAGTATGCAGTTTTGCATGATGCCTATGAATTTTCTTTCAGACGGTAAATCCGCCGACTATATTAACACGGGAACATGGTCAACCAAAGCCATTAAGGAAGCTGAGATACAGGGAAAGAAAATAAATGTTGCAGCATCATCAGAGGATAAAAATTTTTCATATATTCCTGACCGGTTGAATTTAAACAAGGATGCTGTTTATGTGCATTTAACTTCAAATAATACCATAAAAGGAACCCAGTGGGCTTCATTTCCCGAAACAGGTGGTGTGCCGATTTTTTCTGACATGTCATCTGATATTATGAGCAGAACTTTGGATGTGGATAAGTTCGGTCTGATATATGCCGGCGCACAGAAAAATATAGGACCTGCGGGTGTATGCATGGTTATTGTGCGTGATGATATACTGGCGATGGCCCAGGAGAATCTTCCATCCATGCTTAAATACAACACCTATGCCGATAAAAACTCCATGTATAATACCCCACCGTGTTTTGCAATCTATTCTGTCCAGCTTGTGTTGAAATGGCTGGAAGACAAGATAGGCGGAATCGAAAAGATGGAAGAGTTAAACAGGAAAAAAGCCAGGCTTCTTTACGATGTTTTGGATTCAGGTGAATTTTACTATGGTACTGCTGAAGCCGGCAGTCGTTCTTTGATGAATGTTACCTTCAGGCTTAAGGATGAAAAACTTGAAGGGGTTTTTATTGAAAAAGCTCTTGAAAACGGTTTTGGCGGACTTAAGGGGCATCGTTCCGTGGGAGGCTGCAGGGCATCGATTTATAATGCCACAAGCATGAAAGCCCTTGAAGCTCTTGTGGACTTCATGAAGACCTTTGAAAAAGATCATGGCTAAAGACATGTGATAAATGCGATTTTAAAGTTATATTTAATTATGAATGTCCCAATAATACAATATATAGTGTTAGTGTCATAGTGTGGTACACAGATATTGTTGTTTATTAATTTTATGCTTAATATCTGATAAAATTAAAAAATTATACTTCAAAAATACTTGACAAGGTTTTTGCTGAGTGCTAATTTGGCTCGGATTGGGTGGCATTATCATACTGATTTTAAAAGGTATTGTTGATTTTACTAAATCAAGGTTTAAAAAATTATTGTTGAGTCAGGATGTTATCTCGAGATTTCTAAAAATTGAACAGATAAGCCTGGACTTTGATGGATGAGATTTTGAGAAGGTCTTTGTAAGAAGGGAGGTGTAAAGAGGAACTATATTTATAATGTACTATTTTGTTTAAGAGAATGGATTGAATTTGTTTAAGAGAATGGATTGAAAGCTCAATTTTTTTTAAAAAATAATTAAATGCAAAATTAGGAGGTATATTTAATGCCAAGTTTTGTAATACAGGAAAAATGTGACGGCTGTAAAGGCGGGGATAAAACAGCATGTATGTATATTTGTCCCAATGATCTGATGGTTTTGGACCCAAATGCTATGAAGGCTTATAATCAGGAGCCTGATCAGTGTTGGGAATGTTTCTCATGTGTAAAAATTTGTCCCACACAGGCAATTGAAGTAAGAGGTTACTCTGACTTTGTGCCTCTTGGAAGCAGCATCATGCCTATGATGGGTACTGAAGATGTTATGTGGACATGTAAATTCAGGAATGGTCTTATCAAAAGATTTAAGTTCCCCATTCGCACAACAGCTGAAGGCACAGCTAATGCTTATCCGGATTTAAAAGGTAAGGATCTGGACAGTGAGCTTCTTTCCACTGAGGAAGCTGACGGAACTACACTTATGACACCTATAGCTATGGCTTAGGAACATTTACTAAAAGACTTTAAATGACCAAATTATAAATTTATTTATGTTAAGGAGGATATAATATGGCATTACCGAATAAACCCATGGGTGAACTCAAAGCCGTAAAAGATCCGGAAGTTGAAGAGCGCGAAGTTGATATTCTTATTGTAGGCGGCGGCATGGCAGCATGCGGAACAGCTTTTGAGATTAAAAAATGGGCAAGTGATGACACAAAAATTCTTTTGTGTGACAAGGCAGCCATGGAGAGAAGTGGCGCTGTGGCACAGGGTTTGTCTGCAATTAATACATATATTGGCGATAACACACCTGATGATTATGTTCGTATGGTTAGAAACGATCTTATGGGAATAGTTCGTGAAGACCTTATATTCGATCTTGGATGTCACGTTGATGATTCTGTTCATCTGTTTGAAGAATGGGGACTTCCCATGTGGAAAAAAACAGATGACGGCAAAAACCTTGACGGCAAGAAAGGTCTGAAACAGGGTTCTCTGAAATCAGGCGCTTCACCGGTTAGAACCGGTAAATGGCAGATAATGATCAACGGTGAATCATACAAGAGAATAGTTGCAGAAGCTGCAAAACTTGCTCTTGGTGATGATAATATAATAGAGCGCTTATTTATTGTTGAACTGCTGCTTGATGCCAACAAAGATAATCAGATTGCAGGCGCAGTCGGTTTTTCAGTGCGTGAAAACAAGATTTATATAATTAAATGCAAGACAATGATGGTTGCATGTGGCGGAGCTGTTAATATTTACCAGCCAAGAAGTGTTGGCGAGGGTAAAGGTCGCGCATGGTATCCTGTATGGAACGCAGGTTCCACATACACAATGTGTATGAAGGTTGGCGCTGAGCTTACAATGATGGAAAACCGTTTCACCCCGGCCCGTTTTAAAGATGGTTACGGTCCTGTTGGCGCATGGTTCCTTCTTTTTAAAGCAAAGGCATTAAACGGTCTTGGTGAAAACTATGCTGCAGGTGATGTTGCCAAAGCAGAGCTTGAAAGATATGCTCCATACGGAACAGCCGCAATAACACCAACATGCCTGAGAAATCATCTTATGCTTTTTGAGATGAAGGCAGGTCGCGGTCCGATTATAATGGACACAGTTACAGCACTTTCTGCACTGGGCGAAACAATGAGTAAAAAAGAGCTCAAGCATCTTGAATCAGAAGCATGGGAAGATTTTCTTGACATGACATGTGGTCAGGCAAATCTCTGGTGCGCTCAGGATTGCGAGCCGGAAAAGAAAAATTCAGAGCTTATGCCTACAGAACCATATCTTCTTGGTTCACATTCAGGCTGCTGCGGTCTCTGGACATCAGGACCTGATTTTGACTGGGTTCCTGATTCATACAAGGTTAAGGCTGCAAACGGCAAGATCTATAACCGTATGACTACAGTTGATGGTCTTTTTACTGCTGGTGACGGCGTTGGTGGCTCTGGTCATAAATTCTCATCAGGCTCCCATGCAGAAGGTCGTATCACTGCAAAGGCCATGGTTAGATTTGTCCGTGATAATGCAGATTTTACGCCTGCATTAACTCAGTCAACAGAAGAGCTGGTTGATATGGTTTATAAGCCTGTTCGTGTTTTCCTGGAAAATTATGAATATACAACAGCGGCCGACATTAATCCTAACTATGTAAAACCGTCAGGAATGGCACTCAGGTTAATGAAGGCAACCCATGAGTATGGTGCAGGAACAGCTACATACTATCAGACCAGCACCAAGTCCCTTGAGACTGTTATGGATCTTCTGCAGACAATGCGCGAAGATTGTGAGAGCCTCGCAGCAGGCGATCTCCATGAGCTCATGAGATGCTGGGAAATTATTCATCGAATCTGGACTGTTGAGGCTCATCTGCGTCATATCCAGTTCCGTAAGGAAACCCGTTATCCTGGATTCTACTATCAGGCAGACTATCCTGGACAGGATGATGAAAACTGGTTCTGTTTTACAAACTCTAAATATGATCCCAAGGAAGCAAAATGGGATGTATTTAAGAAAGACTATGTAAAGATTATTCCTGATTAATTTTGGAAATATTTTCTTAGTCTAACAAACTGCCTCCAGGCGCTATTTTTGGTGCCTGGAGGTTTTTGTTAATATGAATTTGTGTTGATTTTTTGCTTTGGGCGATATCCGGTTGGGTGATATCCGGTCATAGGTTTTTCGACCATAGGTTTTTGAGGTTGTAACTTTTTGCTTAAGGTTTTTATGATATCATAGAGCCGGCTCTTAAAATAGAAATTTTAAGCATAACGTTACGACAGTTTGACTTTAAAGGATATTGTTTAAAAAAAATTCTGTAAACAGAATTTATGAATATATTTAGACCCGAACGAAACGTATCAGTTTTTTTAATCAATTTAATAAATAATGCACGGAGGGAGAGCATGACAGACGACAAAGCGGCTCCGGTTAGCGGAAGCATTATGGTTGTTGGGGGAGGGATTAGTGGGTTAACTACTGCCCTTGAAGCTGCTGAAGTAGGCTATGAGGTTTTTCTTATAGAAAAAAATCCTTGCCTTGGAGGAAGAGTTGCGCAGCTTAATCAGTATTTTCCAAAGCTATGCCCACCGACCTGTGGTTTGGAGATCAATTTCAGAAGAATTAAAGATAATCCGAGAGTTAGGGTTTTGACTTTAAGTGAGGTTGAAAAGGTTGCCGGGGTTCCTGGAGATTATGATGTTACAGTCAGGGTTAATCCAAGGTATATCAATGAAAATTGCACATGTTGCGGAGAATGCGCCAAAGCTTGTGAGGCAGAGATTCCCAATGAGTTTAATTTCGGCATGAATAACAGAAAAAGGGCTTATCTGCCCCACGAGATGGCTTTTCCTGCTCGCTATGTTATTTCTCCCGAGGTCAAGGGAACAGATGACGAAAAGCGATGTATGGATGCCTGTAAATACGATGCCGTTGATTTTGATATGGAGACAAAGACCATTAATCTAAAAGTCGGCTCTGTTGTATGGACAACAGGCTGGGAACCCTATGATGCAGCAAAGATTGACAACCTGGGTTTTGGCAAGCACAAGAATATTATTACAAATATGATGCTTGAAAGGCTTGCATCTCCCAACGGTCCCACAAAGGGGAAGATATTGCGTCCATCTGATGACAAGGGACCTGAAAGCATAGCTTTTGTTCAGTGTGCCGGTTCAAGGGATGAGAACCATCTCCCCTACTGCTCATATATCTGCTGTATGGCTTCATTAAAGCATGCAACATATATCAGAGCACAGTATCCCGATGCCAAAATATATATCTTTTATATAGATCTAAGAGCCTCCGGCCAGAGATATGAAAAGTTTTATAAAATGGTTAAAGAGGATGAAAATGTCTTTTTTATAAAGGGCAAGGTTGCGGAGGTTAGCGAAGAACCCGGGGCAAACATTACGGTTGTTGCTGAAAACGCCTTGACAGGAGAAAAGATAAGACAGACTGTTGAAATGGTGGTTCTTGCAACAGGCATGCAGCCCACAACAGCGGCTTTAAAGCATCCTGCCGATCTTCAATATAACCCTGAAGGGTTTATAGTGAACGATTTTGAGAAAGGTGGAATGTTTGCTGCAGGATGCGCCAACAAACCTGCTGATGTGGTATCGTCAAACCAGAATGCTACAGGCATGGCTCTTAAGGCCATTCAAACCCTGGTGAGGAGGTAAGAAAACCATGGATAAAAAATATGGTGTTTATATCTGCACAGGTTGTGGAATCGGTGATGCTCTGGACATGGAAAGCTTATGTGAAGTTCCTGAGGAAGAAGGGTTTCCCGTAAAGACACATCCTTTTTTATGCGGAAAAGAAGGTGTTGAATTAATAAAAAAAGATATTGAAGAAAACGGAACCAATGCTCTGGTTATTGGAGGCTGTTCACGCAGGGTAAATTTTGATGTTTTTAAATTTGAAGGCTGCGTTGTTGACAGGGTTAATCTAAGGGAACAGGTTGTATGGTCCCACCCAAGGTCTGAATTTCCGGCTCTTACTGAAGAGCAGAAAGATGATGAAGAGCATTTTGATTCACTTCAGATGCTTGCCGAAGATTATATTAAGATGGGCATGGCAAAGATCGAGAAGATTAACCTGCCTGAACCATATAAGCTTGAAACATTTTCTAAAAAGATTCTTGTAATAGGCGGCGGTATTACCGGTATTTCTGCTGCCCTTGATGCATCCAAAGCCGGTTATGAGGTTGCAATAGTTGAAAAAGAAGCTTCCCTTGGAGGATATGCCGGCAAAATGCGAAAGCAGCTTCCTGTTAAAGATCCTTTTGAGGAACTGATTCCTCCAATTATTGCCGATAAAATTAAAGAGGTTGAGGCAGATTCAAAGATTACGGTAAAGACAAATACCGTGGTCGCAAGAATTGCCGGTCAGCCAGGCGAATTTACGGTTACTTTAAAAAAACCTGATGAACAGATTCCCTTTGATGTTCCGTTTCCTCTGCCCGATGAGATGAAGGTGGATGAGAACGGTAAAGAATTCGATGTGGAGAAACTTGCTGAAGTTTATGCGGAGTATAATAAGGGCAAAAATGATATTCTGACCATTGATCCTGATGGTGAACTTTTCGGCTCGGTTATTCTTGCAGCAGGCTGGAGGCCTGATGAACTTGAAGGGGAAAAGTATGCTCATCTTGGCGCAGGCAAGATTCCTGATGTTGTTACAAACAGTCAGTTTGAAGAGATTGCCGCAAAAGGGAAAATTTTAAGACCTTCAGATGGCAAGGAAGCAAAGTCGGTAGTCTTTGTTCAGAGTCCTGACAAGGGTGATGATGACAGTGACTTTGATTATGCGGGATCGGTCACTAGCCTGGTTGCACTCAAACAGGCCAAATACGTCAGAGAAGACTATGATGACGGTAAAGCCTATATATTCTATCAGCATATGCGCACTCCAGGTCTTACTGAAAATTTTTACAAGAGTATTCAGCAGGATGAAGGAATCTTCCTGACTAAGGGCGAAGTGACAAGTGTTGCAAAAAATGGAGACGGTCTTGTTATTGAAGCTGATAATACGCTTTTAGGTGACAAGATAGAGATAAAAGCGGATATGGTTGTTCTCGCAGCCGGTATGGTTCCGGTAACCGCTGATGACCCTGTGGTTAATCTTGCATACAGGCAGGGACCTGCATTCAGGGACATAGGACTTTTTAATGGATATTCCGAATCTAATTTTATATGCTTTCCATATGAAACCCAGAGAACCGGAATATATGCGGCAGGATGTGTAAGAAGAAGCATGACCATTGAGGAATCTGTTGAAGATGCAACCGGTGCTGCATTAAAAGCCATTCAATGTATAGAATCCTCTAACAGAGGGGTTTCAGTGCATCCAAGGTCTGGAGATATGACGTTTCCTGACTTTTTCTTTCAAAGATGCACACAGTGCAAACGCTGTACAGAGGAATGTCCATTTGGCGCCCTTGACGATGATGAAAAAGGGACTCCTAAGCCTAATCCCACACGATGCAGGCGTTGCGGAACATGTATGGGGGCCTGCCCTGAGCGTATAATAGGATTTGCCGATTATAATATTGACAGTATAGGTTCAATGGTAAAGGCGATAGGCGTACCGTCTGAAGACGATTATGACGAACCGCCCATGAGGATTCTTGCCCTTGTTTGTGAAAATGATGCATACCCTGCCCTTGATATTGCAGGATTAAACAGACTCAGCTATTCTGCTGATGTACGTTTTATCCCTGTACGATGTCTCGGTTCCGTAAACGTAATCTGGATAAAGGATGCTCTCTCACAGGGTATGGACGGAGTTTTTCTTCTTGGCTGCAAACACGGCGATGACTATCAGTGCCACTTTGTCAAAGGCAGTGAACTTGCCGAAATCAGAATGCAGAAGATGGGTGATGCACTGGCAAGCCTTGCACTTGAAGAAGAAAGGGTTACACAGTTTGAAATTGCTATTGATGAATATGACAAACTGCCCAAGATGATAAACGACTTTGTTGAGATGATAGAAGGCATTGGACCTAACCCGTTTAAGGGATTCTAATAGATCTGTTTTTATATCAGGTCTTAACGCTTATTGCGTTAGGCCTGAGCAGTAAGTGAAGGCAATTTATATCGGTGGTTGGAATAAAATTCCTGCTGATAAGTTAGGAGGTAATAATATGGCAGAAAAATATACTGTTGCGCCTGATCTTGATTTTATAAAAGAAATCGGTGAGCTTGGCGGCGATTCAGTTAAAAAATGTTTTCAATGCGCAACATGCTCTGTGGTGTGTCCTATTTCACCTGAAAACAAACCATTCCCCAGAAAAGAGATGATTGCAGCATCATGGGGGTTAAAAGATAAACTGGTGAGCAATTATGATATCTGGCTTTGCCACCAGTGTGGAGACTGTTCAACTTTATGTCCAAGAGGAGCCAGACCAGGTGATGTTTTGGCAGCAATACGTGCATATACAATAGGCGAATATGCTACACCTAAGGTCCTTGCTAAAATGGTTCGGGATCCAAAGAAACTGCCGATTCTTTTTGCAATACCTGCAATTTTATTTCTTGTTTTAGGGAGTATTACAGGGCTTCTTGATTTTTCACCGGGTGGTGATGAGATTGCTCACCATCTTTTTTTCTCTTCATGGCTTGTTGATTTAATTTTTGTTCCAACAGCAGCATGGGCGGTAATAATATTTGCTCTCGGCTTAAAGAGATTTGTAAAAGATATTCACGAGAGCGCCATACGTGATGGAAAAATAGAAGACAAGGAATTTGAATTGGCGGGTTTGCTGAATGGGCTTAAAAAAGTAATACCCTCAATATTAAAACATGAAAAGTTTTCAGAGTGCAGCGAAAATAAAGAGAGGGCAACAAGTCATCTCATGGTTTTATTTTCGTTTATCGGTCTTTTTATCGTAACAAATATATTCTTCGTTGTTTTATATGGTCTGCAGATTCACGGTCCCTATTCCCAGTTAAATCCTGTTAAATGGCTGGCAAATATCAGCGGCGTGATGCTTATTGTGGGCAGCATACTTATGATAAAAAACCGGCTTGAAAAAGAGGACCAAAAGAGCAGTTATGTTGACTGGTCTCTGCTGGCGATTGTTCTTGGTGTGGGAGCTACAGGCATGCTGGCTGAGATAACAAGACTTTTGAACCTGGCAGCCGTATCCTACGGGATGTATTTTATACATTTAATGTTTGTATTTGTTTTGTTTGCTTTTTTGCCGTTTTCAAAGCTCGCGCATATTGTTTATCGTACTGTGGCTTTGGCTTATAATGAATACGCTAATAGAAAATAAAAAAGCAGATTTTTAAATAAAAAAAAGGGGGCTTTTAGCCCCCTTTTTTTGTTTTGCTCATCAGAGCTTTGTTTTGCTCATAAGAGCATGGGGGGAGGTTATTTTGAAAAAAACAGTATTTCTTTTTCCGGGTCAGGGTTCACAGTCCGTTGGAATGTGCCATGATTTTTATCAGGAGTTCGATTTTGTAAGAGAAATTTTTGATATGGCCCAGGAGATCACTAAAATTAATCTGTCAAAACTCTGCTTCAAGGGCCCAATGGAAGAATTGACAAAGACTGTCAATCTGCAGCCCGCTGTTACAGCGGTTAATCTTTCTCTTCTTGCTGCCATAGAAAAAGAGAATATATCCCCTGATTTTACTGCAGGTCACAGCCTTGGGGAATATAGCGCCCTTTGCTCGTCTCAAATTATTTCAAAAGAAGATGCAATGAGGCTCGTTTTTAAAAGAGGCGCGCTTATGCACAGGGAAGCTGAAAAAAATAAAGGGGCAATGGCTGCCATTGTCGGTCTTGCCATAGATGATGTAAGGCAGCTTGTGGCTGGTGTTCAGAGTGGTGAGGGTGCAGTCTCTGTGGCAAACCATAATGCTAAAACACAGATAGTTATTACAGGTTCGCCTGATCAGGTGAAACAGGCTTGTGCCATGGCATCTTCCAAAGGTGCAAGAGCGATACCCTTAAAGGTGAGCGGAGCATGGCACAGCGAATTAATCAAAGGCGCTGAAGAAGAATTTACCGACTTCCTTGATTCTGTTGATTTTAAGGCGGATAATAATAGCCTGGTGTTTAATGTCACTGCGGATTTTGCATCGGAACCGGATGAAATCAGATCAATTATGGCGCAGCAGTTATGCAGCCCTGTTAGATGGTATGATTCAATGTTGAAACTCGAAGCCCAGGAGGTGGAACTGTTTGTTGAAGTTGGTCCGGGCAGGGTGCTTAGTGGACTATCAAAAAAGATACTTCCTAAAAAGTATCATGAAAAAATTTTAAATATTAACAGCTTAAAGAGTTTTGAAAATTTTCTTAAAACAGCTCACACTATTTAAAAGACTAATACATAATGAATACAAAAAACAGAAAAGTAGAGCTTCTTGCCCCTGCCGGCAATTTCGAAAAGCTGGAAATAGCCATACACTACGGTGCGGATGCTGTTTATCTCGCAGACAAGAATTATAGTTTAAGAAACTTTTCCGGAAATTTTACACACGATGAGCTTGCCAGGGCTGTAAATTTTGCCCATGAAAACGGCGTTAAGGTTTACGTTGCATGTAATATATATTCAAGGAATTCTGAACAGGAGAGCATTGAGGACTATCTTCAATTTTTGGGGGAAATAAAACCAGATGC
>Ga0190313_1001914_pt1 | contig 10657 bp, 8 predicted proteins | sample 4870071011_MG_FD_169989 | JGI IMG/M metagenome (GOLD analysis project Ga0190313, IMG submission 169989) | Hydrothermal vent sediment bacterial communities from Southern Trench, Guaymas Basin, Mexico - 4870-07-10-11_MG | ecosystem: Environmental > Aquatic > Marine > Hydrothermal vents > Sediment ...
ATCAAACGTGGTTTTCTTGGTCTTGGCATGATAACTCCTTTTATTATGAGCCTCTGACTATAATATAGGCGCAATGGTTTTGTTTGTCAAGTTTCTTTTTGAGCATACGCTCAAAAAGAAACTGCCACATATAAAAAATAATAAGATTTATCATAGCTGCAGCTACCGCCACATAAATAATTTCACTGCGCCATCGACCGCCTGCGTATTATAATACGCATTTCTCCCTCCGGCCTTGTGACAAATTTCAAAACGGGGTAATTATCTGACAATCTATATTCAGGTATGCTGATACCAGGCAGGGGTCAGGTATGATCTAATTAATAAAACAGTTGAAATCAATAGTGTTCGGTTAGAAAGTTGCAAAAAATTCCCCTCCCGCAAACCTCTAACCGGACACTATTGGGTTGGACTTGTTTAAACGTATTAGAGAGGGTTAAAAAAGAACCCATCAGGAGTGAACCTGTTTGTACTTTTTATTGATGTATCATTCTACATATTTATACTTATGACAGGTGCAAAATTTTGTTTAAATGGCTTAATAAATCAGAAGCATCTTTTTGTCCGGGGGAAGAAGGGAGCTGCATCAGAATACCAAGACCTTCGCTTGCTTCATGGAAATCATCATGGGAAAGAGAATTTAATGCAGCACAATGAATCATGGGATTTACCATAACAAGCTTTCTTATAAATTCAAGGCCGGTCATATCTTTCAGGTTTTCATCTGTTATTACAAGGTTGATATTTCTATTTGCAAGTATATTCAAGGCCTCCCCGCCGGAAGCAGCTATCACCAGTTCAACATTATCCTCCTGAACAAGGGCTCTTGAAAAATCGGCCAGGGACTCTTCGGCAGATGTTAATAATAATATTTTTATCATATTGATTCTCCAGAACGAATTAAAATTTCAAAAATCACTTTTTAAAAAACCATACATCAATATTTGGAATCGGCGTATTCAACCCATCCCCCTGCTTTTACAAGTGCGCGGTTAAAGCCGGAGATTGAAAAAGGTATTTTTTTTTTATCTTTGCCTGTTTTTATTATGAAAATATTTTTTTCAAGATCAGTTTCAATAAATGTTTCGCTCCCCGAAAATTGCTCAAAAAGCCCGTCAATTGTTTTCGAAGAGAGTTCAACCGCCATCATGCCGCAGTTAAACATGTTCTGTTTAAAAATTCTGGCAAAACTCTCACCTATTACCATGTTAATACCGTTTACTTCCAAAGCCCAGGGAGCATGCTCCCTTGATGAGCCGCATCCGAAATTTGTCCTTGTTATGATAATACTCTTTTCATTAATATCCGAAGTATGAGAAAAATTATCCAGGACAAGACTCTCAAGGAGGTGTGACTTAAGGGTTATCTTGTCGATTTCTGTTAGATATTCCGCTGGAATAATTTCATCTGTATTGATATCTGATCTGTCAAGGAAAAGAACTTTTCCGTTGAAATTTTTCATGGGTTAGTCTCTTTAAATTTACAGTTTTTATAAAAAAATTAATTTTGAGTAATATGTCCGGCTATTGCTGTTGCTGCTGCCGTGGCCGGACTTGCAAGATGCACCATCCCGCCTTTTCCCATGCGGCCGTTGAAATTTCTGTTTGTTGTTGATACACATATTTCACCTTTGGCCAGCACACCGTTACTCATGCCGAGACAGGCCCCGCATGTGGGGTTTGTTATACAGACACCGGCCTCCATGAATGTTTTGATTATTCCTTCTTCCAGAGCATCCATGTAAACTTTAGGAGTTGCAGGTGAGACAATGCAGCGGAGATGATCTGCAATTTTTTTCCCTTTTATTATTGCTGCAGCTGTGCGGAGATCTTCCAGCCTGCCGTTGGTGCATGAGCCGATATAGACCTGGTCTACTTTAATTCCGCTTAATTCCTTTACATTTTTTACATGGTCGGGTTTGTACCCAAAAGTTATTTGGGGTTTAAGGGAGCTTACATTATGCTCAATGATCTTTTCATATTTTGCACCAGGATCAGGGGCAAATTTTTGAAATGCCTGGAGGGCATCCTGTTTTGACGGGTACTCATCCTTTATAAAATCCCATAGGTAATCGACTGTTTTCGCATCAGCAGAGCATATGCCGCAGGTGCTGCCGGCTTCAACGGCCATGTTGCACAGGGTCATCCGGGCATCCATACTCATTTCATCAACAACAGGTCCTGTAAATTCTATTACTCTGTCTGTTGCTCCGTTTACCCCAAGTTTACCGATTATGGAAAGGATAACGTCTTTGGCACAGACCCCTTCCATAAGTTTGCCGGTTATCTTTATTTTAATGGTAACAGGGTAATGAAAAGCACAAACACCTTTTAAAATTCCCACTTCAAGATCTGTAGTCCCTACACCGGCCGCAAATGCGCCAAAGGCACCGTGGGTACAGGTATGGGAATCTCCCATGATTATTGTGTACCCTGGCCGGACAAACCCTTTTTCAGGAAAAATTGCATGGCATATACCATTTTGACCTATATCAAAAAAATCTTTGATCCCATGTTTTTTTGTCCAATCCCTTAAAATTTTTCCCTGGAGAGCGGTCTTTGAATCTTTTGCCGGTGAAACATGATCTATAACAGCCTTAATCCTGGAAGGGTCAAAGACCCTGTCCTTTTGCCTGGCCGCAAGGTCCATTATTGCCCCGGGAGTTGTAATTTCATGACAAAATACAGCGTCTATACGTATAACATGAATATCATCTGAAGGATTATCAACAAAATGTGAATCAAATATTTTTTCAGCAATTGTTTTATTCATAAAATCTCCTGGGGAACAATTTAAGAGGAGTAAATCATATCTTAAAAAGCCACAAATTACGCTTTTTCAATAAATTAAACAGGATTGGTTTTATTATTAAAACCACCCTTTAATATTATTCATTTTCAGTTTTTAAAACAGCGAGAAATGCTGCCTGGGGCACCATTACCTGGCCCACCATCTTCATTCTCTTTTTCCCTTTTTTCTGTTTTTCGAGTAATTTCCTTTTCCTTGAAATATCGCCGCCATAACATTTTGCTGTAACATCTTTTCTAAAAGCCGAAATTGTTTTACGGGCAATAACTTTTCCTCCGATGGCTCCCTGAATTGCTATTTTAAACATCTGCGTTGGAATACTCTCACGGAGTTTTTCGCAGGTTTTTTTTGCTCTTACCTCGGCATTATCCCTGTGAACAAGCTGGGCTAATGCGTCAACACGGTCAAAATTTATCAGAAAATCAAGTTTCACAAGGTCAGATTTTCTATAATCAAGCATATCATAATCAAAGGATCCATATCCTTGTGTAATCGATTTGAGCTTGTCATAAAAATCAAATATCACTTCGGCCAGGGGAAGCTCGAATATCATTTCAAGCCTGTTGCTTGTGAGGTACTGGTAATTTTTGTTAATTCCCCTCCGTTCCATGCAAAGCTTCATGACCGGGCCCATATATCGATCAGGGATTATTATTGAAGCTTTTATATAGGGCTCCTCTGTATAATCGATCATTGTGGGGTCAGGATAAAGGGCAGGATTATCAATGATTTTTTTTGAACCATCATTTAAGACTAATCTATAGCTCACTGTGGGAGCCGTAATAATAAGAGAAATGTCATATTCCCGTTCAAGTCTCTCTTGAACAACTTCTAAATGAAGAAGCCCAAGGAAACCGCACCTGAATCCAAAGCCTAAAGCTACAGAAGAATCTTTTTCGTAAATTAATGAAGCATCGTTTAATTTAAGCTTTTCAAGAGCGTCAACAAGATCTACGTATTCATCAGAGGAAACAGGATAAATAGATGAAAAAACAACTGGTTTGGCTTCTGTAAATCCCATCACCGGTTTTTCACACGGATTCGCTGTCAATGTTATGGTATCGCCACATTTGGTGTCACTCACTGTCTTTATTCCCGCAATAATATAACCCACCTCCCCTGCAAAAAGCCCGGGGCGACTAACCCGCTCTATTTCAAAAAAACCGCTTTCCTCAATATTATAGGCTGCATTATTGGACATGAACCGGATCTTCTCTTTGGACTTGAGTTTCCCATCAACAATTCGTACATGAACTATAGTGCCCCGGAAAGGATCGTAATGGGAATCAAAAATCAGGGCTTTTAAGGGGGCATTTAAATCTCCCTCTGGAGGAGGAAGCTTTTGCACAATGACCTCAAGAAGAGCATCAATTCCAGTCCCTTCCTTTGCCGATACCAGGACAGCTGTTTCAGGGTCAAGCCCAAGATCTTCTTCAATCTGTTTTTTTACTCTTTCAATATCAGCCGAAGGGAGATCTATTTTATTAATTACCGGAATTATTTCCAAATTATGTTCCACTGCAAGGTAAAGATTGGCCAGTGTCTGGGCCTCAACACCCTGGCTTGCATCTATGAGCAGGAGCGCCCCTTCGCATGAGGCAAGGGCCCGTGAAACTTCATAGGTAAAATCGACATGTCCAGGTGTATCCAGAAGATTTAGAGAATAGGTTTGCCCATCTTCAGCTTTATATGAAAGATGTACTGTCTGGCTTTTTATTGTGATTCCCCTTTCCCGTTCAATATCCATATTATCGAGTATTTGATCCTGAAAATTTCTGTCGGATACAAGCCCGGTTGCCTGGATGAGCCTGTCCGACAGGGTTGATTTGCCATGATCAATGTGTGCAATTATACTAAAATTTCTTATATTTTTCATTAAGCCATCTTATTTTTGTTAATCTTAGTTGACAGATTATATTTTACATACTATTGAAAAGTAAAGAGTGATTAAGTTGGATTATGCCCTTATTTCACTTGGGGTGCAACGTTTGTACGGATTTATTTAAAAAATTACATTAAAACGTTGCTTTTTCATGGTATTTTTATCATTTTAGACTAAATCCTGTCAATAATACGCCAATATGACTTTAAAAATTGATAACAATAAAATTGTTCCCCGAATTTTAATTGTTGATGATGACCCCTATATTCAAGAGCCTTTACGGGATTTTTTTGAACAATATGGAATAATAGTCTTTACGGTGTCCAACGCCCACGATGCTATTGATCTGTTGAACATTAGATCTTTTGATGTGGTAATAACAGATATTGACCTCCCCGGAATGGACGGACTTGCCCTGACAACTCTTATAAAAAAAGAATATAAGGCAGATGTTATTGTAATCACAGGCCATACAGAAGATTATTCCTATAAGGAGGTGATTGACAAAGGCGCAAGTGACTTTGTGTTTAAGCCTGTACATTTTAATGAGCTCTTTATAAGGCTGAAACGGGTGATCAAGGAACGGCAGCTGCAAAAAGAACGGGCTTTGCTGATAAAAAAACTGGAAAAGCTGGCAATTACTGACCCCCTGACTGATTTAAATAATTCCAGACACTTTTTTAATCAGGTGAGCATAGAAATAGAGAGATCAAATCGCTATGATCATTTTCTTAGTATTGTACTTTTAGACATAGATAATTTTAAAAAATATAATGACTCCTATGGACATCTGGAAGGGGATAAAGTTCTGGTGACATTGGGGAGGATAATCACGTCACATTTAAGAAATATGGACTCAGCCTACAGATACGGGGGGGAAGAATTTATCCTCCTCCTTCCAGGGACAAAAAAGATGGAAGCAAATACAGTGGCTGAACGATTAAGGGTTGCCGTGGAAAGCGAAAAATTATATCCCAGAAATGATAAAACCCATGTAATAGTCACCATAAGTGCAGGGGTTGCCCAGTATCGACAGAATGAAGATAGAGATTCCTTTATAAAAAGGGCGGATGATGCAATGTATAAGTCAAAAAGAAATGGGAGAAACAGAATCTCAGTGAGCTGATACCAGGCTATGGCAAAATATTAACCTCCAGCAGCAAATCCCCTGTCCCCCCGCTTTGCGCAAGCTTCCCCAAACCCTTTAACCGGACAATTCCTTTTTGTTTAATCCCGGCCGGAATTGTAACTTTGATCAGTTTTTTGTGAAATCCCCATGCTATATTAACAAGTTTCACACATCCTGCATCTGCTTCAAATGGGGATATGGTGATTGTTCCGTATAGTGTTGAATCGTTGTTAAATCCAATGGGACGTATTACCTGCAAGTGGTAAGTTTTTTTTTTGATTATGGGACCCGGCTTTTTATCAACTATTTTCCCATGGGGTTCTGTGCGAAAAAGACTTAAAACAGCGGCACCAAAAATAAATCCCCCCACATGCGCCCACCAGGCAATACCGGAAGCCCCATGCCCTGCGGCAGCATTTAAAAGCTGAATAAAAAACCAGATTCCAAGGAAAAAAAATGCCGGTATTTCCATAAACCAGGGAATAATAATAATCGGTATCAGCGTTAATATCCTGGACCGGGGGTGGAGAATAAGATAGGCGCCCATTACCCCTGCAATTGCACCGCTTGCTCCTATGACAGGTACATTGGAGTGGAGGTTAAAGATGAGATGAGCCAGTCCAGAAAAAGCACCGCATAATAGATAGAAAACCAGGTAGCTCACATGCCCCATGCTGTCTTCCACATTATTCCCAAAAATATAAAGGGTCCAGAGATTGCTGAGGAGGTGGAAGAAACCGCCATGGAGGAACATAAAGGATATTATGGAAAAAATTTGCTGTTCAATGGTAAAGTATGATGCCACCTGGGATATGGTGTAGCGGGCAGGAACAAGACCGTAGATATATATAAAACGGTTCATTTGAGGCCCCTGGGATACTTCCAGCAAATAAATAACCAGATTAATCCCTATGATGGTGTTATTTACAAAGGGATATTTTTCCGATGGTATGGTTCCGCGAATGGGTATCATTCAGGAATGTCCAGGTGTCTTAGGCTTCTTACAAAAATTGCGAATCTGTTTTTTAGTGCCAGCCTTTAAGTGATCGGACTGATTCGCATACTTATATCCACAGCCCTGGCAGAATGTGTAAGGGCGCCTGATGATATAATATCAACGCCTGTATCGGCCAGGGGTAAAAGATTCTGTTTTGTAACTCCCCCTGATACTTCAACCAGTGCCTGGCCGTCAATTACGGCGACAGCCTCCTTTATCCTGTCAACATCCATATTATCCAGCATAATAATATCAGCTCCTGCTGTTAAGGCATCTTTTACCTCTGAAAGGCTTGCTGCTTCAACCTCTATTTTAAGAAGATGGGGCATCTTTTTTTTTATCCGGTTTACAGCTTTTATAATTCCTCCACATGCAGCTATATGATTATCTTTAATCAGAATACCGTCAAAGAGTCCCATGCGGTGGTTAAATGCGCCGCCGGCACGAACTGCTGCTTTTTCCAGTACCCGCCACCCAGGGGTAGTCTTCCGGGTGTCAACCAGTCGGACATTTCTGTTCCCCAGCTCTTTAACAAATGAGTTTACATGGGTGGCGATTCCGGAAAGGCGCTGTAAAAAATTTAAAGCTGTACGTTCACCCAGCAAAAGGGATTTGACCCTTCCGTTTAGCTCAAGGATTATATCGTTCGGATTAACAGCTTCTCCCTCCGAGCATAAGGGTGTTATGTTTACATCGGGGTCAAGATAGTTGAAAACCCGGGAGACAACCTCGATTCCGTAAGTGACCAGGGGTTCCTTGGCAATAATAACAGCCTGTCCCTTTAGACTGGCATCAATCAGAGTATCTGTTGTAACATCCCCGGATCCGATATCTTCTTTAAGAGCAATTTTTATAAGATGATCTGCTAAATGCATAATACTAATTTGAAGCCGTTTTTATTTTATCAAGATTTACTTCTATTTTTTCCTGTTTTTTCAGAAGATTTTCCTGTTTTTCTTTTACTTTTTCCACCACATGTTCAGGGGCTTTGGACAAAAAATCTTCATTATTCAGCTTTTTTAAGACTGATACAAGCTCTTTATTTATTTTATTTATTTCTTTTTCAAGTCGCTTGATCTCTTTGTCAAAATCTATTATCCCTTCAAGGGGGATAAAGATTGTTGCTCCATCAACAACTGTTGTGGCAGATGCATGGGGCCTGTCCATCTCCAGCTGTACAGAAAAAGAGTTGAGTTTTGCCAGATTAATTATAATGTCATGGTCTTGCTCGGTTAATCCTTGCATCGTTTGATCATGGGCCTGTACCAGAGCAGTAAGGAGTAATGATGGCTGAATATTCATCTCCCCCCTGATAGTCCTTATTCCTGCCACAAGTCTTATGATCAGTTCCATTTGTGACTCTGCTTCAGGGTCCTGGACAAAGTTGCTGAAATCGGCTTTATCAAGGGGAAAAACAGCTTTCATAATGGAACCATCTGTCCCTGTTGTTTTATGCCAGATCTCTTCTGTTACAAAAGGTATAAACGGATGAAGCAGAACAAGAGTGGTCTTTAAGGTTTGTTCCAGAACAAAGAGTGTATTCTTTTTTTTGTCAGACTCTCCTTCGCTGTAGAGAACAGGCTTTACAGCCTCGAGGTACCAGTCACAAAACTCGTGCCAGACGAATTGGTATAATGCTCCTGCTGCATCATTGAATTTATAATTGTCCAGGGCCTGGGCAACTTCTTTTGCAACGGATTGCAACCTTGATAAAATCCATTTGTCAGGAAGAGATAAAGACTTGATGTCCAATGAATCAAATGTTTGTATGTCACTTGTTTTTGTTATGTGCATCATGGCAAAACGGGATGCATTCCATAATTTATTTATGAAATGACGATACCCTTCCACACGTTTTTCAGACATTTTAATATCTCTTCCCTGGGCAGCAAAAGCTGCAAGGGTAAACCGGAAAGCATCTGTCCCGTATTGCTCTATTACGGTTAAAGGGTCTATGACATTACCCTTTGATTTGCTCATTTTCTTCCCGTTTTCATCTCTGACCAAAGCATGAATATAAACATCTTTAAAGGGTACATCTCCCATCATATGTATTCCCATCATCATCATGCGGGCAACCCAGAAAAAAAGTATGTCAAAGCCTGTGATGAGCACCGAGGTGGGATAAAACTTTTTCAGGAGGTCTGTATCATTGGGCCAACCCATGGTTGAAAATGGCCAAAGCGCAGAGCTGAACCATGTATCCAGAACATCAGGGTCCTGTGTGAGGGTGTTACTTCCACATGAAACGCATATTTCAGGGGGCTCAATGGCAACAACAAGTCTTCCGCATTCATCGCATGTCCACGCCGGGATCTGATGCCCCCACCATATTTGCCGTGAAATACACCAGTCTTTGATGTTATCCATCCAGCTAAAATATGTGTTTTCCCATGTTTCGGGGATTATTCTGGTTTCATCTTTTTTTACAGCTTCAATTGCTTTTTTTGCCAGGGGACGGGCTTTAACAAACCATTGTTTAGATAGATTCGGCTCAACAACTGTTTTGCATCTGTAACAATGTCCAACGCCATGGGTATAGGGTTCAGTCTTTACAAGAAGGTCTTTTTGTTTAAGGAGTTTTACAACGGCCTTTCTGCATTCAAATCGTTCCTGGCCTTCAAAGATACCGGCCGGGGACATCATTATTCCATTATCATCGATTGCTTTAATAGAGGGAAGGTTATGGCGCTGCCCAATCTCAAAGTCATTGGAATCATGGGCAGGGGTGATTTTTAATGCACCGGTGCCAAAAGACATATCCACATACTGATCCTTTATTATGGGAATCAGCCTGTCTGTTAAAGGTAAAACAACATTATCTATGCCGATATTTTGATATCTTTCATCATCGGGATTTAACGCAACCCCGGTATCTCCAAACATGGTCTCCGGTCTTGTTGTTGCCACAACAAGACCCCCAGAGTTGTCAGGATAGGGGTATTTAATATGATACAGATACCCTTTGGTCTCTTCATGATCGACTTCAAGGTCTGAAAGTGCTGTGTTACAACGCGGGCACCAGTTTATTATATAATCACCACGATAAATAAGCCCTTCTTCATAAAGAGTAACAAAGACTTTTCGTACAGATGCAGAAAGCCCTTCATCCATGGTAAAACGCTCCCGCTTCCAGTCGCATGAAGCTCCAAGACGTTTTAACTGGTTGATAATAGATCCCCCGTACTCTTTACGCCATTCCCACACAGCCTCTATGAATTTTTCTCTTCCCAGTTGATCCCGGCTGATCCCTTTGGCGCTTAAGTTCCGCTCCACAACATTTTGGGTGGCAATGCCGGCATGGTCGGTCCCGGGCAGCCAGAGAACATTATCACCCCGCAGTCTTCTGTATCTGCAAAGGATATCCTGCATGGTAACATTTAAAGCATGTCCCATGTGAAGAACCCCGGTAACATTGGGTGGAGGGATTACTATGGAATAAGCCGGCCCCTCTCTTTTTTCATCAGCTTCGAACAATCCTTCTTTTTCCCAGTAATCATACCATCGTTTCTCAACATCATGGGGTTCATATCCTTTGCTAAACAGGCTTGAACTCATCCCGAATCTCCTATAAAAAAAGGGGATTATAAATAATCCCCATTCATGTTAATCCATTAAATATAAATTTTCAGACAATTAATTTCAGAAGGTTCTGACCGGTAGCAGAGTGAATTTATTGATGGGCAAACTCATGGCGCTGTCAGGCTAACTTAAATCTGATAACACATCTAAAATATTTTACAAATTTGAGATAGTGTATATGACTTAAAATTACGTGTCAATGTTAAAATATATGTATAAATGTTCACATAAATAATTTCACTCTGTTATCTAAAAATGG
>Ga0190313_1001915_pt1 | contig 10644 bp, 14 predicted proteins | sample 4870071011_MG_FD_169989 | JGI IMG/M metagenome (GOLD analysis project Ga0190313, IMG submission 169989) | Hydrothermal vent sediment bacterial communities from Southern Trench, Guaymas Basin, Mexico - 4870-07-10-11_MG | ecosystem: Environmental > Aquatic > Marine > Hydrothermal vents > Sediment ...
CCGGTGCGCAATCGCTGAGTCGGGTCAAGCCAGAGGAAATCCGAATTTATGGGAACGAAGGGGGGAAAGAGGGGAGAGAAAAGAGGGAAAAAAGGAAACGAAAAGAGGGGGAAGAGTGAAGAAAAAGAGGGGGAAGAGTGGGAAAAACCCGTTTTAAAATGAAACGGGGGAGAAAAAATTGTTACCTGTCCACACCTACGATATCTCCCTGATACGTGCGCCACACTTAGGACACCTTCCTTTCGTCACCGTAACCATTTCATCAATAACGATTAATTCTGCTATGACTCCCCAGCCGCACCGAGGACACGCCTCTATTGTGCGGCTTCTTTCTGCCCTCATTCCCAGCCCCTTTCTGGCCACGTTCACACCTCCATTACGAATATCGGTGACCCTGAATCTCCGGGCTGTCCAAACGTTCCCTGATAGTTCCGCACGAAGAATACGTCCTCAAACCATGCCACATAGCCGTGTCCATAGTTGACGACCACGCTAGCAGACGGCTCTATGACCTCATACGGCTTGTCTTCACTCCAAACGGTGCAACACGTAGTCCTTCCGTCTTTAGCCACCTTGTCGCGTATCCCTACGTCTTCAACTATATCAACGTAGAACTCGATTCGTGGGTCTAATTCGCTCAAGTATTTCACAATCTTGCAACCGACTACTATCGAATCGTTCCCAGCAAACAGCAGTCCAACTAATCGCATATCATCGCTGGGTAATCCACCGAACGACTCAGGAGACCACACCACGCCCTTGTAAATCCTAGCAATAGCCGCATCTATGCGGTTGCTGAGGGTCACCGTGTAGAGCCTAGATATCCTGCCTAACTTTGCGTATAGCCAGTTAATCGCCTGAGATATCGGGCACTCTGGCGGCTCCTCCCAAACGTCGTGTAATTTTACGTGTTTTGTATATTCGGCCACCGTTAGGTCGTCATACATGTCCTCGTCGAAGTTTATGTCGTATGGCCCCGGCTGTATTATCCGTCTATGCACAATCTTCTCAGGTGGTAGGAACGGATTTGGCGTTAGGACGTGGGCGTTAGATAGGATGTATGGCTCACCGTTTATCTCGACGATTTGGCCGAGCGTGCCAGCAGTAATGTCCTCGTGACCGACAGAAATGCCCGGACGCAACTCTTCTTGAATCTGCGCCTTTGGGTTCCCTGTCTCGCGAAACAAGCCGAGTCCTAGGGCTCTAATCGGCTGACCCAAGGTCACAAACTCTACGTCTTTTGCGTCATACGTGCTGTATAGTGCGACCGTAGCCGCCAGTATGTGCTTCTCCGATTCACTCGGCTCGTGCACCGTGTAAATGACGAACTTACCGCCACGCTTGGCCCAAGCCACCACGCCCAATGCGGCGTACTTCAGCAATATGCGGTCTAACATGTCCATATCTATCACCTCTTGCGCTTAATTAGCGACAATATCAGCCGGTAGTTCATGTAGTACGCTATGAACACTGCGACCGCTCCGGCCACAGATAGCACCAGCGCCACGTAGTAATTGCCCGCTTCGAGGTAGTCCTTTGCATACGTCAGCAGATAGACGGCAATCGTTACTACAACCGACTTCAAGCCCTCAGTTGCATACACCCTTACCGACACGTCCTCACCCGTGCTCTGTGGGCCTCACGGACTTAAAAATCTTTCGGTCGGGAGGTAAAAAAGAGAAATGATTTATGGAAAGTCTAGGGCGGCGGGATTCTGAACTTGTGGTACAGCGACATGACGATTGAGGTCGATACGGACGCCTTGTAGTGCAACGAAGTCCTCAATTCATCGGCTGTTTCCGGTATCGTCATCCAAGACGACGGCGAAGATTGCGTCTTCAGGTTGACAGTCCAAGTCGATAGCACTGAACCGGCCTCTAGCGCCTCGATAATCACCTCCAGTATGTCCCAGTCAGCCGGGCTCCCTGAGTCGATTAGCCACTCCAAGCGGAAGTCCATAGGTGAGTCAAAGTCGATTGTAACGTCATTTAACACGTCCGTCTTCTCTTCACCTGCGGTCGCCGAGAGCTGTGAAGACCACGAAAGCTCGCCAGTAACTACGTTAGCCCAGTATTTACCGTCGCAGTTAATCGTTAGTTTGGGGTTACCGGCCTCTAAGAGCTTAATCGTTAGAAATGCTGAGAGTATTGCGCCCTTCACAGCCGCAGATTCATCTCCAGTCCCGATTATGTCAAACGCTTCAAGCGTCTTAATCGGTGGATTAGAGACGGACACTTCGTCTGAGGTTGAGGTCAGTGAGACGGTTGCTTCATACGGGTTATCGGCTGAGTCTTTGAAGTATAGGTGGATTTCCAAGCTGGATATGCCCTGAATAGACGTAGTATTCAGTATTAACTGCAACGTATCCGCACCGTACTGTGAAACGTCTACGTTCAGTGGTATGTGAGACGTTCTGGTCTCTTCGCCCTCGAATATACCCATTCCAATCTTCCACGTGGCCTCCGACACGCGCCCTCACCCCCACGTTACGACACGCTAAACTGTAACTTAACTAGGTACCCTACGCCTGCGTTTACGGTGCCGCTTATCTCGTAGTAAATTACGGGCATAGAGGTACCTACGCTACTTGGTACCACCGCACCATCTGGGCATGAATCACAGCAAGTACCACTACCACTGCCGCTAAAGTAGACCGATAGAAGGATTGAAGCATAATCATAGTCTGTATCGGGCGTTATTGTCTTTGAAATCTCGACAACATCCTCCGTAGGCTCGTATCCAATCGCGGTAGTGCGACCTATTAACGAACTGTTGTAAACACTGTAAAATGGCGTACCATCAGATATACCTAGGCAACGCTCAGTACCATAGCGGTAGTAACCTGCCGAGCAACATGGACGGTTGCGAATATCTACGCCTGACTCATGGCACTCGTAAATAGGGTCAGAGGCACACGTTCCCCCTCCACAGATACAGTAATGTTTCTCAGCCTTAAGTAACGCTTCCATCAACAGCCACTTATTCGCCGGTACTACTGGGTCTATCCCCTCAAAACGTGCCTTATTTATAAATATTGTAGTCTTTACGCACTCTAAGAGCCATTTTTCGATTATATCACTTATACTGCGCACTATGGGACAAGATGGTCTGAATACTGTGCGCTCCCCCAGCTCATTAAACTCCAGCCACAGGTACTCAAACTCTGGGAAATATTCGTTTATGCTCCTAATCATCCTCTGTACCGCAAACCTCTCAGGTAGTAACACCATACTCTCTCACCCAACTACCTCTATTGAGCCGCTGTACGTCACTGAAAGCAGGCCCCTGAACGAGTACTTAAACACGCCGCTTGGGTCTCTAACCGCCCTCTTTTGCATCTTTGTGACCTTCTTTCGTGTCTTCTGCACGGACGCCCACCTCCGGGCGCACCGCAAGGTAAAGAAAGCGGGTCATTTAAATTTCTTGCGGTGGCCGCGCTTGCGTGCCCTGCTACCCGATTACCTCTATTGACCCGCTATATGTCACCGTAGATGTGCCCCTGAACGAATACTTAGCCACACTACCTGTGGTACTTGTGGCAATAGTGCCAGACGTTACTTCAATTGCCACGCTCCCAGTTATCACGTTTTCTTCACCGTAGAAGCTCTGGGTTATCGGGGTCACCTCGACCGTTACTGAGCCGCTAATTACGCTCTCGTAGCCCTCAAACGTGTAAACTGGGGCCGTTACCTCGACGTTAACGTCGCCCTCAATTAACTTTTCTCCTCCGCTAAACGTCCTCTCGTATACCGGCTCTAGCAGAGCTATCCAGTCCGTGTAAGCCCACACGTCCGTCAGCGGGTACGCCCCACTGTAGTGAGCGTATATGCCAATTTCGTAGTGGTACTTGTAATCTTCACTGTAACCGTTGCCCATAGCCATGTCCACGATTAAGTCCTTGTTTTTGTCGTATACCTTGACTCTGCCAGCGTCTAGGTCAAATACTGCCACGTACCAGTCGTCGAACGGCCCTATTTCGTGGGCCTCTCCCGTCACGTCGTCCACTACGTAGAAGTTCGTATTGGCGCCATAATATATTCGTATCCTGTGCCAAGTGTGGCCGATGGTTGCCTCAAACCAGACGCAATCCTTCTGCTCCGGCAGGTACTTATATCTGCCACGTATAGTTAAGGCTATCTTCTTCGGAGCGGTGTTAATGCTCCTAATTACTGCGCTCGGGCCGCTCTCAACGCCCTTCACCTTCAGTATTGACGCCGCAACCGTGGCCTCCGCATCCACCTCATTAAACGCCTCATTAACTTCCTCGGGTTTGTCGAAGTGATACACGCTAGTCCAGCCCTCTTCCGGCAGCCACAGCGGGTCGTACGGGTCTAGCCCTGACGGCGGCACCTCTGTTACGTCGGCCGTAACCGCTCCGTTTAGCACGGTCTCTTCACCGTAGTAGCTCCAAGTCCCGGTCACTGATATGGTGACGTTTCCATTAATTACGCCCTCATAGGCACGGTACCTGTCCGAGACGTTCACCGCAGTGACGGTGCCGCTAATCAGCAGTTCTTCGCCGTAAAACTCGGTCGACGTCACCGCAACGTTCACAGTTCCATTAATGACCATCTCCTCAGCGTAGAACGAATACTCGGGAGTCGGCGGCACGTATATGAACTCAGTTGACAGCCTAGTCGGCTCGCGTATATTTCTGTACGCCCTGACGCCAGCCAAAGCCTCGGTTACTTTGTCTAACATGACCTCAAGCCAAGCGTTGAACGCATTAACGCCCGCATTTATTGGCTTAGTTAACTGCGCCGCTATCTCTTCATAGATTAGCGGCAACTCGGAAAGCACCTGATTGACGTATGAATCGACCTCTTCTCTCGCCTTGCTTATGAACGTCTCAATCTCCGAGATGTAGGAGTCGTATGCCTCCTTAGAGCCGAGTGCCTCTAGGTGTATAACTCTCGACTCGATAGCCAGCGTTTCCTCGTCAATCATTCCAGCGTCATACTGCCTGCGCAGGCCCTCTAGCGAGTCCAAGAACTCGTTTACTCTGGCTAAGTGCTGGTTCACTATCCGCTCTGTGACGCTATACGCCCTCTCTATCGCGTCCTCCACAAACTCAACCGTTCTGCTGAAGCGAGCCCTAGCCTCCGCTAGTAATAATCTGTGGAACGTCAGGGTGTAGTCGTTCCACTCCCTAATTACGTCCAGAATCTGGTTGTACGCATCCCTAGCCTTCTCGTCTAGCTGTAGATGTAACCCGCGCAGAATGTCGAACGTCAGCGTCGGGTAGTTGAAGCCGGTCATGGCCCATATTAGCGACAGCGTCTTTGCATCGACCGACTCAACCTCTTGCGCTATGTCCCTAGCGTAGTCGGTTGGTGGGGGTGAAGCTCCCCTGTATACGTTCAGCATGGTCTGAAATGCCCCACCTACGGACGTCTGTATGGCGTTAGTGAAGCCCTCCTGTATCATCTCTAACAGTAATTCGTCTACTAGTTCGGGCTCGATAATTACGGATAAGGCGACCGTCCACTCGACCATGTACCAGAATATGTCTAAAATCCCTTTGGCCGATAGGCCCGCGTTTTCGTCCTGCTCCGCCTTGGCAAATAAGTCCAGTATCTGCGCTATAAAGTGCCTGCCCGTTAGCGCCTCAAACAGCTTCCACTCACCCAAGCGTATCAACGCGCTCAGCGATTCTCCAATCGTCCTGAGCGCTTCCTCCGCTACCCAGTTAGCAACCTTTCCGATTGCCACCGGAACGGCAGGCAAGCCTGGCACTATCTCACCCCTACACTGTTATTAATCGGCTACCAGCCCTACGTACGCCGAATATTCGGTTCTGGAAGTGCACGGCTTCCCACACGCCTAAGTCCTCAGGTATGCGTATGATTCTGCGCAGAACTACCACGTCACATAGGTGCGAGCCCGGGTGAGGCTCACACGTAGTTTCGATTAATATCGCGTATGGTTGCTGGGTTTCGTCGTCAAATATCGCAACCGCGTCCAGAAACACTCTCACTTTAATCGTGAACTCTTGGCCGTCCGACTTTCTATGTAACACCCGCCTCAATGGCATCGACTGCCCCTTGACCTTGACAATCATGGCGAATCGGTTATCGACGTAGATAGGCGTCGGGTTGTAGACCTCAAACTCTCCAACTTCGGGCTCTAATGCGTCCATGTAGTAGTAGTCGTATGCGTAGTTTTCAAAGTCCGGTATCTCTGAGAACGTGCCGCTCGGCGCTCGTATAATCGCCCACACTTTGTGCATGGCCTCGGTTATCTTCTCCTGCAACTGCCAGTCCTTCAGCGGCTCATATACCATCATCGGCACGGACGGTAGCGTCATCACCGGGCCAACCGGCTCTTCTTTCGGATACGTGGTGGTTCTGCCCACGTATGACAATTTAACGGACGCGCTACCGAAGCCCTGAATCGACTTATTGTAGATTATGCCGACGAGGTAATAGCGCTGTATGGCCTCCTTAACCGTGAAGTCGATTGGCATGTTTCTGACGTACTGTAGATATCGTTGCAGAGTTGCCCTATATTCAGACGCTAAGGCACGCAAACGTCCGAGAATCAGTTTTTCAAGTAGCTCTCTCCGGTACTGCTCTAGAAACGCTTTACATTCCTCATACTCCGAGGGGTAGCCCACGGCCCCCACCTCACGGCCTGAATTTTAAAAAGGCGGCTACTTAAGCCTTGCGGCTCAAAATTTCAAAAAAGAGGAGAGGTAAAAAAGTAAGTGAGTTCCCGATTGCGGCCCGATTACGGACTTTAGGCGGTCGTCTGGACTAAGGCGTGCCACTTGAATGCGTCGATACTGGAGTCGTATATCAGCTCAAGGTCGGCGGTGTAGCCGCTCTCGACGAAGGCGGCCAGTATCTCGTCGAACTCACTGTTAAGCGAGTTAATTATCGAATCGCGGAGCGATTCAAGCTCAGCCTCGTGGGCAAACATGGCCATGACTCCACCGTATACTCCCTTAGCGATTAACATGGGCCTGACGTAGCTCCTGTACGCTGGCTTAATGTACGCCCCGACCTCTCCGGTGAAGCTGTCGTTTGCGGTGAGGTACCTGAGCGGCCTCGGGTCTCCGCATAACAGCAGAACGGCCTTTGCTAACGGCCCCCAGAACATGCCGGGCTTGTGCCCGACGTGGGCAATCGTGTACCTTGCCAGCTCATACTTGTCCTTCTTGGCGGTCACGTTGGCCTCGAACGTCCCTCCCTCAGCGAAGGCAGCGTCGATGCCGGACTTCCAAGCCGGATACGCCCTAGCGAGCTTGACCCTCTGCTTCATCTTTATGACGTTCGGGTCTTTCTTTGTATAGGCGGGGTTCACGAAGTTCTCATAGGCGTCGGAGCTGGCGTCGGCGATTCTGGCCTTGAACGCCTCGTCATTCGGAATCTTAGTCGTTAGGGCCGCGTATATCCTAGCACGCTCGGCCTTTAGCGTGGCCTCCCACTCCGCTAGCACCTCGTCTGGCACTGTATCGGGCAGTGCAACGATTCCCACGTACTCCATCACGGTGGACATGGCCTCACCCGGTTGCACTCAGTGCCGACAGTTAGATTTAAATCTTTCCGCGCCCCAGACGTAATACGCGGCGGGGTGAGACTCGTGCCCCCGGCCCTAGAACTCGTTTACAGGGCGATTGAGAGGATACGGGAGAGAGTGGTTGAGGAGAGGACTCCAGTGAACGGTGGAGTAAAGTTGCCGATACACCAAGAGGCTAAGCGCTTAACGTATTATTTGTTCAGGAAGCGGTCAATAGTGCCCGGGTGTAGAGAGGCGATTAAGGAATTAGTTAGTGACCCGTATGTTGGCATTACGGCCCAGCAACCGCTAGTCCAGTGCCTGTTTTACGTGTTCAGGTACGGTTACGACGACAAATTAGTCAAGCGGTTCTGCCAGCTAATCGACAAAATACTGGAGGTGGGAGCATAGCTAGGCGCAAGCACAGAGTAGACGAGAATATAACCACGAGGCGGAGGTATGACCTACGTAAGGAGGGCAGAAAGAGGAGAAAGAGTAAAATTAGGCGGTTTGTAGAGGAAACGCTTGAGAGGGCTAGGTGGGCTAGGTCTACGTCTGCCAGATACTGGGCTAAGCGCGTGGAAATATGGACGATTAAGAAGCTGTGGAACTTACTGCCGGACGAATACAAGGCGGAGGCCGCTAAACTATTATTAAAAGACGTAGAAGAGGCCGAAAATATATGGGAGTGGCTGGAGCTACTGTTTCTCAGGGCCTTTGAGCGCGGATACTCCCGCTACCGCATAGTCACAGCGATTGAGAGGGAGGTCGCTTGGAAGATATTTACGACGTTCTATGAAGCGCCGGCCGTTAAAGTGATTGTCTACACGAACGCGTATTCAGACGTAATTAGGGACAGGTACTTCTGGGAGGAGTTCAGAGATTACGCGGAGTTTGCCACGTATAACGTCTTGGACATGGTCATTTCAAAGATAACGGAGTGCCCAACCGAAAACGTGCCCGACCCTTGGCAGATGCTGTTTCTGGAGTATTACGTGCCATTCTTCAAACGTAAAGTGTGCCGCTCTGGAATGTTGGCCCTGAAAATTACGCCATTAACGATTAGATTTGTTAGGCACAGAAACGGCTCCATGTACGTGTCACGTTACGTGCCAGTATTCGTGTTGAGGGCCGACGCGTGGCTGACCAGAACCGCACCAATAGACCGACATTTTAAAGTTTTAGGCTGGAGGAAAGAGGTGACCGAGTGGATATCAACGAGGGTATTCGCCGGTAGAGGTGTAATCGACCTTGAAACCGAGATTACCACCGCCAGAGACTTCTTGCGCAGGGACTACCGTATAAGGCGCATACGTGACGTGATATTTAGGCCATACACAGTAATACACGACTTTTGCAGAGCAATCGGGAAGCCTGAGGCGTTTATTGACGTAGACCACTGCTCACTATACGTGATACCCGACAGGGAGCCGGTAACGTCCAGACTATATAGGCGCTACGCCGGAGCGGATGAACTGATACGTTACACCACCTTAGCGAAGGGTTACGCTAAACGTAGACGTTACTGGTAGCAATCGGAGAGGCCACTATATATCATGGTAGACTTTTTCTCTTTTTCCGAAAAAGAGAATTCCGTGACGACCGAAAGGTTTATAAGGGGGCGTCCTGTATTACGTAATACGGGGTGGGCGGGTGGTGAACGTAGGACAGTTGGAGCGTATCCTGAAATCGCTAACAAAGGACTGGGACGTTCAGAGAATAATCGACGATTTTAGGTTTGAAAACCCCGACGTGCTAATAGCCATGCATCCGCACCGACGGTTGCTAGAGTTAGCGCTATATCGCAGAGTGTACGAGATTGCGCAGAAGAGAGACACGATAGAGAACTACTACGCCGACGGCTACGTGTCATTTAACATAAACGACCTATGTGAGGACGTAGTTACCATGTTGAAGGTCTATTGCAGGGACAGAATAGGGGGTGGTAGCAGGTGAAGAATGCCGAGCTACCGGTCGAGAAGGAGGCGGTTATCAGCATGTACACCGACCAGCTACGTGAGGGAATACGCAGGTTCAAGGAGAAGCACCCGAGGGTTTACAGCGCCCACGCAGACGTGTTTGAGTTCATAAAGCGGGTGGCTCACAGGGTTGCAGAGGAGGCGTATGAGTACTTTAGCGGGCACTTCCTCAGGGCAACGTTCCCAGTAATCGTCTTCACCAACCGGAGAGCTAGGTGGCACCGCTCAGAGATTGCCGTGATACTTAGGCGCGACGGTGAGGTGATAATAACGAGAGGTTACAAGCTCGACAAGTGGTGGACTACCAAGTCCAAGACGGTTGAGAAGCACCTGAAAGAGGTGGTGCACATATGGTGAGGTACCAGCCAATCGGTCGCAGGTATAACGTCCCCTTAGTCCACCAAACGATATACATGCCCGGGCCGCTCGTCAGTAGGCTAGACGAGCTGGTGAAGCTCGGCTACTTCAGGAACCGGACTGAGGCCATCCGGTTTGCAGTGTTGCTCTTAATTGCCGAAATAACGCGCTACGAGGCCTTACGTTCAACCTTACTGTCCGGAAAGACCGAGCTAGTGGGGCTCACGGAGGGGATGTGACTTGCCGAACCAGTACGTAATCGTCCCAACTAAGGACGGGTATGAGGTGTACGTGGTCTCAGTGATGGGGGTCGTTAAGCGGCACAGGGTGTGTTTGACGTTAACTGAGGCCATTAACGAGGTCAAGAAGGCCATCGAGGAGGAGGTGAGAAACGGTGCCTATGAGTGCGTTTAATGAGGAAGCAATTGAAGAGATGGACAAATACGTTAGGACGGTTGAGGAGAACGAGGAGAAATTAAACCGTATCAGGGAGCTGGTTGCCAAGTTAGCCGAGGAACTGAACAAAATCGGAGACCGCGACCTGAGGCTTGGCACCTTTGCTTCAGTAATAACGTGGCTAATTAACCGGACGGACGTGGACGTGTTCGAGGCGTACGGTGCCATTATGTACGCACTATTCAAGCACATGATTGAGGTGTATGCTGAATCTGCGCGGGTGTACGTGGCATACGTGAGCCAGAGGAGGGTGATGGGGAGTTGACGGTTAGACTGAAGAACGCAAAGGTTGAGGACTTAATCGGTGCCACAATAACGAAGGTAATCGTTTACCACGACGCGCTAGAGATAG
>Ga0190313_1001917_pt1 | contig 10632 bp, 17 predicted proteins | sample 4870071011_MG_FD_169989 | JGI IMG/M metagenome (GOLD analysis project Ga0190313, IMG submission 169989) | Hydrothermal vent sediment bacterial communities from Southern Trench, Guaymas Basin, Mexico - 4870-07-10-11_MG | ecosystem: Environmental > Aquatic > Marine > Hydrothermal vents > Sediment ...
GACTCAGAACTTAAAGAAATGCTTAAAGGAAAAGAGAGAATCCTTCTTGGAAACTACTTAATCACAGGCAAATGGGTAAAACGAAAGGCTTACGAAGTCCCAGAGACAGAATACTGGCAGATGAAAATCCAGAAGATTGGTAAATAAAGGAGGAAAAAGATGCCAGATTGCTGGCAATGCAAGTATTACACAGGAAGCTTTTCAGAAATAGTTGAATTCATGGGAGAAAAACAAGAAAGGTTCTGGGGAGAATGTAAACTGCACAATAAGAAAGTGTATGAGGATGAAGAAGCATGTGAAAACTTTAAACACAGATACAGCAAAGAAATAAAAAACAAAAAAGAGGAGGGAGGAGCTATGGAGAAGAGAATTCAAAAACAACAGGAACTTTTCACAGAAAAACCTTCTGAAAAGAGCATACCACAAAAGGACGGTTTTCTTCAAGTGATAGAAGAAGCAAAAAGAAGGGCAGAAGTTATTGAGAAACTGAAGCAGATTGTTCTGCAAGTCACGAGAAAGGAAGACTGGATTGACTACGGAGAACCGTATCTAACAGCATCTGGAGCAAAGAGGATTGCAAGAATCTTTGGAGTAAGCTGGAAGATAGAAGAACCTTCTATTGAGGAATTTGAAGACGGACACTTCCAGTATACTTGCTTTGGAAAATTCAGCTTTGCTGGTGTAGAGATAACAGAAACAGGTGTCGCTTCAAGCAGGGATAAAATGCTTTCAGGTATGCCTCCTGAAGAAGTAGATAAAGCTTTCGTAAAGAAAAAAGCCTACACGAACTGTATAAACAGAGGATTAAAAAGCCTGCTTGGTTTATCATTTACTTGGGATGACCTTGCTCAGAGTGGAATAAAAAGAAGTGAAGTGAAGAAAGTATTCTTCAGGAAAGAAGAAAGGAAGAAAGAAGAGAAAGAAGAAAAGAAGAAGGAAGAAAAAGGAGGTGAGAAGAATGAAACAAGATGAGCTGATCCTGAACATGGTTACAAAAAAGGGAATTGCCACAGAATTGTTCAGACAGAAAAACGAGGTTGAAGACATAAAAAGATGTCCTTTCTGTGGAAGCAGTGAAATCATCCGTATGTTCATAGACGAAAACTGGACTGGAGCAGGAGGTTTTTCTTACGCAATTGTAAACCCTTTATGTTGCTATCGCAAAGAAACTATCGTGGATCTTGAAAAAAGAAACGGAGACTTCACAGGAGACATGTGGATTGACTACTGCGAGAACTGCAGACATGTCATAGACGGGTATTATGGTAGAAAGTATCGGTATGACTTCAGAACTGTTTTCATTCAGAAAAATCAGTTAGAGGTCAGAACAAATGCCAGCACATCATCCTGACAAAGAAAGATACCCAGACTGGACACTGGAATTGAAAAACAATCTGTTCCACAAGGTGGTAACTGTCGTCCAGCGAATGAAATCAACCCCTGAGAATCTTACCGCTGTTTTCAACCTCATCTGCTCTTTGTTTTACGAATTGTTGAGAATGCTGAGAGAGATTGATGAAAAAGAGAAAGTGAAAAATGCCAACCCTGAAAGTAAGCAAATAACAAACTCAAGGAGGAAAAAATGAAAGCCCAGAGGATTGAACTTTTTCTTATAGAACTTCATGAAGATGAGAACTTAGAAGACCAGATGAGAAAAATGGGTTACACCGTTATAGAAGCAAAACAAAAAGGCAGGGACTTCAGAAAGAAGCTGAACATCTATGAAGTGAAAGCCATAAAGGAAGAATGATCGGACTAATCCTTTATGCACAGGCAAAGATGAGCAAGAACACACGAATAACCCAGAAAGACATAGAAGAATGGCTTGAAAAGAACACATTCTATTGCCCTGCCCTGAGGGCGAGGATAAGTGAAAAAACCTGCAAGATGATCCAGAAAAGACCGTCTCTTGAAGAACTCATGCTTATCCATGATACAAACCTCTACTACACCCATCCTCGCCCTTCTACCTGTGATAACTGCCCGAGAAGAGAAAAGGAAAACGAGGTTGAAAGAGCATGGAGGCTTATAAAAACATTCATGGAGCAGAACGGGATCACTCCAGAAAAGATGGCTCATCTGCTCGGTATAACCAGATCTGACCTTGCAAAGATAGAACATAAGACAGTGGATCTTGCTCAGAAGAGGAGGAGAAAGAAGCTCGTATGGGTCGTGAAAAACATTACCATGTTGCTTAGAGAAGCAAAAAGCAGGCTTGAGGAGGAAAGAAATGGTGAAGATAAGAAAGCTGAAGTGTAAGAGGTGCGGACACAGGTGGATTCCGAGAATAGAAAAGCCGAGAGTTTGCCCGAAATGTAAGAGTCCATACTGGAATAGACCAAGAAAGAGAAAAAGCACTGAATAGGGCTGTAAGGTATCACCTTCCCTTTTCTGTAATTCCTTACCAGAAAGAAGGGAATTTTTTTTTGGAAAGGGAAATTTTTTTGTGGAGTTGTAGATAAAATTTTTCTTATATATAAGGGTAAAAAAATGATAGCAGATAAGATAAGTAATTGATTTTATTAAAAAAATTTAGCTATCATTATATGCTATCATTAGCTATCATACATATGATAGCAATATGATAGCTATCATGATAGCAATATAATCCTAATATTATCAATAACTTACAAACAAGATAGCTGATGATTTCCTTTATACCTGCATTCATATCAGCTATCATACCAATAAATACAGTGATTACAATAACTTACATACCCCTTCTAAAAAAGCTATCTGATAGCCATTTTCCTGTTCTAAAAAAACAACCACCTTACTATATATATTCCCTACTACCTGTATATATACCTATACCCGAAAACCTTGACTTGGCGTTTATAAAATGCTATACAAAAGACAACAAATAAAAACAGTTCAAGGAGAAGCAAAGATGAAAGAAAGGCAAAGAAAAAGAAGGAAAGTCTTACCAATCTGGTTTACAGACAAAGAAGAAGAACGAATACGGAAATACGCCGAGAGATACGGCATGACTCTTTCCAGTTTTCTCAGATTTGCCGTTTTCAAATTCCTTGAAAAAGAGGAGAGGGTAAATGGAACTGCTTGATGTTCTTGAAAAAATCGGCTTTCTTGATCAGCCTTATTACCTACCGAGCCACAGGAAATACATACTTGTCTTATGCCCTTTTCATCCCGACACGAACCCTTCCTTTGAGATCATCCTGAAAGCTGGCTATAAATCCAGACCAGAAGGATTTGCGAGGTGTTTTGCCTGCGGGAAGTTTTTCAGAAACAAGATCCATCTTCTTCTTGCACTCAGAGAGCTTCCTGAGTTCAGAGGGAAAATTCCAGAAATAAAGTTGCGACCCGTAAAAGAAACGGAGTTCAGGATCTACGATCCTGATGGAAATCTGGCGTATGTTCAGGAAATATGGTTTTACCCTGAAAAATTTACCAAAGAGGCAAGATACGCCTATATAGATTCGTCTGGTAAGAAGCACTACTTCATTCCTCCAAACACGAAAAGGTGGATGTATGGGCTTGATACTTTAAAAAAGAAGATAGAGCATGGAGAAATAGTTCTTTTTGAAAGCCCTCAGGATGCAAACGCCCTCAGGTTTATTTTCAGAGAACAGACGGTTCTTGCAACATGCGGAGCTACAAACTGGCACAAACACTGGGAAACAGAACTCCTTCCTTTGCTGAAGGATAGAGGATACGAAAAAGTCTGTATAATTCCTCAGAATGACAAGCCTGGAAGAGAGTGGGCTATAAAGATGTATGAGAAGTTCAAAACCGCTGGGTTTGAGGTGTTTGTTTCATTTCTTTGTGAAGATCAGAAGGTAAAGGACTTCTCTGAGTTCGTGGAGAACATAAAGCTTGACATTGATGGGCATAGAGCGGAGGTTCAGGAGATCGTAAAAGATGCAATAATGCTGAGCTTGAAGAAGGAAATCCCTGTCATCTGGTATATAGCCCCAAACGATGTGGATAAAATAGACATAAGAGAAACCTCCACTGGGGTGCTGATAAAATACAGCAGAAATGGAAAGACGAGTGATCTTTTCCTTGATGCTCAGGTTAAACACGAAAGGAATAGTATAACCGCAACTGTAAATGTTCATTCAAATGTTGACTACACTGGAAAGCTTCTTGTTTACAAAGTGAACCTTTCAAGTCCGATCTCATTTGACAGATTTCAGAAAGCTTTTGACCGTGACCTTCCTAACTGCAGGAAAGCTTTCAACATAAACTTTCCTGAGCTTTTAAGACAGGTAGTTCTTGAATTCGTGAGGAGGGATAGAACTGTGGATTTGAAGACAGTAAAAGCAGTTCTTCCAGAGTGGATCATAGAGCCTCTCGTTTACAAAAGTGCTCCTTCTTTAGTTTATGCACCCAAAGCAAGTGGAAAGACCACACTTGCCTGCCTTTTGGGTATGGTCGTCCAGAATGGATACCCTTTTCCTTTTAAGACTCAAAGGTGCAATGTCCTTTATCTTGACTGGGAGGGATTTGAAACGGTCATAAAACTGAAAATGCAGTCAATAGCGGACTACTTTGAAGCAGCTTATGGGATTAAAGATCCAGAATATCCTCTGTATATACGGTGCGTCTTTCCTTTACACATAATGGCTGACGAACTTAGAAGGATTGTCGTGGAGAAAGACATAAAGTTCGTCATTATAGACAGCCTTATCCCTTCAATAGGCGGAAACATAAGTGATGCTGGAACTGCTGCTTCTTACTTTGGAATAATCCGTGAGCTTAATTCGTATGACTGTGGTGTTCTCGTTCTGAACCATGTCCCAAAGAAAGACATGGAATCTGATACATATACCTGGCTTGGATCAAGTATGTTTGGAAACCTTGCAAGGATAGTCTGGCAGATAAATGCACAGCTTCTTGAGGATGATCTGTATCTTACTCTTCAGTGTAAATACAACAACTTTGACAAAATACTTGATCCTTTTGAAATACTTTTCAGTTTTGGACAGGGAGGGACTGTTACACAGGTAAAAGTGCGGAAGAGAACCTTAGACCTTCAGGCTCTGTCTATTCCAAGAAGGGTTATAGAGGTTTTGAAACAGGGAAAGCTTTCCTTTGAAGAGATAGGTGAGCAGGTTTTCAGCTCAAAAGAAGAATTTCAGAAAAGGAAGAGGTATTTAACCACCGTCCTTCAAAGACTTGCTGATAAGGGAATTGTAAGGTTTTTTGACGACAAAAAATGGGGTCTTTTAGCAAAAGATGAGCTTGTGGATGAAGATGATTTCTAAAAAAGGAAGGAGGGAAGGGAAGATGGCAACACCAATTCTACACGATGTTATCCAGTCAATACTGACCTATAACTATCACGAGGTTCAGGAAATTATAAGAAAAACTTACCCAAGATGGAAGCTTTTTTCAAACTGGGAAGTCGTTGAGGCAAGAAAGGAGTATCCTCTCTACAAGGTATGTGGCGGAGCATGTGGATACACTTTGAAAAGAAAGTATCTTGCTGATGTGGTCTGGCTTATGAGTTGTGTCAGGTCAGAAGGCGTAGGCAAGTATGTTGTTCATGAAATAAAAACAGGAGATTTTGATCTTGATCTTGAAATAAAGTTTTACGCTGAAACGAGGGTTTCTTTCAGTCAAAGAAAAGATATTCTGAAAGATCATGTAACTGGGTTTGCAACTTTATGTATCTGGGCAAGGCGGGATGTTATAAGGGATCAGCTGGAAAAACTCTCAGATTTTGGAAAGGTGAAGGTAAGATACGGATATGTTCGGCTTCTGGAGATAGAACTTCTGTATCCTGTCATAGAAGCTGTTTTTAGTGAACTGCAGAAGGAGATAAGCAGGCTTAGAAAAAGCTAAAAAACTGGCGTATTAAAATGGAAGCTCGAGACCTTCTTTCTCTCTGGCGGTTTTTCCTTGAATCACAGATAGATCCAGAAAGGTTTGATCCTGATCTTTCCTTAGAGATTGACCTCATCCTTTCACAGGAGACAGAGCAATGCGTATAAAACCTCCATTCTCCTACTTCGGCGGTAAACAACTTCATGTTACACGACTTCTTCCTTATGTTCCACCGCACAGGTTTTATGCAGAAGTTTTTGGAGGAGCTGCTTCACTTCTTTTTGCAAAAGCCCCTTCTGAATTTGAGGTTTACAACGACATAAACAGTGATCTCGTGAACTTTTTCAGAGTCGTAAGAGATCCCAGGAAGTTCAAAAGACTTCTAAAAAAACTCTGGTTAACCCCTTATTCAAGGGAAGAATTCACATACTGCAAGGAGAACTTTGCAACCTGTAAAGATCCAGTGGAGAGAGCATACATGTGGTATGTTGTCCAAGTTATGTCTTTTGGCGGAGGGGGTAGAAAAAATCCTTCCTTTGGTTTTGTGGTAAAGTCAATCACAAGAGGTATGCCACGATCGTGTGCGTCATACCTTTCCTGTCTTGAATCGTTTCCTTACATACATAGCAGAATAATGAAAGTCCAGATAGAAAACCTTGACTTCAGAAGACTGTTTGAGATTTACATTTCAGAATGGGACTATGCTGATTCTTTTGCCTATCTTGATCCGCCTTATTTCCCTTCCGCAAGAAAAGAGGAGAAATACCCTTACGAAATGACAGAAGAGGATCATGCCGAATTGGTTGAGCTTCTTCTCAAATACAGCAAGAACTGCAAGTTCATGCTTTCAGGATATCCGAATCCAGTTTACGAAAGGCTTGAGAAAGAAGGCTGGCAGAAAATATCCTGGAACATAGTATGCAACGCAATCGGTCGTATAAAAGGGTTAAAAGGAAAATCGCTGGATAAAGAGGAATACAGAAGACAGGAAACGATATGGGTGAATTATGAAATCTCAAAGGATAGAACACTGTTTGGAGGTGAGCAATGCTGGTAAGAAAGAACAAGCCCAAAAAGTTGCTCTCTTACTTTGTTTACAGAATCTGTGAATGTTTTGTTGAAGTTGTGGATCTGGTTGTCAACCTTATCACTTTTGGAAATTTTGGTATTTCCAATCCTTTCACTTTGAAAGTGATCCAGACTTACATTGAAGAAGAAGACTCCCAAAAAGGAAGCTAAAAAATGTTTCAGAAATACCCTTCAGGCTTTCTGATTTGCCCAGAAATCGCTTCTAAAACCCCTGTAAAGGGTTTTATACTTACCTCGCTTTTAGAACGCAAATATGAGCTTTTCAGAAAAAATTTTTCCTTTTCTTTGAATCACAATTTTTCCCATTGAAAAAGTTCTATGATTATGGTATATGATCAGGAAGAAGAAAAATTGTAGATAACACAACAAAAAAAGGAGGTTCAGGATGGAAAAAAGAGAATACCATGTAAAACTGAAGTTCACGACTCCAGTTCTTGGAACGAGCAACACAAGTTCCTTTTACTTGCAGAAGAACAGGGAAGAGATAGAGAAACTGAGAAGGGAGCTTGAGAAGCACGGAATAGATGCACAGGTGGGAGATGCAGAGGACGGACTTGAAGCAATTGAAGAAATTGGTAAAAAAATGACGGTATTCAGAAGGGACGAAAAAGGAAACCCGATTCTGCTGGGATACATGATAAAGGGATTTCTGAAAACTGCAACCGCGACCTTAGATTTGTTCATGAAAGCCAAGAGAGGGAAGAAAGAGCCTGAACCCTTGAGTGAATACATGGTCAAAAAAGTTATAGACCTTCACTTTTTCCCAACATACCAGATTCACTTTCTTGACGAAAAAGGAGAGATCATTACGGATTCACTTGTAAAAGTTTTTGAAAGACCGCTGAGAGGGATGACAGCTCAGGGCGAGCGAGTAACCATTGCAATTTCAGAAATGATAGAACCTCCGTGTTTCATAGAGTTTGACATAACATGTGTAATGCCTGAGAAGGTAGAAAAACTTCTTCCTCAGTTTTCAGGGAATGACCCGATTTTGCACTATCTGAGAGAGGCGTTCTTATACGGGGAGTATTGCGGGATAGGGCAATTCAGGAGCGGACAGTTTGGAAGGTTCATAATTCAGGAGTTGAGAAAAAAATAAGGCACAGGAGCAGGGTTGCTGAGCTGGGAAACCCAGCGAGAAAGAGGTAAAGCATGGCAGAAGAAATGAGCATAAGAACAGAGAAGCAAAGCATGGCAGTGAGTTTTACTGACAGACAAGGCTTTAGCTCTGTTAGGTCTTTTGCAGCAATCCAGAGCTATAGAAGACCAAAGTGATGAGCAGGCGGAGCATTCTCCTGCTTGGCAAGGGAACACAAAAAGCGGTAGCGATCAAAGGAATAGAGAAGCCTGAGAATTCAAGGGAGTCGTTATGCGAGAGTCTGGCAGAATAACACAGCTCACAGCAAAGCACGAAGCAAAGCTTACAAGTGTTTACCGCTGCAGGTAAAAGCATTTCAGACCAGAGGAGGTGTTATGCGGTGATGGTGTTGCATGGACTGTGCAGGCTATGCAAAGGGTCGCAGTCCACAGGCAAGGAAAGGAAGAGAGACAACTGGCAAGCTGTGGTAAACCAGACCAAAGGAGGGGTATAATGAGGAGTGTCGTAAACAAGAGAATCGTGGAGAAGGTGATAGACTTCTGGAAGGGTAAGGACATAAAAGACTGGCTTGAAAGAGTCGGACTGAAGGTTGTTGAAGACAGAGGAGATGTTCTTGTGATTCAGGGACAGGTAAGAACTGCCTTGAACAGGAATAACGATCCAGTTACTATCTTCATCTGTCTGGTTTTTGCTCTTTTTGGGGCTTTCTGGATATTTGTTTGCAGGGATGGGCTTGTAGAAATAAGAGAATACTGGAAGAAGCACATTTAAGAAAGAAGCAAATTAGAGCATAAGCTTAGTTGTGTGAAAAATCGCTGGATGGAGCAATGCAAGTGAAATGAGAGGTTTGTAAGGGAGGAGTGGAGTGAACAATGCAAACCTCAGGCTCAGAAAAGCTTACCGTTGAGCAGTGAAAGAACTGCTGGGCTGGGAAGGTAGTGCAGGGTTGTTGCATCTGGAAAGTAAACCTGCGTTTGGAACAGCGATGAGTGAACGGCTTCGTAAAGGCAGTGCAGGGCAGACAAAACAAAAAAGGAGGAGAAAGATGAGGTTTTTGAAAGACCTGACCGCTTTCCTTCTTGCTCTTCTTCTTTTTCCATTTTATCTTGCATTCACAACTGGATTCTTCTTTTTTGAGTTTGTTTATGAGAAGCTGAAGGGAGAAGAGCTGTGATTTATCCTCAGATGAAGAAGCAGGTTGCGAGTCAGGAGGAAAAGTATGAGCTGCTGGGTGCATATAAGAGGGTGTTTTTCTCTTGGATGTCTTACGCCGAACTTTATGTTAGGCTTTTCAAAAGAAGATTATCGGGATCTTTGCAGGAAGATAATCTCTGCTTTTATGAGAAAAGCTATAGACCCGTGGTTCTATCATGTATATGTAAAAGGCGACTCAGATATAGGCAGGAAAAAAGAGTGGGAATGGGCAGGGGAAGATACGATAGAAGTCTGGCTGTCAAAGTTGGGGCTTATAACAGACACGACGGAAGCTGTGAAAAACAATGAGTTTATCCAGGAATTTTGTGGTTCAGAGGGAAGTCTTATAGCAAGGATAATTCCATATGATAATGCCTCTTGTGTTGAAAAGCTACTTCTCTGCATAGTAGGAAATCTAAGAGACAGAGGAGAAACCAAAAAAGATACGAAAGAAATAGCAGAAGCAATAGTAAGACAGCTGAAGGAAGTAGATAAAACAGGGAAAAGTATAGCAGTATGTGTGGGGCAGGGCGTTTGCTCAGTTGAATCAGAAGCAGGATACTGCTATGTCGTTCTGTGTAGCGGAGATAAATACAGGATTGAAGAAATTGACTTTCAGGAGGAATGAGTAATGTCAATCTATCCTCAAATCCAGAAAGTGCTGAATGCTTTATGCTCGCATAAGGTTTCCAAGTATGATGCGTATGTGCTTATTTGCAAGCTGTTTCTTGAAGCTCTGAAGGATGAGGATGAACTTGAAGCTTTAAAAGGATCAATTGCATGTGGTTGTCTGTGGGCTACTGAAGATGACAACATTGGAGAAGTCCTAAAGGAGGTGAAAACGGATGAACTGGGAACGCCTTAAAGAAAGGATAAAACGCCATGAAGGGCTCAGGCTAAAGCCTTATAAGGATACCACAGGAAAGCTTACCATAGGGTATGGGAGAAATCTTGAGGATGTAGGGATTACAGAAAAGGAAGCTGAATTCCTCCTTGATGAAGACATAAGAAGGGCTTATGTGCAATACCTCACGGGCATTCCTCATAATGTCCAGAGAATGTTGACAGAAGAGGGAGAAGAAGTTCTTGTGGAGATGATCTTCCAGATGGGATTGAGCAAGGTTCTTGGTTTTCAGAAGACGCTGAAAGCAATTGCTGAAGGAGATGCTGAAACTGCTTATAAAGAGATGCTTGATTCAAGGTGGGCAAGACAGTGTCCAAATAGGGCAAAAGAGCTGGCTGAGATTATGAGAGAAAGAGGAATAAGAGGAGGGAGGAAATGAAAAAGGTAAATTTTGAGAAAAGATTGTCAGCAATACTTGAAAGAATACCCGATTCAGAAATCGTGGAAACTTTCAGGATTGAGGCAATTAATCCAGCAAGGATTGACAGATTTGTTAACCACTGCAGCAAACCAGAGAGGTGGATAATTGAGAACTGGGCAAGGTTTTTCAGGG
>Ga0190313_1001918_pt1 | contig 10628 bp, 7 predicted proteins | sample 4870071011_MG_FD_169989 | JGI IMG/M metagenome (GOLD analysis project Ga0190313, IMG submission 169989) | Hydrothermal vent sediment bacterial communities from Southern Trench, Guaymas Basin, Mexico - 4870-07-10-11_MG | ecosystem: Environmental > Aquatic > Marine > Hydrothermal vents > Sediment ...
GACATAATTATATGACCAAATTTATTTCCCTTAAAACTACTTTACCCGGCCCAAAGTCTAAAGAAATTGCCCAAAGAAGAGAAAAATATATCGCCAAACCGATGGGTAGCTCCCTCTCTCCCTGTTATATTGCCCATGGTAAGGGAGCACTGGTTACCGATGTAGACGGTAATCGGTTTATCGACTTAACCGGTGGTTGGGGATGTCTGGCCGTAGGGCATACCCATAAGAAAGTGGTAACCGCAGTCAAAGACCAGGCAGAAAAATATCTGCATACCGATTTTACCGCCATCCCTTATGAATCTTTGGTAGAACTGGCCGAGAAATTGGTAAAGCTAGCTCCCGGTAATACCCCCAAGGCAGCCGCCTTCTTTAATTCCGGTGCAGAAGCAGTAGAAAATGCGGTAAAAATTGCCCGGGCCCATACCAAAAGACCGGCTATCATTGTCTTTGAAAACGCCTTCCACGGCCGCACCCTTTTAACCATGACCATGACCCATAAAGCTATGCCTTACAAATATCACTTCGGGCCCTTTGCCCCCGAGATATACCGACTACCTTTCCCCAGTCCCTCTTATCCTATGGCTAACCTGGAAGATTTTGAAAAGATACTTACTAATACCGTAACCCCTGACTCTGTTGCCGCTATAGTGATTGAACCTATCCAGGGAGAAGGAGGGTTTAATGTCCCCCAGGAGGGATTTTTAGAATACTTGAGAAAACTGACCAATAAATATGGCATGCTACTTATTACCGATGAGATTCAGAGTGGTATAGGCCGAACCGGAAAGTTTTTTGCCATAGAAAACTGGGGTATAGAACCGGACCTTATCTGTCTGGCTAAATCTTTAGCTGCCGGTCTGCCCCTTTCGGCAGTGATTGCCAAAAAAGAGATTACCGATACCCTCCCCGGAGGGTGTATCGGCGGAACCTATGTAGGTAATCCGGTAGCCTGCCGGGCAGCCTTAGAAGTGATAAATATTATCGAAGAGGAAAATCTCTTAGACCGGGCGCTGAAGATCGGAGAAAGGCTAAAAGAACGCTTCCTGCAAATGAAAGGCAAATATCCCCTGATAGGAGAGATCCGGGGTGTAGGGGCGATGAGGGCAATAGAATTGGTAAAAGACCAAAAGACCAAAGAACCGGCCACCCAGGAGACAGCCCGGATTGTCGAGGAATGCATAAAGAACGGAGTGTTTGTACCTACTGCCGGAATCAATAAAAATATCCTTAGGATGTTGGTCTCCCTCGAGATTACCGATGAGCAGTTGGATGAGGCTTTAGACGTATTAGAGAAGGCGATAGCGAAAGTTTAATAAAAAAAATAAAAAAAAATAGATAAAAAAAGAGGAATTTTAAAAGTTTTGTCGAATGAAACAATATTATAGGAGGAATTTTTTTGTGAGTAAAATTAAAATCATCATAATGGGGGCTGCTGGAAGAGATTTCCATAATTTCAATGTATATTTTAGAAATAATTCAAATTACGAAGTAGTTGCCTTTACCGCTACTCAAATCCCGGATATTGCCGGCAGAAAGTACCCTGCTGAACTTTCCGGCCCTTTATATCCTGAAGGTATTCCTATATATTCAGAGGAAGAATTACCTGATCTAATAAGAGGGAAACAGATCGACCAGGTAATCTTGGCTTACAGCGACCTTCCCCATCAATATGTTATGGACAAGGCATCAATCGTGTTAGCCAATGGTGCTGACTTTAGGTTAATGGGGCCCAAGAATACTATGTTAAAGTCTAAGGTTCCGGTAGTCTCAATATGTGCCGTGCGCACCGGTTGTGGGAAAAGCCAAACTACTCGTAGGGTTAGCGAAATATTAAAAGAGATGGGCTATAAAATTGCCGTAATCAGGCATCCTATGCCTTATGGAGATATCAGAGAACAGATCTGGCAAAGATACGAAAATTACGCGGACTTAGATCGTTATAATTGTACTATCGAAGAAAGAGAAGAATATGAGCCTCATCTGGATAGAGGAAACATTCTTTATGCCGGAGTCGATTATCAAGAAATATTAACCAGAGCGGAAAAAGAAGCTGATATAATTCTTTGGGATGGAGGAAATAACGATTTACCTTTTTATAAGTCGGATTTACATATTGTAGTCACCGATCCCCATCGAGTCGGTCATGAAATGACTTATTATCCCGGAGAGGCTAACCTCAGAATGGCAGATGTAGTAGTAATTAATAAGGTAGATACTGCTTATCCGGATAAAGTAAATTTACTCAGAGAGAATATTCATAAATTAGCCCCGAATGCGATAGTGGTAGACGCTGCTTCCCCTCTTACTGTAGAGCATTCCGAACTTATTAGAGGTAAAAGGGTATTGGTAGTTGAAGATGGACCTACTTTAACCCATGGCGAGATGAAATATGGTGCTGGAGTGGTAGCCGCTCAAAAGTTTGGGGCAAAGGAAATTATAGATCCCCGACCTTATGCAGTAGGTACCATCAAAGATACTTATAAAAAATATCCCGGGATAGGGACGCTGTTACCGGCAATGGGATATGGGAAAAAACAGATTCAGGAACTGGAAGATACTATAAATGCTGTTGACTGTGACATAGTCATCATTGGTACTCCTATTGATTTATCCCGAATTATTAAGATTAACAAGAAATCAGTTAGAGTAAAATATGATTTGCAGGAAATTGGCAGGCCAAACTTGGACGAAATCTTGAGTCAAAAAATTAAAAACAGGGGGTGATATAGAAGGTTTAAAACGTTTGACAGAGTAGTTGGAACTAAGACATAGAAAAAATATTTCTGAAATTAAGGAGGGTGAACTAAAAAAATGTATCACTGGAACAAGTATAAGGGTCTATTATTAGTAATTTTGATGATATTTATGTTCTTTATATTATCTGGAATGGCTTTGGCTGCTGAAGAAGAAGCAGAAAAAAGTTACGGATTTTTATCTCTATTACCACCATTAACAGCTATCGTCCTTTGTTTTATCACCAAGCAAGTTTTAGCTTCTCTCTTTATCGGTATATGGGTAGGTGCTACTATACTGACAGGTTGGAATCCTTTAGCTGGTGTTACTCAAACCTTAGGTTATCTGGTAGAAAATACCGCTGACAGTTGGAATGCCACCATCTTATTATTTGACTTCGTAATCGGTGGGCTTATCGGCTTAATCTATCTTTCCGGAGGTGCTCAGGCCTTTGTTAAAAGTGTAACCGACAAAGTAAAAGATCCTCGCGGCGGACAATTTACCGCCTGGCTTTTTGGTTTGATAATTTTCTTTGATGATTATGCCAATACTGCAATTGTAGGTAATGCCTTTAGGCCGGTAACCGATAAATTAGGGATTTCTCGAGAAAAATTTTCTTATATTGTTGATTCCACAGCTGCACCGGTAGCTTCTTTAGCTCTGATTTCTACCTGGATTGGGTATGAAGTTGGCCTTATTGGCGATGCTATTGAGGGTACTTCGGTATCTCTAACTCCTTACTCCATCTTTTTACAATCAATACCTTATCGATTCTACAGTATCTTTGCTATTATATTAGTCCTGGCTATTGCCTTGTCTCAAAGAGATTTTGGACCTATGTTAAAAGCTGAACATCGAACAAGGACCACTGGCAAGGTATTTGCTGATGGGGCGAGCCCACTTTCCGGCGGAAGTGCATTAAAAGTATTGGAAAATGTTCCTCGAAAAACTATGAATATGGTTATCCCTATTATAGTCCTGGTGGTAGTTAGTATCTTTGGAATGTGGTGGACTGGTGGAGGTTCTTCTGCTGAATCATTTACTACCGCCATTGCTGATGCTGATGCCATGACTGCGCTTTTATGGGGTGCTGTATTTGCGGTAATCATAGCCCTAATAATGTATAAAGCTCAAGGCATTGGAACTTTGGCTGATATGATGGATGCCTTCATAGACGGAGCTAAGATGATGGTTCTGGCTAACTTAATTTTAATTTCCGCCTGGTCAATCGGCAGTGTTTGTGATAGTATCGGGACTGCTCCTTATGTGGTAAATGCCGCCAAAGGAGTTATCTCTCCGGTTTTACTACCTATGATTATGTTTCTAATTTGTAACATTATATCTTTTTCTACCGGTACTTCCTGGGGAACTATGGCCATAGCCATGCCTATTGCTATTCCCTTAGCCTTAGCTTTGGGCGTACCTTTACCTTTGGGTATATCCGCGGTATTAACCGGTTCGGTTATGGGAGACCATTGTTCACCACTTTCTGATACTACTATCATGTCTTCAATGTTCTCCGGTTCTGACCATATCGATCATGTTAAGACTCAGATACCTTATGCTCTGACTGCTGCCGGAGTTGCTATATTAGGTTACATCCTGGCCGGAACTGGTATGTCCGTAGGTTTAGTATTGCCTTTAGGATTAATATTAGTGGTAGCTTTACTTTACCTATTTTCATCAATATCCGCAAAATCAGCCGGGATTTCCTTCCCTTTGCCTGAACTTAAAGTGAAAGAATAAAAGTAAAATAAGTTTAAGCTATATTTTATTTTGCAAAAAATAATCGAAAATGAAGCCATCTTGCCTCGATTTTTAAAAAGACAAGGTGGCTTCATTTAACGTTATATGGTAAAATTTAGGGAAAACAATTTTTTAATATATGTTTTATTATTGATTAACAGATTGATGGAGGAAAATTGGTCAATGTTTAAAGAGAACAAAAAAAATAAAAAAATATTAACATCTTTTGAATTTGAACCGGGAAAAGTGAAAAAAGGTTATACTGATAGGCGTTTATACATTAACCTTTCAGAAAATAAGATTGAAGAAAAACCCATCGACCTTCAGGTGAAGGAAACCTTTACCGGAGGACGTGGTTATGGTATATGGTACTTATGGGACGCAGTTTCCTCAAAGACAAAATGGAACGACCCTGAAAATGAGATAATCTTCTGTACCGGGCCTATTTGCGGGGTTACTCAATATTCCGGTACCGGTAAGACCCATGTAGTAAGTCTTTCACCCGAGACCGGAACAGTTAATGATAATAATGTGGGAGGTTATCTTGCTCCTTTTTTAAAATTTTCCGGTTGGGACCTTTTAGAAATTCAAGGCAAAGCCAAAGAAGATGTTATTATTTTCATTGATGGAAATAAAGGAAAAGTCATTATTGAAGAAGTTTCGGGAATAAACTCAGATACTTATTTGCTTATCGAAAAACTGACTGAAAGATATGCGGATGATGAAAAAGATAAAAGAAATATTAGCGTTGTTTCTTCCGGAAGGGGAGCAGAAAATACCAATTTAGGAATTTTAAATGTCACCTGGTATGATGTGCGTCGAAGGAAAGTTCGGATTAAGCAAGCGGGGCGTGGAGGAACGGGTAGTGTCTTCCGGGATAAGAAAATTTTAGCTATTGTTACTAAATATTCCGGAGTAAACGCGGGCTCTAACAATGCAGCTTATCCCGAACTTGTTACCAAGGCAGGACGAAGATTAACTAAAGAAATATTGGAATTAGATCATATTCAAAACGGAATGCGAGAAACAGGGACGGTTAATTTATTAGACCATATGCAGAATTATAATTGCCTGCCCGTCCATAATTATAAATTTGGTTCACACCCTGAAGCCTTTAAAATTGAAAATAAGGTCTGGCATCAGCGTGTCACCCAGAATCAGGCAGGTGATTCCTGTTGGCTGGGTTGTGCTATGCGTTGCGCTCATGCAGTAGATGATTTTGAACTGTCTACCGGTCCTTTAAAAGGAGAAAAAGTTCTGGTGGATGGACCGGAATATGAAACTGCTGCCGGATTTGGCGGAAATTGTGGGTGTTTCGACCCCGATTTTATCTTAGAAGCGAATTTCTATTGTGATAACTACGGAATAGATACTATCGGAGTCAGCACCACTATAGCTTTTCTTATGGAGTGTTACGAAAATAATATTATAAATAAAGAAATTACCGGAGGGTTGGAACTTACTTTTGGAAATGCAAAAGCAGCTTTAGAATTAATTCACCAGATGGCAGAAGGAAAAGGGTTTGGTAAAATTGCCGGATTAGGAATTCGACAGATAAAGAAAATATTAGTGGAAAAATATGGTGCAGATGCTAAATTTCTACAGGATATCGGCATGGAGTGTAAAGGGATGGAATTTTCCGAATACGTAACTAAAGAATCTCTTGCCCAACAGGGAGGATATGGAATAGCCAATAAAGGACCCCAACATGATGAATCCTGGCTTATCTTTATGGATCAGATAAATAACCAGATTCCTACTTTTGAAGACAAGGCTGAAGCACTCCATTATTTTCCCTTATTTCGAACCTGGTTTTCTCTTGTTGGTCTCTGTAAATTACCCTGGAATGATATTGAACCGGAAGATAATAAACAAAAATATCACGGAATGGAAGCCGCAAAAGTTCCCGAACATGTGGAAAATTACTGCTGGCTTTTTGAGGGGGTTACCGGTAAACATCTTACTCCGGAAGGATTAATTTTACAATCAGAAAGAGTCCATAATCTCCAGAGATTATTTAATCTGAAGATGGGTTTTGGAACTCGTGAATATGACATGGTTCCTTATCGGGCTGTTGGACCGGTAACAGTCGAAGAATACGAATCGCAAAAGGAACTTTATGACCAACAGCTAAAAGAGACAATTAAATTTGATATTGAAGGTAAAACAACCGAGGAAAAGATGAAAGTTCTTCGATCTTATCGGGAAGAGCAATATCAGAAACTTTGTGATGCTGTTTATAATCGTCGGGGATGGGATTCAAATGGCGTACCAACTTTGGAGACTATTAAAAAATTAAAAATAGATTTTCCTGAAGTTTTAGAGTTGGTGAAAAAATATCAATCATGATCAAAGTAAACGGAAGAGATAGAGAGTGGGAAGAAAATTTAACCGTTGCCCTTTTACTCGAAAGATGCAAATATACTTTTCCTTTAATAATGGTAAAGGTTAACGGTAAATATATCCCCAAGGAAAAATATAAAGATAGCGCAATTATGGACGGAGACGATGTCCAGGTAATCCATTCGATTGCCGGGGGATAAAAGTCTTTTAATACGGATAAATTTTAATTAAGATAGATTTATTAAAACAGGGGGTTTTAACCCCCTGTTTTTTGTTTTATAGGAAAAATGATGCTTAATAGACAGGCGAGACACCTGTCCTGCGATATTATTAGGAAATTATATATGACGTAGCTCTGTAAAAAATATTTTGTTAATAATATATTGATTTACTTTATTGGGAATTGTTTTTAATTTATTTTTACTAAATAGCATATTTGTTAACTAATGACTAATTAATCGGAGAATTGGTCAATAGGCGACTTATTCCCAAAATATTCCTTGCAAATTTCACAAAGCAATGATATTATTAAATAAAGTTAGGCATGCCTAATAAAGTTAGGCATACATGTACAATTACAATAAAAAATATTTTAAACTAAAATTAAAAATAATTATAAAGGGAAGATTAAGGTTAATGACTACGCGAAACATGGAAGATTATCTGGAAGCGATATGGAATTTACAGGACGAAAAAGGATATGTTAAAGCAAAAGATATTGCAGAAAGATTAGAAGTAAGTCGTCCCAGTGTATCTGGTATGATTAAGAAGTTATCAGAAAATGAATATATAGTTTATGAAAAATATGGTGGAATTGTATTTACAATAAAAGGCAAAAAATTAGCCCGGGAGATCAAAAAGCGCCATACTTTACTGGTAGAGTTTTTAAAGATTATCGGAGTTGATGAACAAAATGCTCAGACTGATGCTTGCAAGTTAGAGCATGATGTTTCACCCGAAACCATAACTTGTCTACTTAAATTTGTAGAATTCATTAGCTTATTACCGGAAAGTTCCAAGTGGAAAGAAAATTTTCAAGAATATTTAAAAAAGAGAGGTTTACTGGAAAGAAGCAGTAATAAAAGTAAAAATTGTAAAGAAAAAATATTAAAGGAGATAGAATAAAAAGATATGACAATTACTTTGGATTCAATAGTAGAAAATCAAAAAGCAAAAGTTGTTAGTATTTCCGGGGGATGGGGGATAAGGCAGCGCTTAGGTTGCCTAGGTATCCATCCCGGAGACATAATAACTGTAAGAAAGAGTGCTATTATGCGGGGGCCCATCTTAATAAGTGTACACGGGAACCAGGTTGCTTTAGGTAGAGGAGTAGCCAGAAAGATTATAGTGGAGGTAGAATAATGAAAATAGCTCTTATGGGGCAACCTAATTCAGGTAAGAGTACTATCTTTAATCATGTTGCCGGATATAAAGCAGTAACCTCTAATTTTCCCGGTAAGACAGTAGAATATACCCTAACAAAATTTAATCTCTTTGGCCAGGTAACTGAATTAGTAGATTTGCCAGGTACCTATTCTTTAACCTCATTTGACCTGGCAGAGCTTGAGGCCAGAAAATATTTATTAAAAGGTAATGTCGATGTAGTTATAAATGTAATAGATGCATCTTTGCTGAGTAGAAGTTTAGAACTCACTCTTCAGCTATTAGAACTTAAATTGCCGATGGTGATATGTCTTAATATGATCGATGAAGCTGAACGTAAAGGCATTAAAATTGATATCGAAAAATTATCTAAAGTTTTTGGCGCCCCAGTAGTGCCGGCGGTTGCAGTAAAAGGAAAGGGGATAAAAAAGCTGTTTTCAACAGCCTACGAAGTAGGAGAAAAAAAGAGAATAGGCAAGACCATAAATTTTAGCAAAGATGTAGAGGAGGTTATAAGTCAATTATCTGCACAAATTAAAAAGAAACAGATTGAACAGGAATTTAATATCCCTGAACGGTTTTTAGCCCTTAAGTATTTAGAAAACGATAGGTATTTTATGGAAAATTATGAAAGAAAAAGCAATGATCTTTTTAAAAAGATTGTACATTTCCAGAATATACTTAAGGAGACCCATGGCAGACAATCAGATGTAGTTATTTCCTCTGAACGGCATCACCTCTCCATGAATATTTACGAATCTGTGGTTTCCCTTACTAAACCTTATAAAAGTACAATAGATTACCTGGATAATATTTTAATGCATCCATTTTTGGGGTACATTTCCTTAGGTTTAATTTTTTATTTATTTTTTAATTTAATTTTTGGGGCCGGAAAAATAGTAGAAGAACCATTGCTGGATTATTTTTATAGGCTAATTCCTTTAATAGGGAAGAGTATTAATCCAAACACTCTATCATTTTCAATAATTAGTGGTATTATCCAGGGATTAGCCGGCGGGATAGCTATTGTCTTGCCTTATTTATTCCCCTTTTTATTTGGCCTGGCTATTTTAGAAGATTTAGGTTATTTGCCTCGCGTAGCTTTCCTTTTAGACGCGTTTTTACATAAGATTGGTTTACATGGTAAAGCAATTATACCTTTTGTATTGGGATATGGCTGTACTGTTCCGGCTATAATGGCTACCAGGATTTTGGAATCGGAACGAGACCGTTTTATCGCCTCTGTACTGGCTACCATGATTCCCTGTGCTGCGCGAATGACTATAATATTTGCTTTAGTGGCTTTTTATATTAGTCCTCAAGCAGCTTTAGTAGTTTATATTTTAAATATTATTGTAATTATCATATCAGGAAAGATATTATCTCGCTTGCTGCCGGAGATAACTCCAGGAATGATCTTGGAAATTCCGGCTTATCATATTCCTTCTATAAAAGTTGCTTTAGCCAAGACCTGGCTCAGGATGAAAGAATTTATATTTATTGCCTGGCCTTTACTTATTGTGGGCAGTACAATTTTAAGTTTATTGCAATATTATAAAGCAGATAATTATATAAACCAATTTTTTTCTCCTTTGACATCTTTTTTGCTTGGCCTTCCAATTGTAGTGGGTACCACTCTGATATTCGGTATTCTTCGTAAAGAGCTTTCTATGTTAATGTTAATCCAGGCTATAGGAACCTCCAATGTTGCTGCAGTAATGTCTGCAACTCAGATTATGACTTTTACCATCTTTGTAATTTTTTATGTTCCTTGTGTAGCAACTATTGCGGTTTTGTGGAGAGAAATTGGAAGTAAACGGACTTTCTTTACCATAGCTTTTACTTCTATTTTAGCCATTATTTTAGCCACCATTACTCGATTTGTATATTAAAGAACAGTATCTAAATAAATACGTATCTCGTATCCCCGTTTTCACGGGGACAAGTCTTGTGAATTGTATCTCGCATTTTAACGTAGAGCATATAGTTAACAAAATACACTTCTTTTTCTTTCTTTACTCGATACTATATACTCAATACTCGATACTGTTTTTAAAAATATTTGACAAAAGAATTTATTTAGTATATTATGTTAATGGTAATCATTATCAATAAGAAGGGACTAGAATATTATGCCAGGAAGATGGGGTGGAGGACCGGCAAAATGGTGGCACGGTGAATTTAAAGGGTGTGGTTATAGAATTACTATTCCACGTCAAACTATTTTACAGGTTTTGGATGAGTCAAAAGAACATCTAAGTGCAGAAGATGTATATTTAAAAGTACATAATATTTATCCGGCTATCGGTCTTACCACTGTTTACCGAACATTAGAGCTATTGATTAATATGGGTTTAGTCTTTAAATTTGATTTTGGTGATGGGCGAGCAAGATACGAGTTGGCTCGCGGAGCTAAAGAG
>Ga0190313_1001919_pt1 | contig 10620 bp, 10 predicted proteins | sample 4870071011_MG_FD_169989 | JGI IMG/M metagenome (GOLD analysis project Ga0190313, IMG submission 169989) | Hydrothermal vent sediment bacterial communities from Southern Trench, Guaymas Basin, Mexico - 4870-07-10-11_MG | ecosystem: Environmental > Aquatic > Marine > Hydrothermal vents > Sediment ...
GTTTGACCATGAGCGGTCCGTATGCAGCGTAATGATGAGAATCAACAGTTCAATCATCGACTTCGTAGTCGTGGAGATCTGTTCATCTTTCCGCATCTGGGCTTACATGTCTTCTATTGCTGTCTGGATGTCGGGCTCTGCTATGCTCATGCCCCTCTTCTGCTCCCTGATTATACTATCGATAGCATAAACCAGGGGGCAGAGGAGGAAAAATCGCTTTTTCGCTGAATAGTTACTCGAATATAAAAACTATTCCCCCCATATCTGCACTGCTACAGTGAGATAATTGGTTAGATCAGCAGTATTATACACTAATCCAAGATCTTCATCAGTCCTGAACTGATATACTAATGAATTCGTTGCTTTCAGTTTTATCGGCAGGTTCACTATCTCTTGAAGATCCAACGCTCCACCTAAAGCAACGATATGATACCAGTCATAATCCCCATCATGGAGAAAGCTCTTCCTTAGATCTCCTACTTTTGCAGTACCTCCACCTAACCAATCAGGGTATCCCATATCTTCAGGTAATATCCCATTGTCTCCTGAAGCTCCTGAATAGGATTCCAATGGCTGGTTATAATCCCCTCCATACTCACCATGACGAATCATCTGATACGCTCCATGCAGTACAATACTGGAAGTGATCAGAGTCTCTGCTTTGACTAGTAACTCATCACTGTTCGGATCTAGTTTAGAACAGATACCGTCACCATTGGTGACAAAAGATTCATAGACTTTCCCGTCTATTCCTATGCCTGATTCTGATTGTACCCATGGTACTTCTGTAAGTGGATGAGTATACGTAAAAGGTTCTATCTTAGTGTATTGGATTGTTAGAGTACTAAAGCTTAACGCTGATATTACCGGTGGTATACTAGCTTTAAGACCTATCTGGAAGGAGAAGAAGTTCCTTACCCGTTCAAAGAGGTCTTTGAAACTTGCTGGACGGAATTCATCAAAGTAGAAAGAACCATAGAAGTCTATATGTTTGGGAACTGATAATCCCAAGCTTAAACCCCCGTATATATTGTCATAATCTCCTATCATCCCTTGATAGAGCGATGAGAATATCAAGGGATTCAAGTATCCGAACTCCAACCTCTTTGGCCATATAACAGCTTCCTGGACTCCTATATAGAGCCAATCAGTAGGTCTCACATCTACAGACCGTAGAGATATCATGTTCTGCAGGGCACTAGATGTACTACTGTCTCCATTATTCTCCAAAGCACCAACCAGGAAAGAATAGTCCATCCAGTCATAGATCTTTGCTTCCATAGAGAATGATACAAAGGGACTTGCCTGCTCTGATAACAGCAGGCTATCTTCTCCTAATCCCCAATTCCTCGGGATCCTGGAAAGGCTCATCTTCAAGTGATCTCCGAACAGTTGTGTAGAGATCTCAGGATCCATACTGAATGCTATATAAAGATCATCATCTGCGTTTCCATTGTTAAAGGGATCAAGAAGACTGTAGGAGTATCCCTCCCATTCCGGGGTAAAGGTATAAGGAGCAAATACTGTCTGATCAAGTGTTGTTAGTTTTGCTCTTGTATAAGTCTGACCTGCAATGCTGACTGCTCCGAAACCCATATCGAATTTGAAGGAGAGGAGAGGGTCTTCATGATAGAGATCATTACCGAGATCACCACTAAGATAAAGATTTAAGAAGTCTTCGGTACCATAGGCAGTTTCACTACTGTTCAGTGATAACGCAGCACCATTAAGAAGTGCAACTTCTTCTCCCATATCAGCACGCAGGTATTGACTGTCATAGGAGATTGCACCAGTGCTCAGGACAGATGATTCTTCTCTTGCTCCTATCGTGTTCTTATCTATATGTTTTCTCAAGTAGCCCTTTACGATAGCCGTCTCAGTCTTTGTGAGGTTATTATCTGGTGCAGTACGACTGCTCTGTAACAGCTCCGCTAAGGCATCATTGACGGTCTTACTGCTGTAAGGCTTGGTACTGGGAAGACGATTTATCAGCCCTCGAATCTGTGCTGATTCTAAAATCTGATAAACCGGGTCATCCAATGGTACCGAGAGATATGCACCTGCAGTGATGTGCTGCAGAATGCATAGAGTAAATATAACTTGTATAAATAGTACTATCCCCCTTTTATATCTGCAACACATCGAGTATTACGCTTCTTTTCGATTCTTGCTCTGTGCTTGATAACTGGGAACATAGTTGTAAAGAGTCTTTAAAAGAGCAGCATTATCATGCTCTTTTGTTCGTATATCTTCAACGAATTTTTCGATAAATTTCATTTCGTGACCATTTTCTACTTTGGCCTTAAAGACTTTCTTATAATTTGTGGGAACTACTTCATCCTCTTTAGTAAGCAGCTCTTCATAGAGCTTCTCACCGGGACGCAGACCAGTGACTACTACTGAAGTCCTGCCGTTACCAAAACGCTTAATCAGGTTCTGAGCAAAGTCGTAGATGCGTACAGGTTTCCCCATATCAAGAACCATAACTTCTCCGCCATGAGCAACAGCACTGGATAAGAAGACCAAAGAGACAGCTTCCGGAATAGTCATGAAGTAGCGAATAATATCTTTATGCGTAACGGTGATAGGAAGACCGCGTTTAATCTGTTCCAGAAAGAGCGGAAGCATAGAACCCCGACTCCCAAGAACATTGCCAAACCGTACACTAACAATCTCAGTCGTCTCATTGGAGAATGCAGAAGCTATAAGCTCTGCCATCCGTTTAGTAGCTCCCATGACATTAGACGGATTGACTGCCTTGTCAGTAGAGATAAGAATAACCTTCTGTACTTTTGCTTTCACAGCAGAAGACAGAACGTTATAGGAGCCGACGATATTGGTCCTCATAGCCTCTTCAGGAAAATACTCCATAAGAGGGACATGCTTATAGGCTGCAGCATGAAAGATAATATCAGGCTTATACTGCTGCAGAACACTATCAACCTTCTGTGCGTCTCGTATATCACCTACGATAGGAATGATCATATTACTGAATGCTGTAGCATAGTTATTAAGAGCAAGAGAGAGGTTATGAATCTCTGTCTCGTCAATATCGAGGATGATGATCTTTTCAGGATTGTATCCCAACAGCTGCCTAGATATCTCGCTTCCTATAGAACCGCCTGCTCCAGTGATGAGAATAGTCTTACCTTCCACAAGTCCAATGATCGGTTCTTTATCAATAGCTATAGGCTCACGACCTAGAAGATCATTGACATCAATATCACGAAGTTCCGTGACTTTTGCCTGATGCTCTTCAATCTCAAATAGACTAGGGACAATCTTAATATCGACATCAAAACGATTTGCAATATCAAGGATCTTATCAATACGATTCTTACCGATCTTAACCGAAGCAATGATAATCGTCTTCACTTCAAGCCTTGCTATTTGCTCCTCTAAAGATCCTATCCCGCCTAAAACCTCAAAACCATGCAGTAATAGATGATGTTTATTGAAATCATCATCTATGATACCGACAAATTTATACTCCAGAAGATCTCTGCGGTACATACGGAGCAACTGGTCTCCAACCTCTCCTGCACCATACAGCAACGTCCTGGAACAGTTGATATGATTCGTGTCAAGAAATCTATACCCGCCTGATATTCTAAAGATCACACGATACGAGAATATTGCCAATATACTAAAAGCCCAATAGGGTAAGAGCAGATGAAGAATATTCACCCCTCCTCCTGACTGGGTATACATAAGAACCAGCGTAAAGAAATCACCAATTGCCAGAGGAAGACCTGCCTGATAGATCAATTCCAAAGAGACCTGCCGTAATGAGATTTTATAGAGCCTTGTATAGATAAAAAGACAAATCTGTACGGCAACAGAGACCAATACGGTCCACAATTGAGGATAATTAGGTTTAATACCCCATAGATACTGGTTACTGATATAGTATGTTAAAGTCCAGGAAAATAATAAAAGCAGTATATCAATCAGGATAAGCATTGCATATTTTCGCAATCGTCTGAACTTAAACTTCATACACTATCCCCTGTTGAATCCTTACTTGCCCATTGCCTATATTTCTTTCTTATATACTAAACACCTGCAGCACGTAGATACCATATCCCATTATCATAGTTCCGTCAAAAAACACACTCATTCCTCACAAAGAAATAGTTTCGCTCATGCTGAACCCCCATTTCCTGTTGAAAAGTGAGCTGTAACCGACATGGTTGAGGCACTACAACATATATCGGTCGCCGAAACAGACTCGGAATACATTATATATTCACGAAGATGGGGATGATGTTACTGTATATATGCTGTTGTGCGACAAATGACCAACTGAACAGATTACTCCCCATATCACATTACTATATAAGAGAGTTTCTACTAGCAACTAACCGATTCTGGTATATAAGATATCCAGTGAGGAATGATTCAATCCCACTCTTTGAATAAGATACACACCAATATGATTCTATGTTGCTGAAAGAACCTGCATATCTGACCAAAAATCCCCCTACCAACTAACAGATAAAACATATATAACTGATAAAAGTTACACTACATATCTGCCTGCCGAATAAGAAGAAATTAAGTATCTAACCATAACTACTCAGACAACATGTTGACACAAACATTATGTATACCACTACATACTAGAACTACCATATAAACTAAAGTTGTTCAGCTTGCCCCCTCTACCGCATATCCTGACAATACACACCATACCAAAGTGTTATAGATACCTCTATGACAGCACGATAATATAGTATTATACCATTGAACATCCTCATAAATATTATACTAGAAACAGGTACATTGCAACCCTTCTCAGCGTAAAAGACCTTTGAACTATAAATCATAATGGGGTATATACTATCAATGAAATTGTATCAGGATATTGTATATCAACAATATATACTCTGCATTACATATACATAAGAAGATACTATCATACTATTCTTTACTGTTTCAGCATAAGACTTTTTCATATATCCCACAAACAGTTTGTTGGTATCTGTGGTTAATTCCTAATCTTCTTAAGATTTATCTTACAACTTCAATTCCAGCATGAAGTGAGCTGATCTACTCTCTCATTGCCTAAATAGCTCATGAGATAGAATCTTCAGCAGTTTCAGCAGCGAGCTCCTGTTGAAATTGCTTCTGTCATGGTACTATAGAAGATGATATATAGTGATATGAATCACCTGAAATCAAAAGATCAATTTATTAATTCTTCAGGTTCCTAGTCAATAACATAGAACGTACGATTCCTTCTGAACTGGAGAAATTCTATCTAAAGCAAAGGATTGTTATGATACTGAGTATAAGCAGAAGAACTGATATTCCCGCATTCTATTCTGAATGGCTTGTGAATAGATTCAATGCAGGTTTTGTATATGTGAAGAATCCCTTCAATGCCAATCAGATATCATCAATTGACTTAACAGAGAATATTGATGGAATTGTATTCTGGAGTAAGAATCCTCAACCACTTATGAAATATCTGCCTCTGTTCAAGGATATACCCTACTATTTCCAATTCACCCTGAATTCCTATGATACTACTCTTGAGAATTCTGTTCCTGAGAAAAAGATCCTTATTCATACATTTAAGGCTTTATCAGACTTGATTGGCCCAGAAAGAGTTATTTGGAGATATGACCCAATTATTCTCACAGACAGATTCACGATTGATTACCATAAAAGATATTTTGAAATTATTGCAGAAAAACTGGAAGGATATACAGAAAAATGTGTGATAAGTTTTGTTGATATGTATAAGAAATGTCAGGAGAATATGAAAGATATATTGATAACGACAATAGACCAGAATACTGTTTTAACACTCTCAAAATATATAAGTGACGTAGCAGGATCCCACGCTATGACCACTGAATCTTGTGCTGAGCCCTATGATCTCGAATCAGTCGGGATACAGCATGGAAAATGTGTAGATGATACGCTATTAGAAAGAATAGGGTCTTATAAGCTGCAAGTGGGAAAAGATAAGAACCAGCGTAAGGAGTGCGGCTGTGTAAGCAGTATAGATTTGGGCACATACAACACATGTATGCACCGCTGTCGCTATTGCTATGCAAATTCTCATGCTGAACTGGTAAAGAGGAACTATAACAATCATAGGAAGGATTCTTCACTGCTTATAGGAACGCCGGGAGCAAAGGATTTCATCAGGAAGAAAGAGATGAGATCATTAAGGATCTCTCAAAAGACCTTTGACTTGTGACGCTTACCCCTAAACAGGAGGTCCTTGATGCTGTACAGAAGAACTATGGGTATATTTCCAGTGCTTCAATGGCAGCAAAGATCCCATCCTATGAAGCACTGGAAGTCTACCGACCAAAAGATCTTATTGAAAAAGCTTTCAGAAACCTGAAAGAGCGACTGAATATGAGAAGAACTTCAGTTTCATCGGAGTAGAATCTGGAAGGAAAACTCTTTGTGCAATTTGCAGCTCTTATTCATCTCTCTTCCATTGATAAGACGATGGAAAAGCACAAACTCCATAAGAACTATACCTTGAATAATCTGCTTGATACCTTTGATATCATTGAACAGTTTCAAAATCCAGGTCATACCCAGCATGTAGGAGAAGTAACACAGAAACAGAAGAAGCTCTATGACTGTTTTGGCATAGATGCTCCAACCATGGTATAATTTGCCGAGAATCCAGGATATACTGTAACAAGATTCGGGATCTCGAGTTACTATTCACAGGAGGATATACTATGCAGCATTTCAGAGAGCTAAACTATCAAGGAAAGATTCTCAGGGGTATGATACACAACCCCGACTCGGGGACAGCACCATACCCGGCCGTTATTATCTTCCATGGGTTTACCGGAAATAAAGTAGACTCTCATCGTATACATGTGCACATCTCTCGTTTCCTGGAAAAATCGGGGATTGTCAGCATACGCTATGACTTCCTTGGATCAGGAGAAAGTGATGGAGAATTTGATGAGATGACCCTGAATTCAGAAATAGCCCAAGCCCATGCAATATACCAACAGGTCTGTAAAGACCCATTGTGTGACATCTCCCGTATAACCATCATAGGTCACAGTATGGGTGGTATTGTAGCAAGTTCCCTTGCTGGGGATATTGCTGCCGAGAAGAGCCTACCTACTCCAGCTGGATTAATACTCATAGCCCCTGCGGGAAATATGATTGATGCGATGAACAGTATGTATGAAGAACAATCAGATTGGGTGAAACCTGACGGATCAATGGACTTGAATGGTTTTATGGTATCTCCTCTGTTTCGAAAAGATATAATAGAACAGTTAGAACCCAACCGGTTCTCTAAACGATTATCAGCATTCACAAATCCTGTTCTCGTAGTTCATGGGACAGCAGATGAAGCAGTCCCTGTTGATGTGGGGAAAGCGTTCTCACACTACTACGGCAATGCAATGCAATGGAGACCTATACCAGATGCTGATCACTGTTTCACACGCTGTTTCTATGAGAGGCAACTCTTAAATGCAATTGGAACATTCATGCAAACTAAGATATAATGAACATGAACGATCTTTCTCTCTGCTTCACGAAGTAGTTTTCCCGCTATGAAAGTATTACATCTCATTTGATCATCTCAGAATGTTATTTACGCAAACAATACCATCTGTGTTTTGGACTATTTATGATAGAAAGAACTACAGCGTATTTCTTGAGCCCTCTCCTCGTGTTCATCGTTCTCTTTATATATATGATAACCTGTTCTTGTAATCCTGATGAAGACAAAAGCAATCGCTAAAAAGATTGAGAGCAAAAACGCAATACCTAAGAATTTGGCTAATTCGTTCTGACTATGTGCAGGGAGATTCGGTGCTTCAGTGACTATGATCATAGTATTAGATTCTTCAGTGATTTGCTTTATAGTTTTCTCATTCAAGACTTCTTCATATGCAGTATAGGTCTCTTCTGCAAGTTTTAGTTTTTGCTGAGCTATATCATACTTTTTCTGTTTTTCCAGCATAGCGGGTAACACTAGGGATATATTACTCTCCAGAGTAGAGATCTGTTCTTTAACACTGTCCCTATCAGATTCTAGAGTCACCAACTGCAATTTCTGACTATTCCGTCTTGCAAGCAAATCCTGAAACTCAGGATTGATAATTTCTTCCTGATACATCATTCCTGTTAGATCCTTTGCCTTATAAGTATCAGACAGCATATTTGCCAGCTCAGGATTATCTCCAAGACTTTTATACAGTATGATGGTCCTATCTGTCGATTCCAACAGATCCAGAATCTGTTCATACACCTTAGTAGTTGTTTCATAGCTACTGGTCAAATTAATCAATTGCTCCTTTGCTTTGACCAGCATATTTACTGAAGAATTGTATTCACTTGTCAACTCATCCAATGTATTCCCATTCAGCTGCAAAGCAGCAAAGTCATCATATGCACTAGTATATAACTGATGCTTCTTTTCATCTTCTGTTCGTAAGAAGTCGACCTGCTGATCAAGCTCTACTTTCTTTATGCCCTTTGTGTACGTGACCAGACTTGCAATCAATTGATTCACAATCTGCTGCGCAATAGCAGGATCACTGTATTCAGCAGAAATGGCTATAAGATTCGTCCCCTTGATGGTCTTAGAATCTAAGATCTTCGACAACTGTTCTCCGGTGAAACTCTGATCAGTTATCTTATTAAGATTTTCTGCTGCATCATTGAGAACTGTATTAGAGGAACAAAAATCAATAATAGCATTCATCTCAAGTTCTACTCCAGGATCAAGGGACTCATAGAGTTTCTTGATGTCATTCATACTAGAACTCACATACTTTGTATTATTTGTAGAGACCATAATAGTTGCCTCTGCCTTATAGGTCGGAGTCTTAATAACGAATAGATATATACATGCTATACCCATTAATATACAGACACTCAGTATAATAAACTTCATGTTTGATTCTAGTATCCATAGAATATCAAAGAGTGAATACTCCTCTTGCTGCTCCATTCCTCTATTTTCCATCATACTTCTCCTATATCTGTCGGAAAAATTCTACTTTATATACTTTGGAGTTTTATTTTGAACATAAAAAAACGTACCTTGATTTTATAACATAGACAAACCAACAAAGCAACCTTTTATCCATGGATAACTAGGATTAACCAAGTATTTACCCATATTTCGTCTATGAACGACACTCATGATCATGACTCTTTCAGTAAGTTATCATGTTGAACCACACAAAAGAAAAGTATAATAAACAATGTACGTACTGTGGACCTTCCTGCTGAATCAACTGAAAGGTATGGTATACACGATGTACTTATATCGTTCAGACTGGTCAATCAACGAACAAGCAGTGTTTTGATCTTATAGGGAGAAAAGGATCGAGGCAGTGCATGATTGTTCACGACTTCTGTTGAGATCCTGCATCTTCTTCAAGAAGATTCATTCTCTGTGCCTCGATGATAGAGAGGGCAGACTTCAAAGTACACCGATAATTCCCTCCTATAGTCTCATAACAGCGAATAAGGATCCCGGAAGTATTCTCTGCAGGCTTTACTACCTCAATTTTCACCTGCTGCGTATCCATGGTGAAATATGAGCATATCTCATTAACTGCAAGAGCACGTCCTGCAATGATTATCAAAGGACCATTGAAGTTGTGGGACTATTGAAAGACTTCACTCTCAACAAATGAATGGGTGTGGGGCATGTACGCATAGAAAAATGTATGCTCACCCCTATCAGCGATAGGATCCGGGTATCTAGAACTTCACAGCAGATTCAAATTCATAACACCATCTTGTATACGATACCAATATTTACAGTCATTCAGCAGCGCAAGATCACAACCGGGTTGTGAAAGATCTACATACCGATGGGTGCATACTTCAAATCTTGCCTTATCCCAACTCGTGTTGCTCTGAGTCGACCATTCAATATTCCCATATTGAATCTCATAGCCAAGAGATACAGGGAAACGCACGTAATCGAAGCATTTCATGAAACTCCTTCCAGAGAACATGACAAGTCGCCCGTATAAGGCTCTCTCTCGTTCTCAGTTCAAGGACTTGCAGGATGTGGTACTATCCCCAATAATAAAACGCTGTTCAATCTTCGCGATCAGCGGAGATAACTGCAGGACTGTTCTCTGTATGAGTTTTGTCTGCTCCGGAATAATCTCTAGGTAATAGGTGTTGATATTCCAGGCATCCTACGCAGACAGTTTGTCTTCAAAGAGATAGAAGATACCTCTGTCTCTTTGAGAACAAGAGAGGCTAGAGAGCCATCAGGATGCAGTTGCCCCACCCGAATACACTCATTCTCTATGACTGACCCATCTGCTGCAGTCTCTATACTACCTGCAGGTGTCCCTATCGAATGACCTACCTACCGTTTTGACAGCACGGTAAAACCGAGAGATTGTACAGTGACAGGAATCACCGTGTCCCCATAAAATAACAACTCCAAGAATGAGCACCCCTTCATCTCCTAAAAGGCCTATACCAGCCGAGATGATGGGGTTCTATTTCCTGCTTAAGAGATTACTCGCTTAATCAAATATAAGATCATCTCTACGTATCTCTGCCACACCGATAACTGTATCGGCTCCACAGTAGTATACAAGAATTCGGTCTTCTACTTCAGCATGACCACAGGAA
>Ga0190313_1001920_pt1 | contig 10619 bp, 11 predicted proteins | sample 4870071011_MG_FD_169989 | JGI IMG/M metagenome (GOLD analysis project Ga0190313, IMG submission 169989) | Hydrothermal vent sediment bacterial communities from Southern Trench, Guaymas Basin, Mexico - 4870-07-10-11_MG | ecosystem: Environmental > Aquatic > Marine > Hydrothermal vents > Sediment ...
GAATATAGAGTTAATGAGAGAGTAGATGAATATGAGATACTAGGATTAATAACATCAAGGCAAGCACCAAGATGGGGTTGGGAGTGTTCATATTGCGTGTTTTCAGTGCTTTGCCCTAATAAGAGAACCCGTTAGTCGATGAGATGATGAAGTCCCAATACTCTTTATCTCTATTTATTTCTCTTGATATTTCAACTACATTCCTATATAGTTCTTCAACCTTGTATTGTAGTATCTTATAAAGATCCCTGCTTATTTCTTGAATCTCCTTTAGTTTTAAATAATGTGATATTAGCCCATTAATGCTTAATATATTGTTAATTAGTATTGTTAGTAGTGCTGGGCTTAGGAATTCAATAATATCGACTTTACTAACACGCTCCTTACCATATGTGTGATATAGTGTTTTCAATATAATATTCCTAAGTATGGATATTAGTAGTTCTTCTTTAATGCTATTGAATATGTCTTTTTCATTTACTTTAACGTAGACTATGAACTCGTTTAGTTTCTCTAGCTCGTGGATTCCTGTAAGTAAGCTTACTATCAACTTATCACCTAATATTGGTTTAAATGATTTATATGCATACGTTATTGTTGCTAGAATTGGTGATGTTAATATTCCATTAATGAATCTTCTCTTAGCTTTCTCCATGCTTACTTCAAGGCTACGAGTTGTTATTAGCTTCTCTACATCACTTATCTCTATGGATCCTGCAATTACTGGTTTATTATCTAGAATTAAGACTGGTAGTACTGGTATTTTCATTGAAATTACTAATAGAGGTGATTTTAAGGCGTTAATCACTTTTATTTTATCAATTAATTTCTTGTTAACTAACTTCCTTATGAGCATGTAGCTTTCGTGTTGATATGGATCTATAATTAATGATATTCTATTCATAGCTTTAGCATCACCCTTAATTCATTACCTAGGTATCTACTTAAATATCTTGAATAAATAGAGTTTAGCGTACTAGTTACTCTACTTAACCATTTATATCCCTCTATACTGCAATTTAGGACATCATAGCAGTACTCAATAACATCAATGCATTCAACATATGCAGGAGATTTCCTTACATTGTTTAAGATGTTAGTGAATGTGTATTTTATGGCCTTCTTTTGCTCAGTTAACAGTAAAAACCATAGGAGTTCATATAACACCTTACATGTATAGCGGGGTATGTTCATTCTCTTTGAAGCTCTTATCCTCAATGCTAAGTTGAATGCGTAATCCTTGTAGTCTTCAGGGTTAAGGGATCCTAGGTCTACGCCTTTAAATTTTATTGGTGAACCATAGATGAGTCTTTTAGGTTCTCTACTCAACCTTATAGTGTATATTTTTGATAAGTTACATGTAATTGGATCTACTAGTAGCCCGTTAATAGGTAAGGGTAATACTATTATCTTAGCACCTGGCGACGCCATAAACATAGCTTTTCCAGGGACATCTGTATCGCTAAATATTAGTAGATCCATGTATGAGCTATGTATGCATTCTTCGTTTCGCACACAACTACCTATTAAGTAAATGGACTTAATTGCTTTAAGCAAACATTATCACTCTTAAACACGTGTTTCAAGATAAAGCTTATTAATTTTAATCCTTACCCAGAAACTAGGATCTTTGAGAATAATGTTGGAAGGGTATGAGTTATGGGAGGTAAGCACGGTAAGTATGTGTATATTGCTAGAAAAGATGGTTGGTATGTTAAAGCACGTTTACTTAAAGGTAGAGCAGAGAACGATCCTGCAAAATACATAATACTTGGTTTTAAGAGAAGAGATGTCCCACCAACATATAAGGTGTTAAGGGAGGATATGCTTCCCGAAGAAGTAGTAAAGAAGCTATACGAAGTCTAAATTATCAATTCTCCCCTAACTCTGATTACCTATACATAGAGGCACTCTTTTAAGTTATGAAAGCTATATAGATTCATGGGTAAAATAATGCTAAGTGTTGAGGAGAAGAAGCGATTCCTAAAGGCATTAGAGGAGGATTTAGAGTTTAGATACGCTGTAATGGGCTTGCTTGGATTCAAGGAAATATTAGATAGGATAACTAGGCTTGAGGAAAGGCAGCAAAGACTTGAAGAGAGACAACAAAAACTTGAGGAAAGATTCGCTAAACTAGAAGAGAGAATTATTAAACTCGAAGAAAGGCAACAGAAGCTAGAGGAAAAATTTACACAACTAGAGGAGAGGTTCATTAAGCTAGAGGAAAGAGTAGCTAAGGTTGAGGAAAGACTTGAGCAATTATCGAGGACTGTGACCGTTATTGCTCATAGGTTTGGTATTTTAACTGAAAGAGGGTTCAGAGAGGCTATGAAGCTTGTTGCAGAGGATATACTTGGTGTAGGTATTGTTGAGCGTTGGACGTATCGTGATGATGAGGGTATGGTTTATGGTTATCCAGCAACAGTTGAAGTCGACCTAGCAATACACGATGATAAGCATATACTTGTTGAAGTAAAGTCTAGAGCCTCTATAGGCGATGTAGCTGAGCTTGCAAGAATAGGTAAACTATATGAAAAGGTTAAGGGGATTAAAACTCACTTAGTATTAGTTGCGGGATTTATAGATCCTAAAGCATATGAAGCAGCTGCAAAACTAGGAGTAGAAATAAGACCACTACTACCACAAACAGAAATATATCAAGTACTACCTTAAAACCGATAGCAGTATAAGCTTCTAAGTTAAATCATCTTCACGGGATGATGTGGCCGACATAGCCTTATCCGAGAAAGGAGATGTTGAAGGGTCGATAGGCTGACCACCTACCAACTAGGTTCTAATTATATAGTCAGTGGCGGCCGTTAACTATCATCTAGGAAATCATTACCTGAGGGGAAGGCTCATCATCTGTTACTAAGAATTATATTACATTAGGCTAATAATGTTATATGGTAGTAGGTATTGATAGATGTAAAGGAGTTAATGGGGATTATCAAGAGTATAGCGTTTAATCCATGTGTTGGAGGTTTCTGTTCATACAGAGAGATATTTATTCGAGATAACGTTAGATTGAATGTAGAGCAACTTAACTCGGGTACTGGGATAATTATTAAGAAAGAGAAGTACTCTTTAATTTTCATAACCTTCATGGATGATCCCGGATGCATGTTGCTGGGAGATAATATGGTTTGCTGGTTTTATGAGCCAGAAGAGTTCATGAATGCTGAAGTTCTATTCTACGACTATATTAATGATATTGTATGTAAGGCTAAAGTGATCGCTAAAGACCATAAGTTAGTGTTCATCGACGCTAAGGGTAAAGTTCTTAGGGTAACACCATATTCAACCACAATAACATTTTATCCAAACATTATAATTAGGAGTAATCAACTAATTGGTACTAACTTAATTTCACTTTTACCTCTCTCATTAACTATTAATTTATGCCTAAGCTACAATATATCGTTATTACTTTTGAATAGAGGTTTTTCAGCACCCTACTCCATATCAATGGCAATCAACGAATTAGAGGATAAACTTCATGATAATATAGATTACTTATTAGTAATTGGAGATCAAGAGAAATTATTTCCTTATATAAAATCTTATATGAATACCGAGAAAATAAGGTTAATTGAAATTCCATTAAAGTATCTTGGCAAGGGTATGTGGGTCATAGAATTAAAAGAACTAACAGATAGTATAAGTAAGATGCTCGAGATTATAGATTAGAGGCTATTTAAATTGTTTAGCATCAAGTTTATAACCCTAAGATTGACACCACTCTCTTTGATAGAGGGCCCGTAGCTCAGCCAGGTAGAGCGGCGGACCATCTTTAGGTGAAGCCGAGGCTCTTAACCCGTAGACCACATAGCCTGGCTATGTGGGCGGAAGTCCCGGGTTCAAATCCCGGCGGGCCCGCCATTCACTTAAACCTAATATTAACGTGAAGCAATATGGAGTTAGTGGAGAATGTAGTAATTGCTGGTTCTACGCCTGTAATCTATGTTAAGAGTATTAATGCTATCGTGTTTGCTGATTCCCATTTAGGTTTTGAAGAGGAAATGGCTAGGCATGGCCTGTATCTTCCGAATTATCAGTTAAAGAAGCTTCTTGAGGTGCTCAATAGGGTTTTCAGAGAGGTTAAACCTAAGCGGATAGTCATTGCTGGAGATGTTAAGCATTGCTTCTCTAGTCTTAGTAAACAGGAAAGATATGAGCTTAGTGAGCTATTTAATTACTTAGCATCAATTACTTCTGAAGTTATTGTAGTTAGGGGTAACCATGATAATTATCTACCACTAATAGCTAGGAAGTATAATGTTGAAATAATAAGAGATTACATCGTTGAGAAGGGGATTCTTATAACTCATGGTCATAAGGATATGGATTTGGATAACACTGACTTTAGGGTTCTAATTATGGGTCATGAGCACCCCAGTATTAGTTTGAGGGATGAATTGGGATGCACGGTTAAGTTTTCTTGTTACCTAGTTGCTCCAGTGATAGATAGTGATAGAAAGGTAATTGTCTTACCGGCATCAGGAGTATATCAATCTGGTACGAGTATAACCTTAGATAAATCAAATTACCTCTCACCGATCATTAAAAGATACGTTGATTTGGAGAACGCTAAACCATATATTATAGATGAAGACTTAGGGGTAATTGAGTTACCTGAGCTTAAAGCTATTCAGGACCTTATACAACAATATGTAGTTCAGCCGTTCTTACCTACACCTTTAGGGCAAGCTTAAAAACTCCCTTTAAACAAATCTTTTAGTGAATTATGGTTTAGTGAGGTGTTTAGCCATAGTATTGAGGGAGCCAAAACCTTCGATAAAGATAGAAAATATTGTTGCTACTGTTTCACTTGATCAACCACTAGACCTAATAGCTATTGAGAGGAGTATGCCGACTGTAGAGTATAATCCTGACCAATTTCCAGGGCTTATCTTTAGACTTGACTCGCCAAAAGTTACAGCGTTAATCTTTAAGTCGGGTAAGATGGTAATAACGGGTGCTAAGAGTACGGAGGAGCTTATTAAAGCCGTTAAGAAGATTGTAAGAACACTATATAAGAAAGGTATAATAATTACGAGTAGGCCTAAAATACAGATTCAGAATATTGTGGCATCAGCAAATCTTTATCGTGAAGTAAATCTTGAGAAAGCAGCATTCTTGTTAGAGAATAACATGTATGAACCCGAGCAATTCCCTGGACTAATATATCGTATGAGTGACCCCCAAGTAGTATTATTGATATTTAGTAGTGGTAAAATGGTAATAACTGGAGCTAAAAGTGAAGATGAAGTAGAGGAAGCTGTAAGGAAAATATACAAGAAGCTTGAAGAACTCGAATGCCTTAGAAAGCCTTTAGAGGAAGAAGAGTTCTTAATGTAATGCTAGACACTTTATCATTCTTTTTTAAACATTCACTCCATTTTCTCATACATCTAAGCCCATTGTATAGGGATTTCAGTGTGAGACCAGGTCATTCATCCCATAGAGTCCTTGGCTGCCCACTTCATCATCTCTTTCAATTCTATTATTAGATTCAAGTACGTATCCATTTATTCGTCATCATCTGGAATATAGATATGTCTGGTGAGGTTTATGAGTTTAGTTGAGGGTACCGTAGTAATAATGGATCTCGATAAATTCGAGGAGATGACTATTAGTATGGGTTGGGATCAGTACAAGCCCAATATAGTTACGGGTACTTTAACTCAACTTGTTGAATGGCTTGTAAGGAAGTGGTCTGCCTTTGTAGTCTATGGTCTTGATCCTAGGAGAGGAACGGAAGAAGTAGTGCTTGAAATACCTAATGTAAGGCCTGAGGAATTGAAAGATGATTTGGAGTATATTAGGGGGGAGATTAGTCGTCTTGGAGCTTCAATATCTATAGTTGCTGTTTATGGGTTCGTGGGATTAAAGGCTTGTAGAGATAGAAGGGAGGCGTATACAGCTACACCTACTAGGAGATTAGCTCTAAAGTTATTGAGGAAGGTTAAGGGGATGGGAGGTAATAGGGTATTAATATCCTAGAGGCTTAGCTATGTAGATATTATCCTTATTTCTCGTAATTCTTACATCAATTACATCGCCAACTTCAATTCTCCAAGCCTTAATAACTGTTATAACTCTTTTACGGTCCTTAGGAACGGCTAATTTTTCGCCTTTAAGCCAGCCATCCTCAATTACTTCAACTCTAAGCCTTTGTCCAACCCTATATATGATGGGTACTCTAGGAGCAGGATGCATCATGAACTCTTCACTTGTATAGATAAGCCTAAAGTTGTGTTTAGCTTCAAGTTCCTTCAGTTTACTATAAAATTCGCTCCAAGACCATTCCCTTACATTTGGAGGCTTCCTACCATACTTATGCTCAATATATTTTTGTATACCTATAGGAGGCCATCTCTTACCAGCACCAATACGTTTAACCCATTCAATAATCTTAGGTATTTCATTATCATTGTATCCTGGAACCCATAGGGGGGCTACATGAAGATCTATTTTAGTCTCCTTAGCAATATACTCTGCAAGTTCAATTATCTTGTTGTTATTAAATTCTTTAACGCCATAGAGTTTAGATGCAATTTTGTTATCTAGTGCATCTAAGCTAAGGTTGATTCTGTCTAAGCCTGCTTCTTCGAGTTCCTTAACTAGTTCGTAGGTTAAAGTATATCCTCTTGTTTGAAGAGCAACGCTTCTAATACCCTTAATATCCTTTAATCCCTGGACAAGTTCAATAAGTTTAGGATAAGTAGCTGGTTCACCAACACCATCAATTAATGCCTCAACGTCACTGCCCTTAATTTCAACTACTGCTTTAACCCATTCAAGAAGCCAATCTAAGTCAACAATGTATTCTGTCCGCCTATGCCTTGAATTAGGACCTGCATCAACACTACAAAATATGCAATTTAAGTGACATATTGTTGTAGCTCTAATTTGTATGACATTAGTACCCCTATCAATAACGCCAAAGGCTATATGACCTATAAGAGGTATATGTTCATCGACATAAACTGTTTTCCTCAAGAACCATCAATCCCTATACTATTCTTTTACCCTCTTAATTCTCCTATTAGGGTCAGATACTCCGACAACGTATAAGTATATCGTCCTAATCATACCACCTCTATCAGGTAATCTCTTAATACCTATTGGAATCCAATTTGGTATAGGGAAATCAATAGTTATAACTCTAGCATAGTCGTCTAGTTCACGTGAAAGCTTAGATGCAAGCACCTCATTAATACTCCTATACAAGTACATATAGACAACCGTAGCATCACTTAAATCAACATTAAAGAAGTCATCACATAGTACTTTAATCTTATCTAAAACCCCATACTCTCTAGCATTTGCCTCAATCACCACACACATTTTCTCATCAACTTCAACAGCAACACCACATGCACCAAATAACTTAGCAGCCAAGATAACTACCCTTCCATCACCACCACCAAGATCGTAAACTACGTCTCCTTCACCTACATTAGCGTATTTGAGTGCTTCAACTATTATTTCAATGGGCGTTGGAATCCATGGAGCAATACGCTTCTTCCTTTCCCCTAGCTCCATCAACCTCACTGTTAGAAAAATATAATTACTGAGTAATTATAAGTAGATGGAAGCACGCTTAGCGAGGAGATCGCATGACTAAGGACAGGAAAATACCAATAACATTTACCATAGCATTACCAATAGTTATACTAGGAATAATACTCTCATTCCTAGGAAGATACCCAATTATAGGCTCAGCATTAAGTCAAGGATACATAGAGTTAACTGCAATGAATCATACCTTTACTCTTAAGCCTCCAGAATTACCATCAAATATAGCCTTTAGAGAAGTATACATAAACTTAACATCATCAAATACTATGAAGATATGCCTAACCTACGGAAAACAAGTAAAAACCATAGACTTAGAAGAAGGAGTAACTAATGTAATAAAGCTAGACAAAGCAATTGACGTAGAACTTGGATTAATTTCAGGAAGTGGGGGTATACAATACACCTATTGCGTAAAGTATGAGGAATATCCCTACGTATGGTTATCTCTTCCAGCATTCTTTCTAGCATTACTCGGACTAGCATTAATTATAAGAGGATTCATAGAACTATTTACATATAGGACGTAGACTTCATAGTATAGAAATGACTGGTCATCCAAGAAACCTTTAAATACTGTCAAGTATTTTACCTTACTCAGACAGTACGTGTTGAGAGGGTCAGTCCATGAACTCTAAATTAATTAAACTGTTAGCCCTAATAGCTATAATAACAATAATCTTACCAATAGCCTCCATAAACACAACAGCACAAGTAATAAAAGGGCCACCAGCAGACAAACTCATCTACACCATAAGAACAAGCCAATCAGTAGGAATTATAGACACAGCTAAGGGAGAACTAGACGTATTCCTATGGGCAGCCCCAATGAAATACTATGTAGGATTACCAGCTGACCTAAGAGCTAAGATAAGACTCATACCAATTAGATCAACCCTATACGCACTATTATGGAACCCATACCACGATGATACGCCTGAAGGTAAATGGGGTATTGCAACCGACAAAGATACTGGAGAGAAAGTATTCAATCCATTCGCACTACAGAAAATAAGATATGCTATGAACTGGCTCATTAGCAGAGAATACATCATAAGAGAAATACTAGCTGGAAGTGGTAAACCAATGTACTGTCCAGTAGGACCAGACTACCCAGCATATAAGCTAGGAGACCTAGAAGAAAAGGTAATCAAGGCACTAGGACTAACACCAGCAGGCGATAAAGAGAAAGCTAAGAAGATGATCGAAGAAGCTATGAACGAAGCTGCAGAACACTTAAAAGAATATGGATATGACCTATATAAGAAAGATGGAGTATGGACACTTAAGAGACCTGATGGGACAGAAGCACCCGTGACAGTAATACTATGGATAAGAATCGAGGACGAAAGAAGAGAAATTGGACACTACGTAGCAGACCTACTAGAAGAAGTAGGATTCAAAGTAGTAAGAAACGAAATCGACAGAACAATGATTATATACGTATACTACGGAGACCCAGCTAGACTTGAATGGCACATGTACACTGAAGGATGGGTAAGAACAACAGATAGCCCATGGATGGAGTGGAGCTTAGCATGGTACTACTCAGCATGGTATGGATGGCTACCATCAGTTGTATGGGAAGAATCCAATCCAGAAATCGAAGAATTAACTAAGAAACTATGCTTCTTTAAGGACGTAAGAACCCTAGACGACTACTGGAAGTTATTCGTTGAGATAACAAAGCTAGGAATACAGCACGCTATTAGAGTATTCCTAATTCAATGTGAAGAATACTTCGCAGTAAACAAGGAAAGAGTCTACAACCTAGTGTATGGAGCACTAACAGGACTATGGACTAGATGGCCATTTAGAGTAGCAACAACACCAGACAAAGTAATAAGAATAGGACAATACGCAGCACCAGGAAGACTATTCATGAGCCCATGGAACCCAGTAGGAGGTATCACAGACATATACTCAAGCATGATATGGGCTTATGTAACAGACATGGCAGGATGGTCACACCCAACAATGGGAGAATTCTATCCAATTAGGGCAACTTGGACGGTAGAAATAGACCCTGAAGGAAAGATACCAGTACCAAAGGACACATTATACTATGACCCCAAGGCAAATGAGTGGAAGGAGGTAGGAGAAGGAAAGACCGCCTATGCTAAGGTAGTATATAACTACAAGCTAAGCAACTGGCATGATGGAGCACCAATGTCATTAGCAGATATTATGTATGTATGGACATTCTACTGGGAGTGGGCATTCGAGGATGAGGAAGGAGATCCATACTATCACCCAGAAATAGCAGCTGACTGGCAGCCATACCTCGAGGAAATAATTGGTATTGAAATAGTAAACGAGACAGCCATTGCACTATATGGTAAGTACTTCCACATAAGCAAGAGTGAGACAGCAGGCTTCTACTCACTATGGGCATCAATGCCAATAGAAATATACGCTGGAAGCGAATACGCCATAATAGAGATTGGAGGTTACAGCTGGTACAGTGAGCCAGGACTTAAGTGGTTAGACTACCTAAACCCAGACCACTGTAAGGACGTAATTAAGGGTATAGAGGCAATAGTAGCAGGAACCTATAAGACACCTGAACTTGAGGCATTAGAAAAACTTGCAACCAAGTATCCAGCACTTAGAGTAGACTTAAAGTCACGCCTAGATGCCGTTAAGAAGTTCTTCGACACCTATAAACACGTAGTGATATGCAATGGACCATTCAAGCTAGTAAAGGTATATCCAGCAACACTAACATTCGAACTAGAAGCTAACAGAGACCCAACATATCCATTTACACCAGACTACTGGCTAACAACCTTCAGAGCATCCAAGATAACCTTTGCTAAAGCACCGGAAGCGCCAAAGAGTATACTAGCAGGAATAACAGACCTAGTAATAGGAGTATGGCTAAACGAAGAAGTAATGTTCCCAGAGGTAGGTACATACCCAGCTAGATATGCATACGTAATAGCAACACTCAAAGACCCAACAGGTAAGGTTGTAGGAGAATTTGAAGGTGAGAAGGTAAAGGACGGATACTGGGAAATAACGATATCCAAGGA
>Ga0190313_1001921_pt1 | contig 10619 bp, 13 predicted proteins | sample 4870071011_MG_FD_169989 | JGI IMG/M metagenome (GOLD analysis project Ga0190313, IMG submission 169989) | Hydrothermal vent sediment bacterial communities from Southern Trench, Guaymas Basin, Mexico - 4870-07-10-11_MG | ecosystem: Environmental > Aquatic > Marine > Hydrothermal vents > Sediment ...
TCCGTTCTCCTTTGTTGAGCAGGCATCACATAAAGCCTCTCCGACTTTGGTAAACGTCCCGGTGCTTTCTTCGTAAGTTCCGTATTCCGCTGAAAGGCATGAGATTCCCGAATCCGTGACGTCGATTTTGACTTTTAAGGCGTAATATCCATCTGCCACTAATACGATTTCGTGCTGTCCAAGAGATACGCCAACTTGTAGCATATTGCCTTCACCCATATACATGTCGTTTATGTATAGCTTAGAATAAACATTAGAATTAACATTTATCAATTTTACTTCGCATTGTATGACTGAGAAGAATCCCTTTCTACCTGCTATTGCTTCGTTCTGAGCGTTTAGGAATTCGCTTTTATCTACGAATTTGTTTGTAAATCTGAAATCTGCACACGCAAAACCCGTTTTAATCATTTCTACGTTGATGTTTTCATCGCCTTTATAGACGACTGCTAAGACCATTTCTTCATCCTCTTTCCATGCTGAGTTGTATTCTCTCTCAGTTATCTCGTCTTGGTCGATTTTGAGAGTTACGGTTTGACCTTGCACCTTTTTGTTTAGCTGACGCACAGACGGGTGATACCAGTCTTCCCATGAGATAGGTTGTGCCCCACATTGTTCGCAGTAGATTTGGTCTCTATACAGCTTTGGAGCGTTTACCCCAGCTAATTTGACTCTAAATCGCCTCCCGTATTCGGTTTCTACATCAAGGACATCTCCGCTTATAGCTTGTATGACTTTTGCCTTTACGGTTTCCTGTCCTTTCGGAACTATGTCCACTCTGTCGAGAGTTACTGAGACTTCGGTGATTTTCTCCGAGTTGACTATACCGGGTGTGAACATTCTTTCGACTTCGACGGTGATTTCTTTTTCCCACATATAACCTCTGTAATCAACTAACTGAAGCTTGATTCTCTGTTTGCCGACGGGTAGTATTATCGTATCACCGGGGGATTTTCCAGCGAATCTCCACTCTCCGTCTTGGAAGACGTATATGAACGCTCCCGCTGGGTCGGTATAAACTTTGAGAAGTCCAGCTGGGACACCGGGTTCTGGCGGTTTGTAGATTTTTCCTCCCGTTTTTGCCGTGATAATTCTTTCGTAAACGTCTATCTGGGTTTGGACGCTTAGACCGTATCTGTAAAAGACAAATGCACTTAAGACACTCAAAGCCGCACCTAATAACGCCATCCCAGCCTTCTGCCAGAAGCTCATGTGATATTGCATTTCTAAGAGTTTGGTTTTTTCGTATTGGAAGTAGTAATCTATTAATTGTTCATTTCTTTCGTTTATAGCTTTTTCAAGTTCTTTACCTGCCGCCACGAATTCATTCGCTTTTTGATTGGCAACTCTTCTGTATGGTTCTATAAGCCCTTCTGGCATTTTCATGGCTTCGGCTTGTGCTAATGAGAATTCGGCAAGGGCTTTTTCTTCTTCTTTAGCTTTTAAGAGTGCTTCTGCCTGCTCGATGTGGGAATTGGCCTTGGAGATTCTTTGTAAAGCCTTTTGAGCCTTCTCGGCGAATTCGACTTCTTTAAACATTCGTGCCGCCTGATAAATCCTGTGAACTTTGAAGGGTGTTACTACGATAATTGCAAGGATGATTCCTACCACTACTGCGAAGATTATCCAATATGTAGTCAAAGCTCCCTTTAAGTCTTTCAGAGCTTTTTCTGCGGCTACCCAGTCTTGAGCGTGGATAGCGTTCCATACAGCCATAGTGTGTTGTTGCATAAACTCTTCACAGATGAACAAGTGGAAGACTTCCCATCCGACGGCTTGTGCTATGATTTCCAATGCTATTAAAGCTCCAGCGGCTACTACTGCTGGGACAACAAACGGACTTAGAGTTGTTACGGGTCTTATATTGAGTGATCCGCCGTATAGGTCTTCGTGTAGAGAGATTCCTTGCTTTTCAAAAGCCTCTGCTAACTCACTTGCGTATTGGTGCAAATAGTCATCCAAGTTTTCAAGGGTTACAATTGATTCAACGAGCCAATTGAGGATTGTCATTGTAACATCTTTCCAGTTCTCGAAGTTGTCGCCGCAAATTGGAGCGAGTAGCAACATTCCCTCTGTAAATGCCAATTTTTCATCGAAATCGACGAGGTATTCAAAAGCCTTTGAGAAGGTGTTTAGGTTGTAAGGATACAGCCATTTGGTTACACCAGTCCAGCTATCAACGTTTAAGAAGGTGTAAACGTCCTCGAACCAGTCTGCGAACGTGTTGTAGCCACTTTTGAGCATGTTGATGAAGTCTTCTGCATAATTTCTGTCGAAGATTTGTAGGAATGGTTCTAATAGGTCTGCGAATTGTGTTCCTATGTCGTAAACGATGTCTAAAGTCCACTCAAACGCCTTGATGACGGCGTCTATTGATTTTTTGAACAAACCTTCAACGATTGCTGGGAAGTTTTGTCTTACTGATTTGTTAGTGGTTACGTAGTTGATGTATCCGTTTTTGTCGTTGTTTACTACTTGGTGGTATATTTTTGCAATCATGCTTTCGATGTCCACTTCACCGATAGTTACCGTAACCTCGTTACTACAAACCTTTCCGCCACAGGCACAAATCTTGAGCTTATAACTACCGGGACTCCAATTGGTAACGTCCACTTCGAATGTAGGATAACAGTCTGCCATCGAGGAGAAGGTGTAAGTTTTCTCGTCTATTATTTCGCCGTCTCTTAAGAGTTGGAAGGTCTCAGATTCACCAGCTTTGCCAGTTGCGTGTCCGTAAACTTTGATTTTGCCAGAACCGGGTGGCGATTCTACGTTTGTGATTGAGATTGAAGAGCAGTGGCATGTTATTTGCTCAAAGCATTCAGGGAAAAAATCCCCAATTCTTTTTTCTATACAATATTTAAACAAGTATTGTCCACATTCTGGTGCACCAAGATCGATTGCTCTTTGTACATGCCCAAAATTAACTATCTCATCTGGACTTGCAAATAGCTGTTTTATTATATCACATGTGCAACTTTCACGTCTTGGCAATGCTATCTCAAAATAAATATACTTTGGAGTTTCTGTGGTGCTGTAATTTGGTGGCTCGTAGGATGCCGCACCAAATCTATATCTCCCCACGCCTAATGTTCTGTTTCCAATTCTAATCGAGACTTCTTTTAACTCCGTGCCAACCGAGAGTTCATCGTAATATATGTGATCCGAGCCATTATGTAATTCATCGATCCACCATCTTACTTTATTTTTGTCTGAGGAGCATGGTGGTGAGGAACACTCAATGGTTGCACCAAAAGTTACCTCGACAAGATCTCTGCTAGTAACGATTTTGGCGGGGCTATCTTCTGGATGATCCTTACCGTAGTATTTTATACCATCTATTTCGATCCAAACATCTTTTACATAGGCTCTACCCATCACCAATCCCTCTTTTTTGCTTTGAATTTGACTATTTTTAGGTCCGAATACTCCATAGATTTACCCTATGTTGTTCCTTTATATTTGTTATCCACATAAACGTTTGCTCCGCTCGGATTGGTTGAGATGTTTAGGGTTGCTTGATAGCATTCTGGAAACAGATCCTTAGCCGTTTTGCTGCTGTCAACATTGTTGAACAGGTAGTCTATACACTCTTGAGATGCTCCAAGCTCATTCGCTTTTCGAACATGTCCAAAGTTAATTACCTCGTCTGGACTTGAAAATATCTGCTTGACTATGTTGCATGGACACTTTGTCATGTTGTTCCGACATACTTTCCGTCTATATAAACTGCCGCTCCGCTTGGAGATGTCGTGATCGTGAGTGTTGCTTTCTTTTCTTTGATTGTTATCGTATGAGTCGTTGAGTCGGTTTCATACCATCCAGCTCCGTTTTCGTGTTCGCTTACATAAACAAAAGTTTTTATTGTTATCGTTTTAGTGCCAGTTGAACTGAAGGATATGTTAAACCAAACGCTTTTCATTTGCCCGGCCGAGAGATCGACAGTTGTTTCTGCGGTTTTGCCGTCATAATATACTACGACTTTAGCTTTATCACTGACAGAACTGTTGTTCTTTACCTGAACCGATGCAGATATTGTATCTCCAACGTATGCTGACGGTGGAAATCCGTGGCCTACGATCGCAAATCTGTTTGTTTCGATTAGAGTTTTTGATATGTTCTTAGTTTCTCCCGCTCCGACGTTTACGCTGAATTTAATTGGAAAGTATCCATTTTTCGTGATTTTTATCGTGTGTGTTCCCGGATCCACTTTTACTGTTAACGCCATAACCACACCACCTTTTCACTCATCTAATAAACTTAGCAACATTAACAATTTAAATTTATCCTTAGATTGTGGTTCGACATTTTCATAGGATTCTTCCTTTTTCTCACTGTCCTCTCCGTTGCCAGAGCTAAACACGGTGTCAAGTTGTTGTTTGAAGTCTTCTAAGGAAGCACAGATCGAGCATGCGGCTGGGTCGTCTCCCATTTTCTCTAAGAAGTCGAGTTTTTCATTTAGAACAATTCGAATGTCATTTATGTCGTCTCTGTTTAGGGTAAAGAGGACTTTGGCGTCTGTGCTTACTACTTTTTTGTTGTCGAAGGAGAATGTGGGGTTAAATCCGATGTAGAGGACGTTTGCATCCTTATCGTAGCCTATCTTTGCGGGTTTTTCGATCATAGGGACACCTCAGTCATCAGACGTCTTCAATGTCTTCTTCTCCACCGCTACCTCTTATTATGCTCAAAAACAGCATGTCGTCCAAGTAGTGTCTTAGAGCGTCCACTATGCCCTTTAGAGGATTTTCACCGTGATAGTAGGCGACTAACGCTCCGATCATCGCCGCCGTTAAGGGATTGTGGGTCTTCTTTCGGTATGCGGAGTGGACTTCCATTCCTAACCAGACACCACCGGGATTGTCGAGCTGATTGTGAATTTCCCTCGCCACGTCCTCACGGCAAAGCGATCTTTTGACGTGGAACTCTATGGACGGCATTTTTATCACCCCAGCATTTTTATCATCTTAAAGAACGGTGTCAGGATGACCAGCATAGCTAAAGTTCTCAGCGTTGTGCATCATAGCGTAGGAGTGGAATTCCCAGAAGTCGTATCTCCTAGTTGCGTATAGGTCTGCGTAGTAGTAGCAAAGGTCTTGGAACTCTATTACGGCTTCACTAACTGATCTACCCTGTATGAGTGTTACTATTGGGTGAATGAAGGTTCTAACGAAGTCTGCGGCGTAGTTTCTGTTTGCCATGCTTAAGTCTGTGACGGGACAAAGAACCAAGTCGAGGAAGCCTAAATACGCCTTTGCTTTCTTGGTGACTGCCAAGTTGCCGAGATATTTTAGACTGTTACACGCTATTGCCACAACGATAGAGCCTGAAAGGAGTCCCGCTTCGTCTGCCGTTAATAGAGGTCTTGGAGAAGGTTGTTGGCCAATCCAAGCGTCGTCAAGGCCGTGACCGAGGTATACGCAGAGGTCCACGTATCCCGGCTTCAAAACTTGGACGAGGTTGTCGTAAGTTGCTTCCTGACCTTCTAAAGTTAAGACCGTCATTCCTTCGGACTGTAAGAGTTCTATGAGTGTTCTCTCGGTGATTGAGGTAATGGAAGTAGCCATGTCATAGTATGGAGCGATGAGTAGAGCTAACTTTCCCTTTTGCATTTGTATTGGCTTTATTACCTGTGCTGGAGTTTCTTCGGTTTTGACTTCTTGTAAAACTGCCATCATAAATGGATCTTAACGGTTTTTAATTCTACCTCAACCTCTTTATCGTCGGGCTCGATTATTACGTGCTGTTTGATGGGATTGTGGATCGGAGACATGACTACTATCCAGTATTCACCCTCTTCGACGTCGTAGAAGTAAAACTCTCCTCTTTCGTTGGTGTGTGTGTCGGCGACTTTTGTTGGTCCTCTGTATAAGTCCACTGCAATGAATGGTATCGGCAACAACGTTTCGGAATCTATAACCTTACCCCTTATGGTTGCCGTAGGGCATCACCTCCTATTGTGTATTACAGCCGTAATACATTTTCTCAACCAACTTTTTAAAAGTTTTCTTTGTTGTAGAGTAACACCCTTTTTAACCCATGTTTACCTTTTTGTGCAGTTGATCAATATTGCAATTGTGCAGTTGCACAATTGTGCAAGTAGGCAAGTAGAGTTGTAAGTATAGAGGTTGTAATGAATAAGTATTTATAGCATCGTGTAAGCATTAGTAATATGGAAAAGAGATCAAAGGTCGTTACCTTCAGGATTGATGAGAAAACTTTTGAAGAGGCTCGCAGACTTGCAGAGATACTAAACGTGGGTCGTGGAGGAGTAAGCGAGATCGCCAAGTTGTGTTTGTTGGACGCCCTACATCTCGCAAAGGAAAAAGGTATTTTAAAGGAAGAATACAACCCTATTGAAGAGTAGATTGCTCGCTTAGGGGTGATGGAAATGAGACTGGTTAGCGATAGGTTGTTCGAGAAGATCGAGAGAAATCCTTTAATTCGCGAGAGGTTGAACAACGGAGGAACTAAGGTGGAAAGCAATCCAGAGACTGAAAGTAGTGCAAGAGTTGAACCCTACGATCCAATTCAAGGAGATCCCGCTACGGTAACGACTGCAGAGCTACCTTACCCGCCAATGTATGTGACAGTAAACGTGGACGAACTCTCAGACTTGGTATCGTTTTTAGAGGGAATGAAACCTCACCAGCTTAAGTCGGAAGTCGTCAAGTGGTATTTCAAAACTCAGAGCCTACAACAGTGGGCGGACTATGTGAGACACCAATACGCAATGGCACGACAGAAAGGGTTAAGGGAAGTTAACATACCAATTCCACCAATGCAGGAGAACGAAGACGCTAAGGTGATGAAAGAATTGATGAAAGTTATGTCACCGATCATGGCTTTGAAGACGATTTTAGGCGGAGAAAGTGGTGAAGGGGGTCAGGGAGGTAACATAAAAGAAGTAGTGGAGGCGGTTAAAACTTTGAAGGAGATGTCGGAGAGCAAACCCAAAATCGTTAGAGTGAGAGACGAAGAGTTAGGAGAGCTTGAAGTTCCGTTAGAAGTAGCTTTGTTGCTTAAAAGTAAGGAGAAGAATCAGGGAGACGTTATTGTCGTCGAGAACCCGGATGGAACGAAAAAGTATGTGCCGAGGGATATTTACATAATGGAACTAATGATGTCCCAGAAGAAAGAAGAGCAAAAGGTAGAGAAACCGGTTCAGGAATCTAACGAGTCTAAGCTCGTAGCACAGCTTTTGAAGACTGTTGAGAGTCTGGCGAACACGCAGAGTGCTATAATACACGAAATCAACGAACTTAAGAGGAAGATGAGCAGTGGTGGACTTAAAGAGTCGTTGGAAGAGATTTTGGAGCTTAAGAAATTGTTTGATCAACTGTTCGAGAGAAGAGAAGTTGATAAAGGTGAGCTGGTAGAAGTAGAGAAGCTGAAGACCTTAAGGGCTATCCTTGAAAACAAGAAGACCGAAGATGAGGACGAGGAAGAAAAGAAAAAGAAAGAAGAAAACTACGACGCCATAATGCAATTGGCAAGGCAGAAGGCGGAGAAATTTCTTAAGGAGCTTGAGAAACCAGATGAAGTTGAAGAAAGTGAAGAAAGGAGAATAGCTGAAAACGAAGAGAGAGGTGAAAATCAGAATGGCTGATTTCTTTTCATACTTTTGTTCGGCATTAGGTGATGGAGAATGCATAAAGTTAGCGGAGAAGGTTAGAAAGGGTAAGATGACCAAAGAGCAGTTCTACGAAGAGATAGCAAAGAAGTTTGACGCCGACAAGATTGCCTATGCAACAGCTTATGCGAGGTCTAAAACGCTTGAAGATGGGATTAAAACTGAAGTTAAGAAAGCTGAGACCACTGCTACTCCAACTACTCCAACAACGACACAGACGACACAAACAGCACCTAGGCAAAAGAGAGTGGTGAAGGTAGAAGTTCAAGACGAGAAAAGAGAGCAGAAAGCCAACCTAACCGCACAAACTACAAAGACCGAGGTAAAATCCGAGACGAAAAGTAAAGAGAGTGGAGAAGATGAGGGTGCTACGTGTCCCGTTTGCCATCACACACCTGAAGAGCTTGAGGAGGCTAAGAAGAGGCCAAAACAGAACTACAAGACCTCGCTCAAAGACATTTGCAGAGGTTGTGTTGCCGCTTACGTCCTTGCCACTTTAACCGTGCTTAAGGATTGGTATCCTTCCAAGAGTGAGGAGAGGAAAAAGCTTGATGAGTTGTCCGATAAGGTTGTGAAAGGAGAGATTAACGTTGAAGACGCTTTGTTCGAAATGCTAAAGCTAAAGGAGGCGTGGGACGCCTTCGATAGAATCCTAAAGGACTTCAACCAAGCTGTGGAGTATGCTTTGAACAGAGCGGCGAATGAAATTCCAGAGATTAAGCAGAAGATTGAGGAAGCCCAAGCTATGGCGACAGTAGAGCAGGGTTAAGCAATTCCTCTTCTATGCAACTCCTTTGTGATCTCACTGTAAATATCGATAAGGTCTTCTGTCTCTAAGGAGTTAAGGGTTTCAACGAGTTTTCTCATTTCTTTGTTTCTTTTTATCGAGGCTTCAGCTTTTTCTAAGTATTCCGTTATTGCGACTCGGATTAGTTCGTTTCTGTTTAGCCCAGTTGCTTTGGCGATTGTATCTAACCGCTCCACAACCGTATCTGCCAGCCTTATTGTTATTTTTTGCCTACTCATGTGATATATTATCCGTCAAGTAGGTTATAAATGTTATCCTTTTGAGCAATTATATATGTCATAGATAAGTTTATATATAGGCGGTGTTTTAATTATAAGTGAGGTGGTGAGGGATGTATCTGCTCAGACCTGAGACCTTTACGAGAAGGGTTGTCTTCAACCCAAGAATGCTTAAGCCCGGTGGTGCAGTAGGACCCGGTAGCTACACGAGGAGAGCTAAGAACGTTGTCGTCTCTCCCGGACTGATCGCCAGAAACGAATTCACGGCGAGAGCAATGGTTGAAAACTGTTCGCTCAAGGACAAGTGCGTTCCTAAGGGAATGGAACACTTGGCGGGACAGCCAGTTCCGGGCAAGCCGGGCAAAGTTTACGTTGAGTGCACCGACGAGGAGAGAGTAAGGAGACTACAGGCGGCAAGAGAGTGTGCAAAGAAAGTACTTAGTACAAGAGGGGGTATATACGGAAAACCTTCATAAAAAAATAAAGTTTTTAATTTTTCCCATTTTTTATTACAGGTTTAATTAAGTAAAAGAATTTGTGAATGTCTTTTGACCATACTCTTATTTTATACTTATCTTTCCACCCGAGGTGTTGTCTTCTATCAACGGTTACCGAGATTGTAAAGCCCATTTCCCTTAGAATCCTTGCAACAAGGTCTATTAACTCTTTATTGGTGTTGTAGATGCACAAGTTCCTTTGTAATCCACCAAGCTTGTTATAGCCTTTGTAGTAGCTTCCTTCACTCTCGTAAAATCCTCTTATAAACCCTTTGAAACCATCAGGACACTTTTTGAGAAATTCGTAAAGCTTTTTCATGTCAGATGTGATTTCTTTATACCACTCCACGAACACCTTGCTGTGAGCTTCGACTCTCCATAGCGGACTTTCGTTTGGCCGGTCTTTTCTGTAAGTCAAGTGCATGTTAGGTTTTAGTCCAATTTTCTCTAAAGCTTGTTTAAACGATTCTGCAAATTCCTTGTGCTTGACAGCAAGTATAATATCATAACTTGGTCTTTTATCTCTTCCTTTAACGTAGCTTTTAACACATCCATCACCAAGACAGACACCAAGAATGTAAGCCAGCTCTGGAGAAGGATCAAGATTAACAGGTCTCCATAACATCGACTTCGCCTTGTTGTAGCACTCCTCACTGCAATAATGCGTCTTGAACTTTTCAAACTTGTTTTTCGGCACGGAAATCTCTTTCCCACAATAAGCACACTTAGTTTTAACCCTACCAAAATACTCTCCCCAACACTTTCTTGAACAAAAGTAACCTCTGTTTCCCTCTCTCTTTAAATCGGATGGTCTAATATACTTAAGCTTACCACAATTCTTGCATCTGAAGTAGTATTTGCCGCCGATTCTGTAAATTTCCCTTTCTCCGAGTTCCGATACGTCAAACTTCAGTGGCATGGCATCACCAAAAAATAAAAAGAAAAAATAGAAAGAGGCTTAATCTTCAGGTATTGGTACCTTTTCTACTTCGACGATAACGTTATCTCCAAACTCCTTACATCTCCACAAAATTAAATCGCCCTCTCTTATGCCAAGTTTTTCTCTAATTGCAGCAGGGATAGTAGTTTGTCCTTTATTGCCGACTTTTGACGTTCCTCTAATTTCCGTCATGTTCAGATGTATGACTTATGAGCATTTAAGTTTTTCGATTTTTTGATTTGTGACATTAAAAACCTTTATAAATTAACAGACCAATTTTAAAACATGGACGAGCTACTATTCCTACTCAAGGGGAAGAGCGAGGACTTCATTAACACACTACTTGCGAAGAAAGTGGTTGAGAAGATTGAAAAGAAGATAGCTTCCTTGACACCATCGGACAAGGATAAGCTAATAGCGGCTTTGATTTTAAAGGAGTTTGATTTGCCAGAAGACGTCAAGGGAACTATCGAGGAATACGTGAAAACCCTCGTAGCTGAGACCGTCTCTAAAGAGCCAAAGT
>Ga0190313_1001922_pt1 | contig 10615 bp, 12 predicted proteins | sample 4870071011_MG_FD_169989 | JGI IMG/M metagenome (GOLD analysis project Ga0190313, IMG submission 169989) | Hydrothermal vent sediment bacterial communities from Southern Trench, Guaymas Basin, Mexico - 4870-07-10-11_MG | ecosystem: Environmental > Aquatic > Marine > Hydrothermal vents > Sediment ...
GGTAGCAGCTTTAGGAGGATCTCGATAATATTGATAGTATTGACCGTCTTCATAACGGCCTTCGTAACGACGATAACGGCTATGGTGATCATGGGCGCTTTAACGATATCCTTGGCTAGGAGGTTTGAAGCCGATCCATCAAAGACGATAATCTACGAGGCGGTGATGACGAACGTCGGAGGACTGATGTTGATGATAAGCTCTATACCAAATCTAATAGTCGCCTCAAACCTCGATCTCAGCTTCCTAGACTTCCTGAGAGTAAGCTTCCCGCTGGCAATCCTAATCACCGCGGCCTCGACGATATACCTATACCCGATCCTCGGTGAGCAGAGGTCGGCGGCGAAGAAGATCGAGGCGGATCCTTGGTCCGTGATAGAGGATAAGCGGATGTTCTATAGGGCGATGATAATCTTCCTCTCAGCGATAACATTATTCATCTTCAGGGACTTTATAGGAGCGCCGCTCGGGCTAATAGCCATGGGGTGCGCTGTTGCGATACTAGCTTTCGGAAGCCGGGAGCCTGAATCCATATTCTCGAGCATAGACTGGGGAACCATCTTCTTCCTAACAGCGTTCTACGTCATAGTTGGCGGACTTGAAAAGAGCGGGGTCTTAGAACTTCTCGCGGATGGCGTCTCCTGGATCGCTATGGCTGGTTCCCCGATCTTTCCAGCCGTCAATCTATGGATTTGCGCCGCCGCCTCCTCGATAATAGACAATATCCCCGTAACGATGATATTGATACCGGTGATGAGGTATATCTCGAGCCTCGCCCACATCCCTCTAAAAGCCCTGGGCTGGAGCATGGTTTTCGGAGCAAATCTAGGCGGAAGTCTAACCCCGATCGGGGCGCCCTCATGCATAATAGCGGTCGGAATACTTAGGAGGGAGGGGAAGGCGATCACCTGGGGAGATTGGCTGAAGAAATGCATACCCCTGGTCTCGATACAACTCTTATTAGCAAGCTTCTACACCCTATTCTTGTTAAAGTCTTGAGCGGGGAAGCGCAGAAAAAGTATGAGGAGCTTAAATCGAAGATCGAGAAAACCGTTAATCCATATATCGTGATACAGATCCCGATACCTGAGGACGTCGATAAGGAAGCCTTTCTAGAACTTGAGAAGGATGAGGAATTTATCGAGCATGTGAGAAAAGAGGCCATAAACTGGATTGATAGGAAAAAGTCTAAGAGAGGATGATGTTCTGAAAAGCCTTTGGCGATCTAATGCCTCGCGGCGAGCCTTTCAAAGCAGAGAAGCTAATATAAGCATCCATTGATAGGTTAAGGCTTAGATGAGCAAAATCGTTAGAACGGGAGTCTCATTCCCTGAGGAACTTTTAAAGTCGTTCGATAGGATTATCGAGGAGCTTGGAATCGGTTCCCGCTCACAGGCTATCCAGGAGGCGATAAGAGATTTCATCTCGATGAACTCTTGGAGGATCTCTGGAGAGGATGTCGCGGGAGCGATCTTACTACATTATTCTCATGAGGAGCATGGCTTGGAGGAGAGGATTACCGATGTCCAGCATGAGTTTATGGATATAATCCCGTCAACTCTACATCTCCATCTCTCGAAGGAGGATTGCCTGCTGATAATAGCTGTTAGGGGTAAGGCGTCTAGGGTTAAGGAGTTTTTAAGCAGATTGAGGAGGGTGGGGAGGATTAAGCAGCTAACCCATTTGATAATGCCGACTTATTGAATCGTTAATAGGTGGTAGGGGGATGGGGGTTTTGGATGTGCTACGCCATCCCGGCTAAGGTTATCGAGATAAGAGGCGATATGGGTGTAGTCGATTTCGGGAATGGCGTTAGACGCGAAGTTTTGCTAGGGCTTGTCGATGTAAAGGTTGGAGATTACGTTCTTGTCCATGCTGGATATGCTATAAAGGTCTTGGACGAGGAGAGCGCTCTCGAGATTTTGAAGGAGTTTGAGGAAGTGTTGAGGTTAGCTGAAGATAGGAGCTAGGGTTTCTAGGAACCTTGTTAGAAGCGTTGGCTGGATTCCGAGTATGATCAATATTATCGCTGAAGCGAGTATCGGGGCTAGCATGAGCTTCGGCTCCGCTCCAGCCTTCTTAACAGCCTCGGATTGCTCTCCGAATAAGCTTCTCCTTACAGTCCAGAGGCTATAGCCAGCCGTTATTATCGCGAATACTATCGCTATCATGGTTACCAGGAGCCTGAGTATATCCACCGACATCGAGAAAGCCCTATAGATCGAGCCTGCGAAGATGAATAACTCTCCCCAGAATCCTAGGAGCGGCGGGAACCCCATTAAGCTTAGGAACCCTATCATGAAGGCTATGCTCGTTAGCTGCATTCTTCCTGCAAGTCCTCCAAGCTCGTCTAGCCTATCAGTCCCAACAGATCTTGATAATGCTCCAGATACCATGAAGAGCAGCGCTTTAGCTAGGCTATGGGCTACATAGATTAGAATCGCGCCGGCGAGACCTATAATCGAGGCAGCTGCTACGCCGAATAGGAGGTATCCCATCTGGCTTATGCTAGAGTATGCTAGAAGCCTCTTAAGCCTCTCCTGGGCGAGGGCGAGGTATCCTCCATAAATCATCGTTATCAGAGCTAGAACCGCTAGGGCGAGCATGAACTCCTCGCGCTTTAACATGGCCGGGAAGCCTGTATAGAGTATCCTGAGCGCGGCATAGCCTCCTATGCCAGTCATCGTGGAGAAGATCGCGGTTATAGGCATTGGCGCCTCCGTATACGCGTCTGGAAGCCAGGAGTGGAATGGGAAGATAGCCATCTTAACGAGGAATCCTATGAACATTAGGGAGACTATTAACGCGGTCACGCCGCCAGCCAGGCCTCCAGCCCTCGCGTGAACCTCTAGGAGGTCGAGAGTTCCAGTCAGGGCATAGGTCATTGCTATTCCCGCTAGGAGGAAGAGCGCGCCAGCCTCCGTATAGATGAAGTACTTTAATGCTGCTCGCTCTCTTCCCTCCTCCCCCCATAGCGCTATCAATAGCCATGAAGCGATTAGCATTAGCTCGAAGAAGAGGAAGAATGCTGCTAGGTTTATCGAGAGAACAGTTCCCAACATCCCGGAGACGAATAGGAGGTAGAGAGCGTAATAGCCTTGGAGACTAGGCTTCCTCATGTAGGTCAGCGAATAAACGCAGACCATTATAGAGACGATTACAATCGTTAACACTATCGGCGCGCTGATGCCGTCTAGTAGAAGAGTTAGGCTTCCAAGAGGCTTTGCCCAGCTATAGGATGCGGAGACAGGTTCTCCGAAGAGATATGCTGGAACGCTGGAAGCTACTAGGCAGATAAGGGAGTAGGCTAGGGGGATTAATGCTATCCAGCCAGAGCTTTCTCCAGCCCTCCTGCCGAGACCTAAAACTATTGGAGAGAATATTAGTGGGGCGATGATCGATTGTAAGAGTAGATGGCTTACGTCTATCATTTTCTAAGCACCTCCCGCTAGGATTAGGAGGATCAGAATTAATGCTCCGAGTATTATCCCGATCACGTAATGGTTTAGCACGCCCGTATGAACCCTTCTAACGATATCCGACAACCTTCTCACAAGATAGGATAAGGCGTTATTAAATCCCTCAACTACCGGGAGCTCGAAGCCCCTCTGGAGAATGCTTGCAAATTTTCTCGACGGCTCAGCGAAGAGCCGATAATACGCCGCGTTTATGTAGTATCGTCTGAGGAGGAATTTTCTAAGAGCTTCCAGGTAGCCTCGACGCGAAACTATCTCCTCCGGGCTCTTGACTCCTTTAACATAGAGTAGGTAGGCTGGAACGCCTCCTACCACTAGGGCGGTTATCGAGGCTATCGGGACTAGTATCGAGGCTCCTCCAGCTAGATGCTCAGCCTCTCCAGCTAGGAGGTATTCTCCGAAGATCTTTTGTAGATCGTGTTCTAGGATTGGAGCCGCCAGCCCTAGGAGTAGGCTTATGATCGCGAGTATTAGATATGGTATCCACATGATTTTGGGGGCTTCATGCGCCTCGCGGCTTTCTTCTCTCGGAGATCCGTAGAAGACTAGTCCTATCATTCTTAGGCTGTAGAATGCTGTTAGGATCGCGGTTATCACCCCTATGATAAATATCGCGTATTGTCCAGCTGATAGCGTCGCCGCTAATACTAGATCCTTGCTCCAGAATCCTCCGAAGGGCGGTAAGCCCATTAGGGCTAGGGCTGCGAAGAGCATGCTGTAGAAGGTTATCGGCATGTATTTTCTTAGCCCGCCCATATCCCTTAGGAATCTAGAGCCGCATGCATGGATTATTGAGCCGGATGCGAGGAAGAGAGCCGCCTTAAAGACCGCGTGGTTCATTAGATGGAATAGCGATCCGATATAGCCTCCTATTATGCTCGCTGTTAGCCCCGCCGCCCCGAGGGCCATCATCATATAACCTATCTGGCTTACGGTCGAGTATGCGAGAACCTTCTTAAGCTCGGTCGAGACGACCGCCTGGCTCGCCGAGATGAATGCTGTTAATGCTCCGATCCACATAACCGCGTAGAAGAAGCTCATGGTCTCCGGGATCACATCGCTCCACGCGACCGCTATCGGGAGGATTCTAGCGACGAGATAGACTCCAGCCTTAACCATGGTGGCTGCGTGGATTAGGGCGCTAACCGATGAAGGGCCGGCCATCGCGTCTGGAAGCCATTCCATGAGCGGCAGCTGGGCGGATTTCCCCACTGCTCCCCCGAGAATTAATATCAACGCCATCGGCAGGAATGGTCTAAGAGCTTCTGGAAGCTGTGGGCTGAGCTTGGATAGCTCCGGGAAGCTGACCGTTCCGGTGAGGGCGGCGGTCATCAGTATTCCGGCGATCATTAGGAGGTCTCCGAACCTCGTTACCAGGAACGCCTTCATCCCGCAGTGGGATGGCGGATATGCTTCTGGAGGCTCTCCGACCCAGTAGTGTAGCCAGCCCTCCCTCGAGTCTTGATACCAGTATCCGATGAGAGCGTAGCTGCAGAGGCCGACTCCTTCCCATCCAACCAGCATTAGGATTAGGTTGTCTGAGAGGACTAGGAGGAGCATGTTGGCTATGAAGAAGTTCATGAAGAACCAGTATCTCGTTAGCCCCGGGTCTCCATGCATATAGCCTATCGAGTAGAGCATTATCAGGAAGCTCACGACGGCCACGATATTCGCCATGATTATGCTTAGCGGGTCGAGCATCAGGCCGGCCTCGATCCTGCCGAGCATCGGAGAATTCGGAACCACTATCCAAGCAACCCTAGAGAGGAGAGGCCATTCAACCTCCGTGAAGAGCAGCGGCAATAGCATCAAAGCCATGACCATCGCTAGGAACGAGAAGAAGACTGATCCGTAGTCTCTTGCTTTATCGCCGAGCCTCGCCAGAACAGGGGCTAGGAACGCTCCTATAAGCGGTAGGAGCCAGCAAGCCCAGGCATAGATCTCCCAGCTCATCCGAGAACCACCTCCAAAGCCAGCTTGATGAACTCGAGAACCGGGCCGAGCATTATCGTGATTAGGATGCATGCGGCTGAAAGGGCGAGAAGCGGAACTAGCATTAACGCTGGAGCATCCTTAAGTCTCGAACCCTCTCCATTAGAAGACTTCTTCTTGAACGCAATCCTCTGGAAGAGCCAGAGATAGTAGCCTGCCGCTAGCACGCTATTCAAGATGAAGATTATCGCTGTTGAGAACATGAAGCCGTCCGAGGGTATTCCGAGGGCTGCCGAGATTATGAAGAGCTTGCTCCAGAATCCGCTTAGAGGTGGGACGCCGGCGAGGTTAAGTAGCCCAACGCCTAGGGATGCCGTGGTTATCGGCATATCCGCCCCCATCCCCTCCAGCCTAGCAATCTCCCTAGACTCCGCTCTCACGATATAGCATCCGGCGCAGAGGAATGAGAGACCCTTACCGAGAGCATGGTTTAGGATATGGAATAATGCTCCGGTTAAGGCTAGGCCAGCTACCCCGACCTCCCCCGGATAGTTTCTCAGAACATATGCTGCGAGGCCCATTCCCGTGATGATATAGCCTATATTCGCTATGCTAGAGTAGGCTAGGAAGCGCTTGATATCGCTCTGCATGACTACCACGATGTTCGCGAAGGTCATTGTCAGGATTCCTAGAGCCGTTAGGATGAGCCCAAATCCATAGGCGGCTGGGGTGAATACCTTGAATAGGCTCCAGAGCATCGCATAAACCCCGGTCTTTATCACTATCCCGGATAAGACCGCGCTTATCGGGGTTGGCGCGGCTGGGTGGGCGTCTGGAAGCCATGAATGGAATGGGACTATTGCGGCCGTTACGCCGAATCCAACGAGTATAAGCGTTAGGGAGAGGTTTGCGGCCAATCCAGCCCCGGAGGAGACTACGGTTCTAAGCACCTCGAATTTTAGGGATCCTGTTAAGCCGTAGAGGAGCGCTATGCCGAGTAATGCTCCTAGGGATCCTATCGTGCTCATGATCAGGTATTTGAAGCCTGCTTCCACGGCCTCCCAAGACCATTTCCGGAAGGAGACTAGCGAGTAGGATGAGATCGCCATAAGCTCCCAGAAGACGTAGAGGGTGAAGAAGTCGTTGGCTAGGGTTACGCCTATCATCCCGGCGATAAGCGTTAGGAGGAGGAGGTAGTAGCGGTCTAAGCCAGTCTCAGCCTCAAGCTCCATATACCTTATCGAGTAGATGCAGGCGGCAAGCCCTATTCCGCAGAAGATCATGGAGAGGTAGAGGCTTAATGGATCCAGCTTCAGGGACGCGGTTAAGGGAGATTCGGGGCCGAAGATCCTATACTCGGCGACCCTTGTTCCAGCGGATGCCTCGCCAGCGAATAGAATTAACGCTATTGCTAGGATTATGCTCGCGAATGCGCCTCTCCATCTCCCAGCTCCAAGCTTTTCGAGGATCTGGTCTATGAATGCGGAGGCCGCCGCTCCTCCGAGGAGTAGGAAGAGGGGCGTGAACGGGTTCATAAGCCTACCACCTCAACCTCCTAAGCTTCCTGATATCGAAGGTCTTGTAATGCCTGTAGATGTTGATCGCGATCGAGAGGGCGAGGGCTGCTATGGCCGCTCCAATAGCCATGGAGATCGCCACCATACTTTGGGCAAGAGCATCAACGGCAACCTTCTCGCCGACGAATCTAAGACCCATGGTTATTATGGTGAGGTTGACGCCTAGGGTTAGTAGCTCTAAGCCGATAACTATCTTGACTAGATGCCTCTTGGCTGCGATAGCGTAGAGACCTATTACGATGAGGAGGATGGAGGCTCCGAGATATAGCTCGTAGAGGTTCACCGCTCCTCCACCTCCCTTCGAGGCTCCTCCCTCCTAAATTGAGCAGATATCGCTGCCGCGGCTGCGAGAATTATGAATGCTTGGATTAGGAGGTCGAGACCCCGGTTAATCCAGAGGAATTGTGGATTCTCTTCAAAGCTTACAAGCTTTAGAGATGGCGCGTTAATGCTCTCCGCGATCTTCGGGGAGAAGGCTAGCAGGCTTCCGGCGAGGAGGATCGCGAGGACTGCTGCTATTATCCTAGCGGCCTCCACCCCTTTAATCACCCCTCTCCTCTCCAGCATGGATCGTTGCGAGGAATAGGATCGTTACCGCTCCAGCGTAGATTAGCAGCTGGAAGACCGCGAGATAATGCGCTCCGAGTAGGTAGAGGATCGCTGATAGAAATACGTTCGCCACCGTGAAGGATAGTATTGCTTTCAGCATGTCTTTAAGCTCGACCGCTAGTATCGAGAAGGCTAGCGTGAGCAGTATCAGAGTTAGATGGAGGGCGAGGTCCATCATCTCACCACCAGATCCTCTTTCCTGAGGGTAATGTTCTCGAAGACCTTGGTCAACGTTATCGCCTTCCTCGGGCATACGTCGGCGCACTGACCGCAGTAAATGCATCTGTAGATTAGGAAGACCGGCCTCTTCCCCTTCTCATCCTCAATTATCTGAATCGCTTTCGCTGGACAGACTCTAGAGCAGAGCTGGCATCCGATGCACTTCTCCCTGTCGAAGCTGATTCTCCCCCTAAGACCCTCGGGAACGTGGATCTTATCCGCCTCACGATATGGGTAGAGGATCGTGGCCCTCTTCTTGAAGAGGTTCTTCAAGGCTTCAACTATGAAATATCCGGGGATTCCCATCCTAGGCTATCACCTCCGAGAGGATTATCAGGATTATCGCGAAGGGCATAAGCCATTTCCAGGAAAACGAGACCATCTGATCGATTCTAAGCCTGGCGAAGATGGTTCTTATGATCGTGAATATTACGAGCATCACCACCGACTTGACGATGAAGTAGATCGTATGTAGGAGGGGTTCGAGGCCGGGTATTATGGGGCCTGCGGATCCTCCGAGGAATAGGGTTGCTCCAAGCCCGGATAACAGGAATAGCTCGAGGTCTTTCGAAAGCCTGAAGAGAGCTAGCCTCCTCCCCGTATATTCGACCTCCCAGCCTGCTACGATCTCCTGCTCCGCCTCGGGTATATCGAAAGGAATGCGCTCCATCTCCGCCTGCGATGCTATCAGAAATATCGCGAACCCTATTAGCTGGGGGCCTGCGATGAACCAGAGGCCACGCTCCTGCTGAGCCTGGATTATTCCGGAGAGGCTTAGAGAGCCTGCAGATATAGCTACGCTTAGGATCGCGAGGGTTAAGGGGATCTCGTATCCGATTAGCTGGAGGGCTGCTCTCGTAGCCCCTATCGAGGCGAACCTGTTATTGGATCCCTCGCCGGCCAGATAGACGATTATCGTGTAGATTGATAGGAGTGCTACGACAACTATCAAGTCTCCGTCAAAGGATATTATGCCTTTGGGTCCGGCTATTGGTAGGAACATGCATGCCAGCAGGATCAGCGTAGAAGCCATTATCGGCGTGAGCGTGAAGAGAAATCTATCAGCAGCCTCCGGGACAATATCCTCCTTCGATAAGAGCTTGATGAAATCCGCGGCCGGCTGGAGTATTCCGAAGGGGCCTGCCAGATGCGGGCCAACCCTATTCTGCAGCCTCGCGTATAATTTACGGTCTATCCATTCGTAGAAGAGCGAGATTGCTAGGATGAAGATGGCTCCGGGGAAGATTATTGAGGCGAGGACCTCCTCGATCATCTTCTACGCCCCCTCCTTTCGCGAGAATACCTCTCGAGCTCGCTTAGGGTTGTGATCCTCCTAGTCTTCCTAGCCTCATCCGTTATTATCACCCTGGCCGTGCAGCATATGCATGGATCTATTCCGCCGAGGATCGGCGGTACATCAGCGATATAGACCTCATAATCTCCTCTGCTCTTAAGCATATGAACTACGGAGAGAAGGTTCGCGAGCGTCGGCGTCCTAACCTTATACCGGTAGGGGCTCGTCCCGCCAGTCGAGATCGAGTAATGGACGAGCTCCCCTCTCGGCGCCTCAACCCTGGCGAGAGACTCTCCTTCAGGAGCTTTGAAGAGCGGGGGAATCTTAAGCCGGTAATCTCCTGATGGAAGATGGTCTAATGCGTAGTTTATCATGTTTATCGACTCGAGTACCTCGCCCATCCTCACCTTAACTCTCCCATAGCAGTCGCAGCTATCATAGGTTACGACGTTGAAGGGTATCTCGTCATGACCGCTATACGGGTCATCGTATCTAACGTCATGCTTTACGCCAGACGCCCTTAAATGAGGGCCTACGGTTCCGAGCTTTATGGCTTCATCGGGTTTAAGTATCCCTACTCCCTGGGTTCTCGCGAGTATCGTCGATTCGTTATCGACCACCTTCTCGTAGTATCTCATCCTCTCCTCGAGGTATTCTAAGGCTTTCCTAAGCTTGGATTCCATCTCTGCTGTGAGATCCCTTCTAACCCCGCCGATTGTATTGTATGCCGTCGTAACCCTGTTCCCCGTGATTAATTCTAGCATATCCATGACCCTCTCCCTATCCCTCCAGAAGTACATGAAGAGCGTCTCGAAGCCGAGGGTGTGGAAGTAGTGGCCGAGCCATAGGAGGTGGCTATGGATCCTGCTAAGCTCCTCGACGATCACCCTTAGATACTTCGCTCTCGGCGGAGCCTCCTTACCCAATAACTGCTCCACGTTTAAGCAGTAGCAGAGCGAGTGAGCGCAATTACATATCCCGCAGATCCGCTCAGCCAGATAGAGTCCCTGGATATAGGGTCTAACCTCGAGACCCTTCTCTATGCCGCGATGCAGATAGCTTACATCCACATCGACATCAACGATTAGCTCTCCCTCAACCTTAAGCCGGAGCATTAGAGGCTCGACGTGGATAGGATGCTGCGGTCCTATTGGAACCTCGAAGCTCATCTATCCTTCACCTCTCTTAGGGGCTTCGGATGCTCTGGAGAATACTCCTTCCTAAGCGGATATACTCCCTCAGGCCAATCCTCTGGCAGGAATATCCTCTTGAGGTTTGGATGTCCTCGAAAGCGTATTCCGAGTAGGTCGTGAGCCTCCCTCTCGTAGAGATTTGCTGCTGGAAGTATATCGGTTATCGAATCTATCTCGGGGTTCTCTTTCGGAACTTCTGTTCTAACTAGTATGCAGAGCGAGTAGCCTATATGAGCTACAACTTCCAGGCTCTTTCCGCGATCTATCCCGCTTAAACAGCTTAAGAATTCAAGACCAAGATCCTGAGCAACGTAT
>Ga0190313_1001923_pt1 | contig 10604 bp, 8 predicted proteins | sample 4870071011_MG_FD_169989 | JGI IMG/M metagenome (GOLD analysis project Ga0190313, IMG submission 169989) | Hydrothermal vent sediment bacterial communities from Southern Trench, Guaymas Basin, Mexico - 4870-07-10-11_MG | ecosystem: Environmental > Aquatic > Marine > Hydrothermal vents > Sediment ...
CTTGCTAAGGTGGGTTACCTGAATGGTGACTGTGTGGGCCGTCGTATCCACCGTACCGCCCATGTCCACCCACGAATTGGTCTGCTCGTTGTACCAGTAGATGTGAATGTCGTTTTCCGCCACTCCAGCAGGAACATCGGCGGGATCGTAGTGCAGTGTTATGTTCACCGGTTCGGAGAACTGTGTGCCGGTGGGTCCTATCTCATATACATGACCCAGAAGCGTGAAGCCTGCGGGGGATGTGGCTGTTTCTTCCTGTACGGTGATATTAAGGGTTCCGTTTATCGCTCCGGGAGGGACTTCCACGGATATGCTTCCGGAAATCTCCACTGTCCCTCCGGTTTCTGCGGTTATCGTGGACACGGCCTCCCCTATGATTTCCCCGGGCGTGGTGGTGTTGCCCGATGTGTCGTTGGTGCCCGGGATGCTTCCTCCGGTATCAGCATCGGGAATGCCGTCTCCGTTGAGGTCATCCGGCAGACCGCTCGGTGCGCCGGTATATGTCCCCTCGGTAACCGTGCCGTATATCTTTATCGTTTCTGGAGCCAAGGTGAACGCTATGTCTTCCGTCATCTGGTCGCCTGTCGACACCGTGAGAGTATCGCTGAAGCTCACCCGCTGTCCTGTTGTCTGATCGTAATAGTAGGAGGTGACATTCACCGTACCTGTGGCCACCATTATGGTGTAATAACCGTCGATATCGGTCGTTGCGTAGTCGTAGTATGTCCCCAGCGACGAGGTGATTTCGAACGAAACCGTCTGCGATGCCAGCGGCAGGCCGTCAAGGGTCACCGTCCCGCTTATGGTGGCATCTTTGTTTATCTGGCTCATGGTGGATGTGACGGTGGTGCCTTTCATGAGGTTCATATCGAGATTCACGGTTTTATCCCAGTAGCCATTGAGCGATAGGCTTGCGCTTCCGGTCCCAAGACAGGCTGATATAGTAATTTCTCCCGTTTTATTCGTCATTCCTGAGTCAGAAAATTTGGCGCTGTCGTTGGATATTTGCCAGCTCACAGATACATTCGATAGCGGAGATCCCGTTTCGTCATTGACCTGAAGCGTCAGAGTATATGTCGGAATGGCCTTCATGGTGACATCCTCGGCGTGTGTACTTCCGGATGCCACGGAAATCTGTTTCGTTACCGTATAGTAATGGGTCCCGGTGGTATAAATGTAGGAATAGGTCACATTATATGTCCCTCCCGGGAGGGCTATGTCATACCTGCCAGAGGAATCACTGGTCGCAGATCCGGAAGAATAAAAACCATCGGTGCTGGTCCCCACCGCAGATACATATACTCCTGAGAGATATGACTGCTGTTCGTCCGTTATCACGCCGGTAATATGGGCATCCGCAGCCGGCTCGGCTTTCAGGGTCTGGTTAACCCATTTTTCTCCTCCATATAGGGAGAAACTGCATTCGTACACCCCGTAATATCCGTCCGCATTGAACCAGAGCCAGTAATCTCCCGGCATGGCTTGGAAGCTGTAGTATCCGGAGGAATCCGTCGTCACATCCGGGAGCGACATGTAGTGTCCCTGATTATCTCCCCAGTTTATGGTCACGGTGGCTCCGGTTATCGCGACCCCGCTCTCCGCCCTGACATATCCCTTTACGGTGCAGTTTTTGGCGGGGGCCTTCACCAGAACAACATCTTTTTGGAGGTCGGAACTTATGGTGGGGCCGGCTCCGTAGTCAAACACCTGTTCGTCCAGATATCCGTCAGCAGTGACCTCCATATCCCAGATCTAGCCGGGGGCGAACATGGCGCTGTACTGCCCGCTGGCGTCAGTGGTCAGATAGACCATTTTATTGTAATCTCCGCTTCCTATCACATGGATATTCACAGCGGCTCCTGCCACAGGGTCTCCGGCGGCGGCCATAACCGGGGCGGCCATGGAAACCAGCATGAAAATAACCATTACTGTCCCTATTATTTTTTCACCTCTAATCATATATTCACCAAGAAGAGTAACTGCAAGCCAGTATTTAATCTTTTCCCACCGGGTTTTTCCGATGGGCTGTCATTCCCTAACCGGACGATAGCGCTCCTGAAGGTTTGAAACAGTAACCTTTATTAACGAGGGCCATATCTCTCACTCATGCGGTTTGTCAGGATTTCACAGGACGAATTCCAGAAGATAGGGAAACTCTACGAGAGCGTCATGTCCTTCGCCTCTTACGGTCTGTTCCTTCGGGAAGGTCATGTGTTTGGCGAGGAGATCGCCGAGATCGCCATGAAGCACCCGGAATCCTATTTTCGGACGGTGGCCGAGAGTCTGAAGGCCAGGGGCTGGGTGGAGAGCATCGAGTTTTCGGATACCGGTGCCGTGGTTCACGGCTCCGTTGAGGCCGGAACTGGATGGACCGAGCCCGGGTGTCACAGGTTGAGGGGAATTCTTGAGAAGGTCTATGAGAAACACTTAAATAGGAAGGTTTCCATAAGCGAATTGAGCTGTGAGGGAAAAGGCGATGAACAGTGCGAATTCAAGGTTAACGACTGAGGGGTAAAAGGTGAGAGAATGAGCGAAATGATCAAGGAACGGCTTTCTGGACTCAGGGATTGCTGCGGAGCGGTTGCATCTGCGGTTGTAAGCAGGGACGGTCTTGTCATCGCGGCGGATGTGCCGCCCGGGACCTTCGTAGAGACCTTTGCTATTATGTGCGCCACCATACTGGGGGCGGCTGTGACCTCCAATAACGAGCTTAAACGCAGCAACCCGGAGAAGATCACGATCGAGGGGCCCGATACGAAGACATACATAATGGCCGCGGGCAGGAAGGCTCTGGTGGTGGCGGTCACGGACGGAGTGGCATCGGACGACAGGGTGTTCGGCGAACTTAAGGCTATCGCATCCCTTGTGGAAGAGCGTTGAGAAAAAAAGAAGGAGTTGGGTTTTGAGGGCTCTTTCCTGCCTATGCCAGATCCTCTATTTCGAGGTCCTCCAGTTTCTGCTTTGTGGGCATACCTTCCTTGTCCCAGCCTCTGGCCCTGAAATAGTCGTCCAGCATGGCGTTCATCTCCTCCACGGTGACATAGGAGCCCTTTGAAACGCCTTCCGGTATGGGGTCCTGCGTGATTCTGGGCGGCAGGAGGCAGTCCTCTCTCGTAATTCCCTCTCTGGCGTTGAAAAGCCTCTTTATGTTGTTCACCCGCTCTCCTATCTCGAGCAGTTCTCCTTCGGTGAACTTGACGCCTGTCATCGTTTCCAGGATCTCCGGGAACTCCTGTATCAGGAAGAAGCCTCTGGAGAACTTGCAGACACCGAGCGAGTCGTAAACGGTCATGAAGTCCTCCATCTCCTTGATCTCATAGCCCTTGTTCTCCGCCGAGAACCTGTCCACTCCGCTGAACTTCCAGAACTTGCCGGTGAGCTCCAGAGCGTAGGCCCCGGACCTGAGATGGCACGCGCCTCTGGGAGATGTCATGAACGCAAGTGCCATTCCCTTGATCCCCCTCACATCGTAGGCCGGCGGCTCCATACCTTTGACATGAACCGCGTATCTCTCGGCGCCCTTTCCTATCTTTTCAGCCATTCTCTTGACTCCCTCGGCCATGAGGTCGCCTATCCTCCTTCTGTGAGCGATCATCTCCACGAGCTGCGGTATCGCCTCGGACTTACCGAACGGGAGCTCGAAGCCAATATCCACTTCGGAGAGAATCCCCCTCTCGTAGAGTTCCATCGTGAAGCCTATGGTGACTCCGGTGGAAATGGTGTCCAGACCGTACAGGTCGCAGAGCTCGTTCGCCTTTGCAACCGCCTCTATGTCCGGGTTTCCGCAGGCGCTCCCGAGGGAGTACAGGGTCTCGTACTCGATACCGTCCACCTTCGTTCCGGCATACGGACCTTCCTTTATGGTGAACAGCTTGCCGCACGGTTTTATGCAGGTATAGCACGCCTTGTTCTTCTCTGAATACCTGGGTGCCCAGTAGTAGGGGTCTATCTTCTCCCTCTCCTTGAACACGCCCTCCTGGAAGTTGCGGGTTGGGAATGTGCCTCTCTCGGCGTTCATCCATTCGAGGAACTCCCCCGTGCCGTACTTCGTGTCGTCCTTGAAGGCTCCGCTGGTGACCATAACCTTCTGCCACTTCTTGATGAGGTCCATGGCCTTTACGGGGTCGTGGATATCCAGCCCCTTTGTTCCGCGAATCGCTATGGCCTTTATCTTCTTGGAGCCGAGGACCGCGCCGAGGCCGCCCCTTCCCGACTGTCTCTCTTCCGAGTCTATACCGGCATATCTCACAAGATTCTCTCCGCCGATGCCGATGCTGGCTATCTTCACATCGTCCCCCAGCTTCGATTTGAGGAACTCTTCAACCTCTCTGGTGTTCTTCCTCCAAACATCCTTGCAGGCCACCACCTTCACATCGTCGTCGTTTATGTAGATGTAAGAGGGCTCCTCGGCCCTTCCGGTGATTACCACGGCGTCGTAGCCGGCGTATTTGAGCTCGGCACCGATGCTCCCTCCCATTACCGATTCCGATATGGTGCCGGTGAGGGGTGATTTGGTGCAGAACAGAACCTTTCCCGCAGTGGGAAGAGGTGAACCTGTCAGAACCCCCGGGGTCATGATGACAGCGTTCTCCGGGGCATAGGGGTCCGTTCCCTTCGGCACTGTTTCATAGAGCAGTTTCACCGCAAAGCCGTCTCCGCCAAGATACTTCTTGATCATCTCCTCCGTAACCTGCTCGGTGCTCGTCTCTCCGGTGGACACATCGATCCTGAGAATCCTTCCTCCGTAACCGTCCATGTTTATCCCTCCGTTATAGGGCTGTAAACCCTTTTAATGCGCTCGATATCCGCTTCCTCGTACCTTATGCCCCCCTGCGTGCATACCCTTATGCATTCGGGAGCACCGCCGCACAGGTCGCAGCTGTAAGCAAGTCCCCCTGCCAGCATGATCGCGTGGTACGGGCAGGCCCTGACACACTCTCCGCAGCCAGTGCACTTCTGATGGTCGATTATGACAACTCCCTCTTCGTTCTTTGAAATCGCATTCTCCGGGCAGGCGGATATGCACTCGAAGTTGCAGCCGTTTCCATGGACGCAGACCACGGGGAGGTCCGTATCCACTCCGTGTCGCACGATGTTTATGCCAGACTTGTGCGGGTTTACCGTGCCTGTGTGTGTAAGGGAGCAGACCACCTGACACTCCCTGCACCCGGCACATTTTTCCGGATATGCCATTATTATCTTCATGTTAATACCTCGACACCCGAAATGAGGGGAGATATAAAAAATCCATTGTGCTCATGCAGGCATAACGCCTCTCCCGCTCCGTTCGACCCGTTAATCGCTCCATACCTTCATATATCCCCTTTTATTACCCTCTCTTATGATGGAGAATGTGTATCTGACCATGCACAGTCGAGACCACTGGCGGGTCATCAATAGCCTCTGGGCCGCCATCCGACTGAAGAATTTCCTTCCTCAGAAGGTCTACCTCTTCACCGAACAGGAGGACATGGAGCTCTCGGAGAAGATTTCACTTGTTCTCATGGAGTACGGAAGCAGGGGTGAGGTGCAGCAGGTGGTGGTGGACCTTGAGAACTTCGTCGATGTCACGAACTCCATGATGGAGGTGCTCAGGGAGGAGAAGAGGTTCAGAAATCGCATAGCCGTGGATATCAGTGGGGGGAGGCGGACATCGGTGGCCGGAGCCCTTCTCAGCGCCTGGAACGAGGAGGTCCATCACGCCTTTTATCTCTATGTGGATGATGAGAATGCGGAGGAGGGCCAGATGACCCATAGCGGCCCCTACATGCTCATCCCAATTTCACACCAGAGGATACATGACATCATAGAGGAGGGAGAGGATGCGTGGTAAGGTCGTTAACCATCGAGAGCTTATGGTGCTTCTGAACGAGATGTTCATCAACGGCGAGGAATCCATAAAGGTCTCGTATCCGTTCACCGAGCTGGAGCTGATGGAGTTCGACATGAACCATTTTTCAATACGGAATGTGGTCCACTACCGCGATTTCAACGACCACAGGGACGAGGTGCTTCAGGGGATCAACGAGAACTTCGTGATTCACGACCTCCCGGTTTACTCCGATCTTCTGAACAGCTTTGTCTCCTCCAGAATCGTGCCCTTCGTCAATATAGATGAAGTGTATCAGCAGCTGTCAAGGCTCAGAGAGGACATAAGGAACCCGCATCGCAGGCCGAAGCCGATGTACATAGCCCTTGATACGAACATAGCGTATCTCCGCTTCTTCTCCCGCTATCTCGGAAATGCGGTTTCCGGCGACTCCCCCGTGGCCGCCCCGGATTTCAGGTATGTCGTCAGCAGCATAGTCCAGCAGGAGGTGGATGCACGGATTCAGGACAAGTACAGGCCGTATACCATCGAGGCCATGAAGCGGACATTCAAGCACGACTGGCTTCTATCTGAATTTCATAATGCGAGTGCGCGCTCCACCAGAAAGGCCAAGGAGGCCGAGAACGAGCTGACCTATCTAATGCAGGATTTGAAGGCTCTTCGGGTCGTGGGAGATGAGTTTTCTGAGGACAAGGAGAAGAGGGACATAATGATAGCCAGAAGTTATCAGGAGTTTTCAAGGGGGAAGGACTACGATGTCACCCTTCTGACGGCGGATCAGGATATGGCCTATCATGCCAGAAACGCCGAGATCCCCTGCGAGATCCTCGTACTGCCCCACGAGGTTCCGAGCCGCGTGGAAAAACTCACCCAGTGGCACATGGCCGACCTTCTCTACGACCTTGCGGTAACATTCGGGGCGATAATGCTGGGCAGAAGCGTCATAATCCTCGGTGAGTGGAAGGGAAAGGTTGAATCGGACTGGAACGCCGAGAATGTCAAACTGCTCATAGACAAAAGGTCGGGCATTTACGAGGAGATGGAACGCGATATGAACATCATACGGGCGATAGAGGAGATTGAGGGCAGAAGGTAGTTACTGCTCTCTGAATGTCTCGCCGGTTATCCTCTCGAAGACGGTTATGTAGAGCTGCGATGTTTCCTTCACCACATCCTCTGGCAGGGGTGGGATTTCTATGTCCTCCCCCCTCTCTCTGGCGACCATGAGTTTCTCGTAGTATCCGGAGTCCTTGTAGTATTTGCGCACGCTCTCCTTGCTCAGTTCCACGAACTCCCCCTTCGCATACATGTCCGAGTCCCAGAACCTGTCCTCGTCCGCGGTGCCGAAGGAATCCACCAGCATGAGCCTGCGCTTCGAGTCGAAGCCGAACTCCTTCTTTCCGTCCACATGGATGAGGTCCCTTCTCTCCACCTCTTTGCTAATTCTCCGGTCGATCCTCTCTATCGTGTTCCTGATGTTCTCCAGTTCGTCTTCAGTGAGCCCGGAGATCTCAAGGGCCTCCTTCTCCGTGAGGGGGCGGTCTATCTCCTCCAGTTTCGTGGTCATCTCAAAGTATGGTTCAGGCAGTTCCGCTCCGTACGGCACCTCTTTCCCTGCGGGGAATCCGAGGTCCTCGGGCCTCACCTTCCCTTTCTGCAGCTTTCTGTGCATGGAGCCCGCCACATAATGCCTCATTATGAACTCCAGCGGTATCAGGTAGTTGGTGGTTTCGGTGTTCAGTTTCGAGTAATCGGGTATGATGTCCACCCTTCTGACCCTCACGCGGTTCGGGGGTATGAACTCCTGAAAGTGGCTCTTGACCCCCATGTCCCGGAGGATCTGGAACCAGAACACGCTGGTGCGGCAGAGCGTCTCCCCCTTGAACGGAATGTCGTTCGGAATCATCTTGTCGAAAACGGATATCCTGTCCGTATAAACGAACTCCAGAGACCTGTCGTTGGCCTCGTAGACATCCTTGACCTTCCCGGAGCGATAGAGCTTCATGATAAGCGCCAAAATTGAGCAGGATATAAAGGTTGTGGTTATGGGAAAAAAGGGACGAGGTTTTTCATGGCCTCTTTCGCCGGAGGGCCGCGATCAGGACCGCAATCCCGAGGACTCCCGTCATTCCGATGAACGATATGTCCGGCGTCTTCTTCTCCCTGCTGAGCGCTATGCCCTTATGCCCGGAAACCTCCTCGTATCCCGTAAGATTTGCGGTTGCCGTTATTATGACCGTTTCGGAATCTTTACCGATGTCGGAGATGACCAGCCATGTCTTGAAAACGCCGCTGCTGTTCGTCTTTCCGCTGGCCTCTGTGAATGTTGTATTCCACTCGCTCGAAACCAGCGTAATGCTCACATTTTTCAGCGGCTCTCCCGTATGAGAATCCCTGACGGCGACGGTGATGGAGATCTCCTCCCCCACCTTCGCGCTTTCGGGTGAGGCGCTTATCTCAAGCTCCATTGAGGGGGGAACATATACCACCGTCAGCAGGGCGGTCGTTCTCCCGGAGCTGTACCCCTCGGCCACCGGGGTTATGGTGATGATGAGGTCCTTTGCGGCGTTTATCCCCGGCGCTTTTATGGTTATAATGCTCTGGCCGTTCTCATCGGTGGTTGTGTTCCCTTCCACAGCGATATCCACCTCGGGAGGGTTTGCATCCACATGGAATGTCGCGCCTTCTATCGGCTCTCCGTTCTGGTCGGATACTGTGATAATGGCCTTTATCCCTTCCTTCATATCTTCCGTCGTGGCTATGGTCTGCAACAGGTCTACGCTGGCGGTGGCAAGGTCCTGATCCGGCGGATAAACGGTCACGACATAGACCCGATAGGGAGATAGCTCCATTTTTCGTACAACGAGTTTAAATGAAACAAGAAGAGGCGAGTCCCCATATTTAAGGCCGGTCCGGGCATCGTATGTGAAGTGGGCGATGCCGTTCTCATCGGTTGTTATGGGGGCGGAAGTCGTGATGTTTCCCGCGCTTACGGAGATGTCCAGTTCTGCATCGGATAAGGGGCTCCCGTCCCAGTCCTTCACTTTTACGGTGAACTGCGCCTCCTGCCCCTCCGAAACCTTCTCCGGCCCTGAAATTGCGATATCTGGGCCGGGGCATCCAAGGCGAAGTTCCCACAGGGTCCAGAAATTGAAAACACCGCCGAGTTCAGCATACCATCCGATGTATCCGTCGTTTCTGTACGCTTCGATATTTGCACGATAATAGAGGACATTGTAGTAAAGGTTATAGGCGACGGACTCCTGAATGTCCCTGACTATCTTCACCCTCTTTGTCTCGTTCAGTTCTGTGATCATATTGTGTATCATGGAATCAAGTGTATCGTTGTGGAGCCCGATTCCGTTATTGCCGCCCGGAACATCAAAGTTCGCGGTGAAAAACTCCTGAAGGAAGACCGGTTCAATATCCTCAATCCACCATCCCAGAATGTAAGCATCGAAATCGTGTTCGTCATAGACCTTGGTCACGATGGTTCCGAAATCGGTAGGCTTGGAGACGACATTGAGACCGACCTCTTTACAGGAATCGGCTATCATACTTTCCGCCTGCTCGCACCGGGGGTCATAATCTCTGGGGGTCGTGAGCAGTACAATCTCCCTGTCCTCTATGCCCGGAAGTTCCCTCCATCCGTCTCCGTCCGTATCCTTCCAGCCCTGAGCGTCGAGGATAGCACGGGCCGCATCGAGGTCATACTGGTAGGTGGTCACTGAATCGTTGTAATAAAGAATGTTAGCGGGCGAAACCACCGATGTCCCCACACGACCGTAATTAAGCAGAAGTCTGGAAACAATGGTCTGTTTGTCCGTGCAGTGGGCCATGGCCTGCCTGAATGGGAGGAGGTTGAACGGCTCCTTCCTGAGGTTCCATCCCATGTAGAAGAAGTCGAGTCCGTCCGTCTGTGCGAGAGTGATTTGCGGGTTTTCCACGAGTTCGGGGAAATACTGCGGCGGGATGTCCCAGGCGATGTAATCTATTTCGCCGTTCTGAAGGGCCATAATCGCAGCGTCCGTGCCTTGGTAGATTGCGAAATGCACACGGTCTATGTGCTGTACATTGGGCCAGCCTCTGAAATACTCCTCATTCGCCACAATGTCGGCGTACTGCGTCTTGTTCCACTCGGAGAATCTGAACAGCCCGGTTCCCACCGTGGCCTCCTGATAATCCGCCGGCTCGGTGGGCCATGAGAACTTATCGTCTCCCGTGTGGTTAATCCATATGTGTTCCGGAAGAACGATGGTGGAAAGGGTCTGGCTCTCGAAAAATGCATACGGTTCCGAGAGATGGAAGTGGACGGTGTAGGGGTCGTCTTTGTCCACCCATGCACCCACCCAGTCAGGGGTCCCGTCTGAATCGTTGTCCCATATCAGCGGCATGACCGAGGAGAGATACCTCGGCACCTGAGCGCCGTACCCGGGAGCGCCGGCAAAGAAGTTGTAGGTGAAGACGAGGTCCTTTCCGTCCATGGGGGTACCGTCGTGCCACCTGATGTCCTTTCTCAGCGTCATGTTGGCCCATGTGGGATTCTCGGGAGAGTATGTCCAGTTCTCCGCCATCCACGGGATCATCTCCATGTCTTTTCCTCTCCTAAGAGGGAGGTCGTAGAACCACTGTATGACATCCCACGACCACACATCGCTGGCCTTGCAGGGATTCAGCGTCTTTATGTCGTCCTGTATCGCGACATTGAGAACATTCCCGGCTCTGAGATCTGCCTGTTCCTCAGCGGCACTGCCTCCGTTCGGAAGTATGGCCA
>Ga0190313_1001924_pt1 | contig 10599 bp, 12 predicted proteins | sample 4870071011_MG_FD_169989 | JGI IMG/M metagenome (GOLD analysis project Ga0190313, IMG submission 169989) | Hydrothermal vent sediment bacterial communities from Southern Trench, Guaymas Basin, Mexico - 4870-07-10-11_MG | ecosystem: Environmental > Aquatic > Marine > Hydrothermal vents > Sediment ...
TAACTACAACCCTTCTTCCATCGTTAAAAACTATGGCTGCGGAATGCTCAAATATTCCGCTTTCAAGCAGTTTTGTAAATTTAAAAAAATTTAAATCTAAAAGATTTGTGTTTATTATCAGAAGAGCATCTATATCGCCGAACATCACTTGTACTTCTCCAACTCCTTGATGATCCCGTCTATCTTCTTCTTCTCTTTTTCAAGGTTCTTCTGCAGCTCCGCAACTATCTCTTTGAATGGCTTTGCTAAACGATATCCGTGTACGGGTCTTCCCTTACCTTCCTTCTTTATATCCCTCTTGGTTACCCAACCCTTCTCTCGGAGCCACTGCATAGCTATGCTTACTTCGGGCTGTCTGAGGCCTGTGGCCGCCTCTATCTGTGAAGATATTGCCTCCTCTTTACCGTAAATGTATGCCAGTGCCTTCGCAACATTCCTCTTTAGACCTGCCTGCATCAATAAATCGGCAAGTTTTTCGTGGTTTTTTGCCATCTTATATCACCGCAGGGTATATTAAAAACATACTATATAAAGTTTTCGTTAAGATATTAAGATAAATATGATTGAAAAGTGAATCATTTTATCTCAATTCGCTCACCAGTCACCATAAAATGAATTTTCTCCGCGATTTTGCAAGCGTGATCTCCGCATCTTTCTAAATATCGGGCAATCATAATGTAGTATGCACATCTCGTAATATTTCTCTGATCCTCCATCATGTATGTAATACATTCCCTAAATATTGACCATCTAAGGGCATCCAACGAATCGTCTCTCTCGCTGAAGTCTTTAATTAGGGATATATCTTCCGTTTCAAATGCTTTCAAAGCATCATCAATCATTTTGCACACCAACTCCGCCATATATGGAATCTCAACTAACTTTGCTATATGCGGTTTATCGCTGAGTTCCTTGGCAATATTTGCTATGTCCTTTCCATACCTACCTATTCTGTTTAGATATGTTATAACTTTTAAAATACAACCCAAGGTTCGCATATCCTTTGCCATCGGATGATATAAGGCTATAAGTTGTAGAGCCTTTTCTTCAATTTCTGCATCCATGTCTGCAAGTCTTTTCTTTCTGGAGATTACTCTTTCTGCAAGTTCAACATCTTGCTCTTTCAACGCCTCAATGGAATCATGTAGCATCCCCTTTGCAAGTTCTCCCATTTGAATTACTTCTTCTTTTAATTTTTTCAGTTCTTCATGGAATCTATCAACCATCTTTTCACCTCCTACACTAAACTTCCGGTTAAATATTTTTCAGTTAGCTCATTTTTTGGCTTTTCAAAAATATACTTGGTGGGACCTACTTCTATCAATTTTCCAAGATAAAGAAAGGCCACATAATCGCTTGTTCTTGCGGCTTGAGCAGGTTCATGTGTTACAAGAACAATAGTATAATCTTTCTTTAACTCAAAAAGTAATTTTTCAATATTTTTTGTTCCAACAGGATCAATATTTGCCGTTGGCTCATCCATGAGCAGTATCTTCGGCTTTAATGCGAGAGCTCTTGCTATAACAAGTCTTTGTTTCTGCCCTCCACTTAAACTTGCCGGATATTCATGAAGCCTATCTTTTACTTCATCCCATAAAGATGCTTTTTCAAGTGCCCACCTTACCCTTTTATCCATCTCCTCCTTACTTTTTACAAGATTATTGAGCTTCAAACCTATAGCAATATTATCATATATTGTAAGATGGGGGAACGGGTTTGGATACTGAAATACCATCCCCACCTCCCTCCTTATGCTAATTGGATCAACATTCTCGCCATAAATATTTTTCCCGAAAATCAAAACCTCCCCCTCAATTTTAGCATCCTTATTCAATTCAAGTAATCTGTTAAAAGAACGAAGCAGTGTTGATTTTCCGCATCCACTTGGACCCATTATAGCAAATATTGTGTTTTTCGGAATTCTCAAATTTATTCCTTTAATTACCTTCTTCTTCCCATAGTATATTTTGAGGTCTTTTGTTTCTATGGCATATTCCCTCATAATCTCACCTCCTTCAATTTTAACCTTATGGGTATGAAAATCAGAAGAAAAATTAAAAGTAGAATGAGGGAAGCTCCCCATGCCATCATATGGTCTGCCTTGCTAGGACTCTGAACAAGAGTGTAAATGAGTAAGGGAATTGCCCCAACAGGCTTCATAATGGATGTTGGATAGCTTTCATATAAACCCCCAACTGTGAAAAGCAAAGGAGCTGTCTCTCCTGCAACTTTTGCCAAGCCAATTAGCACACCGGTCAGAATACCCCTCTTTGATAAAGGTACCAGTATTCGGAATATTACCTTAACTCTTGATAGTCCAAGCCCAAAAGATGCTTCTCTGTATGTAAACAGAATTTCCCTCATGGCTTCTTGGGTATAAACTGCCACATAAGGCATGAGGATTATCGCAAGTGCAAAAGCACCGGCAATCGCGGAGTATGTTTCCATTGGAATTGCTATCATACTCATCACAAAAACTCCAACAAGAATAGTAGGGAATTCAAGCATTATCTGGAGGAGCGTTTTTGTAGCTCTTCCAATTTTGCTCTCTGGATACTCATAGGCATATATCCCTACCAACAATGCTACCGGCAAGCCTATTAGAGAAGATAAAAAAATTAAAATGAATGTGCCTACAATAGCAGGACCTATGCCACCATTGCTTAGCGTATTTGTTAAAAAGGAAATACCTTTGTTTGCGATGATTGGAATACCATTTATAAAAACTGTTGCAATAATATGAAATAAGGGTAAAATACCCAGAAATGTTAGAATGGTAATTACGATTATGAAAACGATGTCTTTTCCCTTTCTAATTTTATATCCTGACATTTTTCTGCCACCTCCTAAGCAAATAGATTCCGATGAGATTCACGATCAAACCTATAATGAAGAGAGCTAAGCCTCCGGCATATAGAACTGGAAGCATATGCCTGTAAATATATGCATTTCCAAATTGATTTGCAATTAAGGAGGAAATTGTATAACCTGGTGCAAACAGGCTAACACTCAAATTAAATGAATTCCCAATTACCAATGAAACTGCAACAGTTTCTCCTACAGACCTACCGAAAGCAAGTATCATTCCAGATACTATTGCTGGCTTTATATAACCAAGCAAGATTTTAGTTGCTTCATACCGAGTTAATCCTAAGGATATCGCAGCTTCCCTGTATGTAAATGGAACCATCTGATACGCCTCCCTTATTATTGCAGATGCAAATGGTGTAATCATTATTCCAAGCAAAACACCCGCCGAGAAATAGCTGTAACCCGTTGTTGGAGGGTAAGAGAAAATAGGTATAAAAGAGAGATTTTTGTAAAGGGGAATCATAATATATTTTTGCAAGAAAGGAACAAGAATAAATGCCCCCCATATTCCATATATTATTGTTGGCAGTCCTGCCATCATATCTGAAATTATTATAAATACATTCTTTAATTTCTTGGGGGCATAATCAACAACGAAGATGGAATATGCCACAGATATGGGAAGTGCAATTAACACTCCTATTATAGATGAATACAGTGTTCCCCATATGGCTGCTGCCAATCCATAATACTCCTTGCTCGGGATTTCCGAGGCTTGCCAGGTATTTTTAAAATAAACATCTAAGCCCTCTCTGAAAAAAGCGGGCAGAGCATTGTAAAGATAAACGGATAACATTAATATGAAGAGTAGAAAAACAAATATTACTGCAGGTGAAGTTATTATTTGAAACATATCTAATCTTTTAATCTTCATTTTTATACCTCCAAAAAATAGAAAAAAGATTTATTAGCTTTCAATCATATCTACGGCATTTAAACCTATCTCTGCTACCTCTTCGGGTAGGGAAACATATCCTGGAGCAATGTTCTCTTCCTTCTGTCCTTCCGTTAAAATCCAGGTGAGAAAATCTTTTATTGCCTCTGCCTCCTCTGCAGAGTAATGCTTTCCATCCTTGTTCTGCCAAACGAGCAGATGTGTAAATGCAACTATTGGATATGAATTATTGCCCGGGGCATTGAGCAGTTGCTTCATATCCTCTTTGTATCCATCAACTGGAGATGGAATGTATGAGCTGACCTGACTCACAGCCGATTGAATACTCTCTTTAGTTGGCTTCACGAAATTTCCATTTTTATTCTGAATTGCTGCCACACTTAAATTTTCCTCAATAGCAAAAGACAGTTCTGTATAGCATATTCCCCCATCCGTCTGTTTTAGAATTGCTACCACTCCGGGATTTCCCTTTCCGGCCAGACCGCGACCGAGGTTATCTACAGGCCAGTTAACAGTTTTCCCTGCACCTACTTTTTGTGCCCATTCCTCACTGATCATACTCAAATATGTTGTGAATATAGCCGTTGTTCCACTTGCATCACTTCTGTGAATCACTATTATTTTTTTATGAGGCAGATTCACATCTGGATTCAAATTCTTTATAGATTCGTTATCCCAGTACTCTATATTCCCTATAAATATATCAACAAGAAGTTCGCTACTCAGTTTTAAATCGTTAATTCCAGGCAGATTGAAGGCCACCACAACGGCCCCCACTATTTCTGGAAACTGGAGCGGTTGATCTCCAGTGCTCACAAACTTATTCCACATATCTTCCTTTACTGGAGGGTCTGTTCTTCCTATGTGTGTTAATCCTTGCAGAAAAGCCTCCTGCCCATGTCCTGAGCCACCACCCTCGTATTCTATCTTTACTCCCGGGTGCTTCTGTTCATATACCTTAATCCACTTCTGTATCTGATACTGTGGAAATGTTGCTCCTGTTGTGCGAAGCGTCACTGTATGCTCGTTGCTTATATATCTCGGTGCAACCGCAGCTATCACTACAATGCATGCAACTGCAACTCCTATTCCTATATAGTGTTTCTTTTCCATCTTTATCACCATGTAGAGGTCATGTGATTCAAAGATATATAGTTTTTCAATATAGAATATATTTTGTTATATTAACTATATAGAGATATATATTAGATTTACCTTCTATATATTTGGATGCTGTATCCACGGCAATCCTGCGCGCACCCTATTCGCCATTTTGTCTAATACGAAATTTTGAATTTTTCCATAGGCCCATTTCTGGAAAAATTTTATTAATATTTGCTTAATTATGCTGTTTGGTGCCTCATGAAATTTGAGACGAAATTAGGGATAGGACTTATTCTCTCATCCGTTGTGATATACACAGTTGCGTACTTCGTCTTCCATGATTTGACATTCATAGAAAAATATACTCTCATACATCTAGGATTTCTGCCCATATCCGTGCTTCTCGTTACTTTAATATTGAACAGGCTTATAGAGAGAAGGGAGAAGATGGAGCGTTTGGAGAAACTAAACATAGTGATAGGTTCTTTTTATGCGGAGATAGGTGATGACCTCCTCCGATACATGTCAAAATATGATGCAAATATAAACGAACTTGTGAGGGAACTGATATCAATAAAGAAATTCGGGGAAGAGGATTTTAAAAAGTTAAAGGAATACCTGCTAAGTAGAAAGTATGAAGTATCTATAGATAAAATGAACCTTTATGAGTTGAAGAAATATCTCGCTGAGAACAAAGAATTCATAGTCAATCTCCTTGATAACCCCATGTTGATAGAACACGATACTTTCACGGACCTTCTCTGGAATATACTGCATGTGACGGAGGAGATGAGAAAAACCATAAACTTTGAGAACTTGCCGCCCGAGGAATACAGCGATTTGAAAAATGATATTGAAAACCTTTACAAACTTCTGGCGTATGAATGGGTGAACTATCTCCATTACCTCAAGGACAACTATCCACACATATTCAAATACGAAATGAAAACCAATCCATTCTTCCCGCACGCGTACCACTCCCGGTTGGGGTGAACAAAATATTACATTCAGAAAATTTTAAGTAATCACAATCCATGTTTGATGTAACTATGGAGGTGTGTCAGGTATGCATAATCACACATATAAGTTATCTGGGATAATTGTATTTCTTATCATTCTATCAGTAATTATATTATGCTTTTCAGAGAATCTGGAAGGGAAGGAAGTAGATATAGAACCAATATGGCCAATGTACGGTCATGATTCTCAACATACCTGCCATAGTTTAGTTGACACAAGCAAAAATGAAGGAAAAGTTGTTTGGAAACTTCATATTGGAAAGTCTCCAGTACGTTCTCCGATAATAGCTAATGATGGAACATTATATTGTTGCATGGAAAATTATGTATATGCAATATCTTCAGAAGGTAAAATACAATGGAAATTTGAAGTATACGGAGTATGTTCTTATCCAGCAATAGCCGATGATGGAACTCTCTATGTAAGTACGCATAAAGGATATATTTATGCCATAAATCCTGATGGATCTCTTAAATGGAGTGTTAAAACGAATAGCAATTTATATAATCCACCGGTGATTGATTATTCAAGTGGAACTATTTATATAATACCATATGATATATATGGAAATGATTATCTTTATGCAATATATCCCAACGGAACATTGAAATGGAAAGTGGAATTACCTCCTTCAACAACATCAGCGGTAATAGGTCTAGATAGGATAATCTATGTATATGGAAGAGTGAATGTATCAAATTGGTATCTTTATGCTATTTATCCTAACGGATCATTAAAATGGAAAACTCTTGTTAGCTCGAAAAGGTGGTGTATCTGCAAAGGAATATCAGTAAAAGATGATGGTACCATCTATGTATCTGGAGATTACCTATATGCTTTTTATCCTAATGGCTCACTTAAATGGAAATATTGGGCTGGTGGAACTACATCAATAGCAGCAATAGGCCCTGATGATACGGTTTATGTTGGTTTTGGAGATATACTTTATGCGTTATATCCAGATGGCAAGGAAAGATGGACATTTAAAGCTAATGGCGATGCAATAACTAGTATAGCGGTAGATAGTAATGGGATAGTATATGCTGTATCATACAATTACCTTTATTCTATATATCCTAATGGCACACTTAGATGGATATTTAAAACTAATGAATCCCTCGATTGTCCTGTAATCGGAAACGATGGTAAAATTTATGTGGGAGCGCTCAAGGGTAATCTTTATGCCATAGGGAAGGCTGAGAATAAGTTATCACAATCTATGTTTTATAAATACTTCATAGTTTCATTTATAATTATCATAGCTGTTGTTGCTGGTGTATGGTTATGGAGGATAAAAGTGAAGAAGAAATAATCAAAAATTAGCAAATAAGTATAATGCATCCTTTATTCTTAATGCCCTCAAACGGGAAAAGTTATATTCTCTCTCCTAATTCTCCCGAATATGAAGTTCCTAACCCTTGATTCGTTTGACCTTAAGGGAAAAAGGGTTTTCGTGCGCTTGGACATAAATTCCCCGATAGGAGACAGTGGTGAAATACTGGATGACAGCAGGATTAGGGCATCTTTGCCCACACTAAGGGATTTGGCTGAGAGCAAGGTGGTGATTATAGCGCATCAGGGCAGGGTTGGAAAAAAGGATTTCACATCGCTTGAAAACCATGCGAATCTTTTGGCGGAGCATTTGGGAAAGGAAGTTAAGTTTACGGGGGGGCTTCTGGACAAAAATACCTTAAAGGAAATTGAGAATCTTAGGGAAGGCGAGGTCCTGATGCTGGAGAACATAAGATTTTACGCTGAAGAAACCTCATTGAAGGAGGACAAGATGGAGAGGAGTTACATACTCAAAAAACTGCTGCCTTATGTGGATTACTATGTCAACGATGCGTTCTCCGCGGCACATCGCGCACAACTCAGCCTGATCGCCTTCGCAAAGCATCGCCCCATGCTTGCCGGAAGACTTATGGAGAAGGAGTTAAAGGGCTTGGGCAGATTTCTGAGCATGGAAGAGCGTCCAAAAATAATGATTCTTGGCGGGGCGAAGATAGAAGATTCAATTAAAGTGGCGAGGAACATGCTTGAGAAGAACATAGTTGATTATATACTAACAGGCGGAGTTGTGGCAAATGTATTCCTCAAGGCTTCGGGAAAGGATATAGGAAAGGAAAACGAGGATTTCCTCAATAAAGAGTACGAGGACATAGAAAATCTGATCAAAATCGCCAGAGATTTGATGGAAAAATACGGGGAGAGAATACTTATACCAGAGGATGTGATCATAAACGAAAACTCTCGGCCAAAAGAGGTTGATGTTTCATCCCTACCGAACTACGGAGATTTTCCTATTTGGGATATAGGGCCAAGAACAATTGAGCGTTACAGCGAAATAATAAGAGAGGCCAAGGGAATAGGGATAAACGGTCCTATGGGCGTTTACGAAAAAGAGGGTTTTGAAACAGGCACACGGAGGATTTTTGAGGCCGTGGCCAGTTCTCAGGCCTATTCGGTGGCTGGCGGTGGCCACACTATCAACGCCCTGAACAAGTTCAATCTATTCAATAAGATATCGCATGTTAGTATGGCGGGCGGTGCCTTAATAACTTATCTGTCAGGAGGAAGAATGCCCGTTATAGAGGCACTTGAAGAATCTTACAAGAGATTCGGAGGTGAGTGAGATGAAGGCGTTTAGAGTGCATGGAAAATACACCGTTGACAAAAAACACATAGTTTGGAATAAGTTCACGAAAGATGTTGTAGGCGAAAGGGAAGAGGATGCGATTGAAAAGGTTCTTTCCACCTTATCGGGCGTGTACGGCATAAAGAGGAGATATATAAAAATAGAGAAGGTTGAGGAAATAAAGCCCGAAGAGTCCGAGGACCCCGTGGTCAGATACCACTTTGGAGTGTGATTGGATGGAGAGGGAATTTGAGCAAACATTAGCCATACTTGAATATCTTCAGTTGCAGATGGAGTTACTTGAAAAACAGATGGAGAACATACAGAACGCGATAAACGACTATATGCTCGCCAAGAAAACGCTGGAAGAATACGCGAAGGTTGGCGACGAAGAGGTACTTATTCCCGTAGGGGGAGGTATTTTAGTTTACGGAAAACTATCCAAGGAAAAGAAGGTTATAATGAACATGGGATCCGGAGTGTCCTTTGAACTCAGTTGGGATGAAGCGGTAAAGAAGATTGATGAACGCCTCAAAGAGTTGGAGAATGCTCAGAAGAGCACCATGGAGACAATAGAAGCCGTGAGGAACAAATATGCTCAGTATTTGAGCCATGCCGAGGAACTGCAAAGGAGGATGAAAATAGAGGAGAGGTAAAAATATGTTCAAATTTTTAAAGGAAAAACTGTCAAAATTCAAAAAGAGGGCGGAGGAAGGAGGGGTATTTACTGAGAGCGTTTTGGGTAAAAAAATCTCCGAGAAGGAACTTGAAAATATACTGGAGGAACTGAAAATAGACCTTCTGGAGGCGGATGTAGCCTTTGATGTCGCGGAGGAGATAGTTTCAAGGATTGAAGAGGAGTTAAGGGGGAAGAAAATTAAACGGGGCGTGGATTTGTATTCTGTGGTTCTTGATTCGTTAAAAAAAGCAATTAAAGATGTTGTTTCCGTTGATTCGTTTGACTTTCTGGAATTTATCAAGAATTCCGAAAAACCCGTGGTTATCCTTTTCCTCGGGATAAACGGGACAGGAAAGACTACGACCATAGCGAAAATAGCTCATCTGCTTCAAAAAAATGGATATTCTGTGGTTATAGCGGCTTCGGATACATTTAGAGCGGGTGCGATAGAACAACTGGAAATCCATGCCAAAAATTTGGGAGTTAAATTGATAAAGCACAAGCAGGGGAGCGATCCGGCGGCTGTTGCTTACGATGCAGTTGCCCATGCTCAAGCCAGAAAAAAAGATGTGGTTTTGATAGATACTGCCGGTAGAATGCAGACCAACAGGAATCTCATGGATGAGATGAGGAAGATAAAGAGAGTTGTGAAGCCTCATCTGACAATATTCGTTGGAGATTCCCTAGCGGGAAATGATGCTGTGGAGCAGGCGATTACCTTTGAAAAAGAAGTTGGTTTTGACGCCATAATACTCTGCAAGATAGATGCCGATGCCAAGGGAGGGGCTGCCATATCAATATCTTATATGGTTAAAAAACCCATAATTTATGTCGGTACGGGCCAGAAATACGATGATTTGGAGAAATTCTCACCTGAGTGGCTCGTGCAACACATATTTTCCTGAGGTGGTGTTATGAGCATAGTTGAAAAATGCTTGAGAATTAAAGAGGAAATAGTGGAGATAAGGCGCAAAATACACAGAAGACCCGAATTGGGTTTTGAGGAGTATGAAACCCAACGCCTCATCATGGATTATCTGGAAAATATTGGTATAAATGCAAAGGAGATTGCGGGCACGGGGGTAATAGGGGAAATGGGTTCATCCTCTCCGAGGATAGGTCTTAGGGCGGATATGGATGCCCTGCCCTTGGAGGAAAAAACCTCACTACCTTACGCCTCCGAAATAAAGGGAAGGATGCATGCGTGCGGTCATGATGCCCATGTGGCTATGCTTCTCGGTGCCGCCAAAATACTGAACGATATGGATTTTGATGGAACGGTGCGATTGATATTTCAACCCGCAGAGGAAGGATTAAATGGAGCAAGGAAAGTCATAGAGGATGGAGGCATAGTAGGCTTAGATGGAATTGAAGGCATACATGTATGGGCGATGA
>Ga0190313_1001925_pt1 | contig 10598 bp, 6 predicted proteins | sample 4870071011_MG_FD_169989 | JGI IMG/M metagenome (GOLD analysis project Ga0190313, IMG submission 169989) | Hydrothermal vent sediment bacterial communities from Southern Trench, Guaymas Basin, Mexico - 4870-07-10-11_MG | ecosystem: Environmental > Aquatic > Marine > Hydrothermal vents > Sediment ...
ATCCGAAGGCGTATTTCTTGCATTTAACATGCACTTCGTATGCCAGCATAACTACGAATCCTATTTCTACGTATCTCTTCGAGTCGTCGGAGTCTATGTGCCTAACATATGTTTTTCCGGTCTGGAAGTCAATTATGTATGATGTTCCCTTGGAGATTATGATCAGCTGGGCCTTCTTCAGCGTCGCCTTGATATAGTACTTGTAGCCAGACCCCATAAATGTATCATCTATTGTTTCGTTATAGGTACTCTTCATGTTACCAGAGATCGATATGCTAAGCCTAACGAGGATGTTTGCTAGCTTCGCTAAGTCTTTCTTGTCGGGTACGCTATCCTCATCCGTGTCCGCGGATATTGGTGAGAGGCCATGTCGAATTTCCCATTTGTCGTTCAACTTATCTCTATCGGTATCCGCGTATATTGGTGATGTCGGCCATCCGTTTAGTGCTTTGTATTCTGTTCCGTCTTTCAACCCGTCGTTGTCGCAGTCGGGGTTCTTGGGATTCAGCTGGGCGGTAAATGTTATTCCTGCGTCCTCTATTATTCCTCGTATTGACACTGAGTAGATGGCTCCATTCTTGGCATTTGCTAGGGACTTTATTATTTCTATGGTTTTGTTCATCGCTATTTTTGCCATTCTCCTTACTATCCACTTCTTGTATGTTGGTGGTGCGCAGACTGTGTCTTCTAGTAAGCTCTCCAAATCCGTCCTAGATATAACTAGGGGCTTGCGAATAGTCTTTATGAAAATTGATGCCCATATGTTGGATGGGAGTGTCTCCACTTTTATTTTCCATTGGGATACTGGTGAGAGCTTCCTTATTATGTCCACTGTTATGTTGCTGGGGGTTTTGCCGATCTTCATTATCCTCGCATATGTTATTGTTCCTCCACGTAGTATTTGTATTTTGAAGTACACAGAGCTGAGAACGCTACCAACTATGTCTTCTATGTCGGACTCCAGCTTATTAGCCACTTTATTCGCAGCAGTCTTTTCGTATATTTGGACACGCGGCCCCTCCAGCTTTCTGAATTCTTCTTTTAGTGTGTCTATAAGCTTTCTCCTTAGCAGCGAATCGACCCCCTCCATGATGGATATGTTCCATGCCGTGAGGGAGATTCTTACTGCTCTCTTGGAATATATAAGTGGGGAGTAGGGAACTGTTATGATGTATGTCTGCGACCTCACCGATGGTCTTAGCCATATTATCACTCTATCACCCAGATATATCAGATAACCAAACTTAACACCAGCGAAACTCCCTATGGGTTTTCGACCGGTGGAGAAGGAAACGCTAATATTCTCTTCGCCATCAAGTAGGTTGTCGTTATCCGTATCGTTCTTGAGGGGATTTGTTATGTAGCCGTCGGCACCTGGGTGTATCTCCTCCCAGTCGCTCAGACCATCGTTGTCCGTATCGTATTTTAGTGGGTCAGTTCCATATTTGTGAACCTCATCGCTATCGCTGATAGTATCACCGTCGCTGTCCCATCTTATAGGGGATGTATTGTATATTTTGATTTCATCGTAGTCGCTTAGACCATCGCAATCGGTATCCTTGCTACCTGGGTCTGTTCCCGCTATGTACTCTTGGTAGTCGCTTAGTTTGTCTCCATCGGTATCGCTGTTTGTTGGGTCACTACAAACTGGGAGAGATCCATTCCAGTTTTTCCTGTAAACATGGATTGTCCATCCGAAGTATTCCTTGCCATCAGTAAGATTATCGGAGTCCGTGTCGGGGTTTAGTGGATCCGTCCCTATTATCAACTCTCCAACACCGATGGTCTTATCGATGCCATCCGCCAATCCATCTCCATCCGTGTCAAACTTTGTTGGATCTGTTCTTGTAGCATTAACCTCCCAGTAATCTGTTATTCCGTCCCCATCGCTGTCTGGTTGTCCTGGCTGTGTTCCCCATTTATCTTCTTGCTCGTCAGTTAGGTCATCTCCATCGCTGTCTACGGTAACTATCAATCTATATATTGTTGAGCTTGTTTTTGTTTGGTCATTAGCTTCTATGCTTACCTCGTACCTACCGGTGCATTCTATGGGTAGCTTTGCTTTGTGCTCTATTCCTGCGGAGTCTATTTCCTTCAGGGTAGTTCCTTTCAATGTCCACTTAAAGCTGATTTTGTATATGTCTACGAAGCTATCGAGGGGGTATGCTCTTATGATCGTTGTTCCTTTCGCTCCATAGTACATAAATGGTGCTAGGATGATCACGGGTTCTTGGTTGAGGATATCTATCTGTATCTCTGTTTCGGTTTCTTCGTCTCCGTCATATGCCCTGATAACCGCTGTGTAGCTTCCGTCATCGCCCCAGAACCATATGCTACTAGCATTGGATGTTCTATCATCAATACTGATACTAACAGTCATATTCATCGTATCTGCTATGCTGTCGATTGCAAGTATGTCTAATCTAACTGTTTGTCCTTCTAACCCTTCGTATGACCCGTTCGGTAGTATTTTGGGTGGTAGATTCTCTATGGTTATTCTCTCTTCTGCGACTGCGTACTCTCCGTTATCGTCGATGACTATGAGCCTCACCGTGTAGTTTCCACTCACTCTATACGCGTGTACTACTTCTTGTGCTGTTGCCACGATTCCATCTCCAAAGTCCCAGTAGAACCTCATGTGTTCCTCATCATATGGAGTATCCGTGTATTCTGCCGTAAAGACTATTGGGGAATCCTCATACAATGTGTCTTCATATGTTATGTTGGCTTCAGGTGGCTTGTTGGCTATGTTGACGATTATCCATGAGACCGATGTGTAGTTTCCGTCTCTAACATATACCCTTACTAGATATGTTCCCTCCGTCCAGAATCGATGTGTTATGTTTTGGTAGCAGTATACTGCGCCGTCGCCCATGCGCCACTCTATTGTGTAGTTGTTTCTCTGTATGTTGTCCTCTATAATACAATCGAACTCTATTGGGGAATCCTCAACGCCGCTCCCAGTACGGATTATGTATAGGTTGGGGGCCAAATCATATATGGCCATATCATCACTACTGTTATAGACGAGTATCTCCGTCTCCTTCGAAGCTCCATCATCATCCTCTACGCGGAACAGTATTCTGTTTGAGTACCACTTTTTATGGCCTCTACATTGATAGCAGTCCCTTGTCATGTCGGATGAGCATATGCAACAGACAGGAAAGAAGAGGGCTGAGAATCTGAATTCTCCCCAAGTAGGTATAGATCCATTGAAATTCTGTGTGCCTACCAAAGTGTCATTTATGAGTATGGTTAGTGTTTGGCTGTCGTTTCCTTGGTCGAATATTCTTCCTACAAATGTTATAGGTAGATGCATGAATATTTGGTTTAGGTCTATGTTCCATACCCATGTCTCATTGTGTGTGGCTACGAATGTGTGGTGTATGAATATGTAGTTTTTGAAGCATTCATTTTCGCATAGGTAGGAGGAGTTATACCAGTCGGGATCTGGGTAAGAGAAGTTGAGCCAGAAGGGGTTAGACCCCCCATCACAATCATCGGTGGATTCATTGGTGGGAGTGTAAACCGCAACGGCCGTCCAGTTGTCGTAGAGGGTGAACTCTATTGAGAATGTTATTGCTTGATCGTCTGGGCTACCTGGCTTTCTAACAATAGTGACATTTTCTACAATGATGTCGTTGCGGTAAATGTATAGTGTAACACTGCGCCATTTTTTCCCAGCGATCCTCATAGTCAGATTAACATCAATCACAGCATCATACACGAATATTTCGGGGGCTACATTCTCAATGGATATGTTTGTGTTTGATTGTGCTCCGAGTCCGTCGTCATCCAGAACATTAACAATTATGCTTTGGTTCATATCGTCCCAAAAGACTTTTGTTGTTCTCCATCCACTCCCCCCTATGTTCCATGTGTAGTTTAGTATTGGTAGATCTGAGGGTGTGTCCCAAGAATCCGCTCTGAATATCCATGTTTCTCCCTCATAGACAGCCTTTCTCTCAATTATTATGCTAACATTGGGTGCCTTATTAACGACATTTACCTTCGCCTTTGCGATGCTTTTTGCTCCATCGTCATCAACAACTACTAGGGTGACATTATATTTTCCGCTCCTAGAATATGCGTGGGTCACTATTTTCCCTTCAGCGTACTCGCCGTCTCCAAAGCACCAGTAATATCTTAGTTTCTTAGCATCTGTAGGTGTATCGTTACTCAGGGTTGCATTAAACAGTATTGGCTGATCCTCGTATACAAATATTGTTTCATCCTTCACGGTGGCGTTTACTGTAAAGGCTGCTGTAGGAGGTCTATTAATGACCTCCACTACTATTGTTTGCATGTCTAGAGCGTTTTGGTCATCAAAAACATATAGTGTTGCTGGATATTGGCCTGACTCTGAGAATTTTACCTCAATTTTCTTTCCCTCGTAGGTGTTCCCATTGCCTAGGACCCACTCATATGTAAGTTTATTAATATCATTTTGTGTGTCTGTGCTCTTCTCCGCACTTAGGACTATTGATTGATCTTCATAGACCACATATTTTTTATATTGTCCTTCGTGCTCAGATGTTTCTATCTCCTGCATAGTTGTGCTGTTTATCACGCTTATTTTCGCTGTTGGGGGCTGATTCACCACTTTTATCTCCACTGTGTCTATGCTATCTATCCTGTATGGTGCTACCACGCGTAGTGTTACTAGGTATACTCCCTCTTGTTGGAAGCTATGCGTTACCTTCCATTGATTTCGCGGCTTGTTCTTGATCGTAACATTCGGCGTTCTATCATGAAATTCAAAAATAAGCATTGCTATGTCTCCACTGCTCTGTGATGCGTCGAAGGTTACGGGTTCTCCCACATCTACTATAGTTTTCGACGCTTTTATAACAGCCTTCGGTGGTGCTAACTTTGTTTGTTGCACATGCACATATGTATATGCCACCGTTGTTATCGCTACTATTGCTATTGCTATAATTATTTTCTTTGTCATCAGAGTCGAGAATTTGGTGAGGATGGGGGGTCTTCTCATCCTTTTCACCTTCTCAATATATAGTTTCAAATTTATATTTAAAGCATCCGTACGGTGTATGTTGATGAAAAGTCGTCTTTTTGAGTTTCTTGAGGTTATTTTGCGTGTCTTGGTTGTTGTGGCCTTAACTGGTGTGGCTTCGGTGGTATCGATAGAAGTCTTCGTCTAAAATAGCCCTTGGGGAGTTTTTTAATCGATAAGAAACTTCTGTTTATGGCTAGGCACAATGGGTTTAAGATACTTACTTCTGATTTTTTGGTCTCGCTGTTCCCCACGGGATTTTCTGTTCGCTTTAGTTTGTCGAGATTTAGTTTTTTGATATCTACTTTCAGACTCTCAATGAAGGAGCATTCTATTTTTGTGTTTTCTGTGATGTTATACTAGTCGTGAACTCCATACATTAAAATTAGCCGTGTGCTTACTCATCATACTAGGATACGGTTGACTACACATAGCAAATACTTTTTGTGTTGAGTCTTCAATTATTACAAGTTTTATTACATAATTTTTTCTACTTCATTAAAAGCAATTCTTACTAAGGTTCCAACGATGATCCTAAGCTCTTTGAATCATCCTCTATTTTTTCTTAGGTTATTAACCAGATTTTTTCATTATAAAAGAAATATCTAGTGATACATTAAAAAATCTTCCTGGTGATCACGGTGACGGAGGATTTCTTCGCACAATTCAGGAAACTCTATCAGAATATAGTTGAAATTCTGAGATTAAATGCCCAAGAGGAAGCACTTAGGTTTCTTGAGAGAATGCACCTAAATTATAGATACTCCGCTCATGCGTATTATGACTCATTCTTCGAGACATGGCTATATAAGCAGATAATTTGGATGGATAGCGTCGAAAAACAATTAAAAGCTATTGAGCACGCAATAAAATTTTTACTTGGTTTGGGCATCTCGGATAGTAAGAACAGAGCTAGGCTATCATACATCTTCAGAACAATAACCAATGGTGACTGGTATAGTAGTTTTGTTGCCAAGCAACTCTATGGTCTTATACATGAGTTAGCAACAATATATGTACTAGTAAGTAACGGATGCGTTGTGGTGCCATTTTCTGACATTCAAAGAACCATTGGGAGTACAGGAACTAAACCATTAGCTCACGGTGATCTATTAGTTCTCTGCTGTTCTAATAGTAATATAGGAGCACCAGTTCTGCTTGAGGTGAAAACGCGAATTCGAGACCCTTCAAGGCTAAGAAAACAACGCGTCTGTGGCATTAGAAAACTTGTGGCATATCCATCTGAACCAATAAAGAGTATAGATGATCTTTATCAGACTGAGATAATAATTCAAGATGGGGGAGATATCGTAGCTAGGTTTAGGGTGAAAAGAGAAACTACTGATGCTAAGAAAAAGATATAAAATATCATCTTCTATTTTTATCTTCTTTTGTTATTGGCATATTGTTAGTTTTTGCCCAATGGATTTTAGGCTCTAGATTACTTCAATTATTCTAATGCACTTTTTTGCACTACCATCAATCCATATTCATTTGCTATAGCAGAAATGCACTTAACAACATTATCTAGCTGAACCATATAAGCGTATTTAAATATCTGGGCAAGTAGTGATGGTAAAACTTGTGACCTTCTTCTATGGAGCTCCTCAAAAACATCTCGTAGCATGTTGATCTGTACTACAATCGCAACGTTGAGAAATCTGAAGACTCTTCGTAGATAAGAATCTATCTCCTCCTTGATCGGCTTTCTATCAATAAGACACCTAGTACTATCACATGTTCTCGCCCCCCGCACAATATCAAGTGTATCTGGATGTACATGAATATATCTAGATAAATTTCTGTACAATAGATTTAAATCATTGGATGTGTCAGGTATTGGATCGAACATCCCCCATTTTTTCAGTTGATTTATAATGGATCCAAAACTTGGATCTCTGACATTTTCAGGTATATTCCTGTATATTTTTAGGATACCTATCGACTCTTCGGACAGTTTTCTCTTTTTCTCGGGAGACATATGTTCTATAAAATCTATGATATACTTAACCGTGGTATCCTTTGTGGTACACTTCTCCTTGTACCTTAGGTCGCAATATTTGTTTCGTTGGGCGTTTTTATGGCTTCTAAGCGGAAACATAGGGCGGGAGAGCAGATAAAAAAACTAGGTCGGCGAGAATAGTTAGATGAGACAGAAAAAACAACAACAGAAAGATGAAGCCCATCTCATTTTAACCCCCAAACACATGAAAACTTGTCGCACTTTTGTCGCAATTCTGTCTCAAATTCCAACAGACCAGACATGTCTAGAGGGATAAAACAGCAAATAAAACCGCAATCTTCGTAGAGAGTTGTCGCACTTTTGTCTCAAATCCTTTTTCTCAAAAATGAGGTTTGTCGCACTTTTGTCTCACTTTTCCTCCCACCAGACACACCTACAAGCGGGAACGGTCGTATGAAAACTGGCTTACCGGGAGGTTGTCTCACTTTTGTCTCACTTTCCCCCGAAGTTGTCTCACTTTCGTCCGATGTTCCGCCGGGTTTTGTTGAATGTAGCCGCTCTCGTATTGCGTTCTGTACATCCGAAAAATCGGCATGTATTTTGTGTCGCTCTGCGTTCTATGCATTCGAGTTTGTGTTTTCTGTTTTTTGTTGTTCTTGTTGTTGAGTTTCTTCCTGGGCCTGTTCTTCTTCCTCTTCGATTCCCAGTATCATTCTGATTATTGTTTCTGCCTGTTGTTGTGTCTCTGTGTATGTCTCTGCGAGGCTTCTTAGGATGTTGATGAGGTTCTCTGTGTTGTATTTTAGTTCTCTGGAGAGGATCTCCAAGATCTTTCTTCTGAATTCCTCGAATTCTTTTGTTCTCCTTGGCGTTTATGTGTTTTAGGGGCAGATGCTGTGTCATATATCCTTTTTGTTTTTCTCTGGTGCTTCTCTCTGACACGTGGCCCATCTTTTCTTTTTCGCGATGTTTTTTGTTGGAAGCCATAAAAACGCCCTACGAAACAAATTTTGCGACAACGGATAGGATTAGAAGCATTACTGAAAGAATCATAAAGGAGGCATGCACAGTATTCTTTAACTATTGGAGAAGCTATGGAATGGATCGACTATTAAATCATGAGTGGATTATCCCTACAACTATGGAGATATTAGAAAAACATGACCTTCCCGTCGTGGAGATCAAAAATTTGATAAATAGGGGGTTCTTTTTTGAGAATAAGAATGTGTATGAAAGTGCGAATCTACTGGGTATAAGGCATATAATGGATCAAAGTCTAGATCAAAATACCATAGAGCAATTTATGGCTACATGCGACATAAGAAGATTTGGTGGGAAAAGAAACATTGCAAACGGAGAGTGAATTGAACTTTTATTAGTTTTTAATGCCGCCACAGGCCTTCTCAGTCACAACTCACTGCCCTGCTTTTGAAAACAAACACAGACCAATAATGACAAGGGGCGAACGGACAGAGAACATAGCAGAACCGCAGAGAGAAGACAAATATAAGGGGGATTTCTTTCGCATTACTAGAGCATGACACATAAAGCCCGATCGGAGGCGACCAGGATGCTTTGCGGAAATCCCCCAACAGAACAATACGAAAAACGGATTATAAATGAGGCAGCCCAAGACAAGAAAGTGATAGTCATAGGAGGCGTAAGATACTACAGAACACACAGGTACACGAGAAAGACGGATGGAGCAACAGTCATCGCATACTACCACCACAACGAGAAGGAGGGCTTCAGAGTCGAATTCACAGAGCTTGGAGCAAGAGTAGTGCCAATGGAGAGCAGAAAAAAGCGGAAAGAGGGACAACAACAGCAAGTAGAAATCCAGCACTCACCACCGGAACGACACCTGAGAGAACTCATGAAAGACCCATTAACACGGCTCAACTACCAGATAATCATCGACACAATAACGGAGCACCTAGGCCTACCCAAGAACGGCCACATAACAACCGAAGAGGAGATAGAAATACCTACCGTCGCCTTCAATGGTACATACAGAACAATAACGGGCGTAATCAGGGATATCGCTAGACTCTTCTTCCCAAGAGACCAGAATGGTTCCCCACTAAGAGTACATTAGGTAGGACGTATTGAGTGGTTGATAGTGTGACCCCTCGGGTGGGAGGTCGATAGAATACAACCAAGCAAGAACAGCGCATGATAATAAGTCTCAACGAACCTCACAGCCAAAAACAACATAACATGGAAAACACATATAGATATATAATATCCAGATATCCAAGAAACAAAGACCCTCCTCCTACTCAACAACATGGCCAAAGTGCCTAGCCAATCAGAAACATCAACGCCAAAAGCAGCAACGCCCGGCGGACAACCAAGACTCTTATGCCTCTTAAACCAGTTATAGTAAACCCAGAAAGCCCTAATGAACCGCCTAGCACCATCGAGACTCGAAAAGTTTTTGAAGAATCTACTCATGCGGCGAGAGATAGTCCCAATGACCCTCTCGACATACGCCTTTAGGTAGCCATAACCACAGATAAAGTGATATGAGAACGGCGAGTCACGACCATAGAGATAGTAAATAACTGCAGACATACTCTTCCTCGTCGAAACAAAAATCGCACCACCGGCGAAGGAAAAGCGGAGGATAATCTCAGCGAGCTCCTCCTCGGTCAGACACCTAAAGCTTCCGAGGGGAAGAAGCCTGTTGGGGCCCAAAGAAACAACAACGTGATCTCCATAATCGTCAATCCATACTGCGCACGTTCTCAGCTCGGCGGGAAAGGACTTCCCGGGCTTCTTGTTCCAGAAAACAGCCACACAGCTAGGCAGAGCTATCGATCTAAAGGCCTTAAAATACTCTGGAAGACCATCAGAGACAAAAATACGAATGGACTTGCCAAACGCTAGATAGGAGATCAGCCCTGCCAGAGCAGCCTTTTTAGGGCGGCCGGGAGTTACATCTGTGTGGAAAACATACCTGGTTTTCCAATCGATAAACTTCCAGCTGTACCTGATCTTGCCCCTAATCTTGACAGCCTCCTCATCAGCAATAACAACGCCTGAAAAGTTGTTTTTTCTTGATGCCCTGACCCTTATCAGATCCGCAAGCGTCTCAAGATACTTTTTTGCGTTCTTTCTCGATACCCCCTGCCCTAGAGCTCGCAAAGTCCAATGAAGGCGACCCAGCAACATATTCTAGGAATACGACGAGCTTTTTTAGGATGGCGTCAGCCGATGTATCCTCCGTGAAATACCTCCCACAGCGTTTACAGTAGTATTTCTGTTTTCCATTAGGCAAGCCGTATCTAACCACGAACTCGTTGCTACCACATTTAGGACATGATGGGTAGAGCTCCCTCATCCTGAGTCTAATGTAGGTCATTACTGTGAACCGCTTTCCACAATTATGGCACTTCCAGACCCTTATCGTCATTCCACAATATTTCTTCCAGCCTTTCGGCCTTGTGTTGCTTTTTCCACAGTACGGACATGGTATCGAGTCCTCGTTTGTCTTGAGGGCCTGCATCATGTGGTCTGGGCGCATTGTTGTTAGTGCTCTGCGCAGTGGTTGGGGCAGCTTGTCTGGATTGGCCTTGATTAGCTTCACCTTCTTTAACCTCAGGAGCGCTGGAGACT
>Ga0190313_1001926_pt1 | contig 10595 bp, 7 predicted proteins | sample 4870071011_MG_FD_169989 | JGI IMG/M metagenome (GOLD analysis project Ga0190313, IMG submission 169989) | Hydrothermal vent sediment bacterial communities from Southern Trench, Guaymas Basin, Mexico - 4870-07-10-11_MG | ecosystem: Environmental > Aquatic > Marine > Hydrothermal vents > Sediment ...
CTGCAGGAATGGCCCTGGCCACCGCTGAATTTGTCGATGTTCCCGGCAATTTCTTTCCAGCCTCTCAGATTAAAATAACCGATACAAAAGTCGGCCCGGTGAGCAATTTCAACAGCATTATTTAAGCCGTCTGTTAATTTGTATTCGATAGTGTCATATATTTTCGGCATATTAATTATTTTTATTTTTTCATCAAACTGGGTGATAATCAGCAGCCGGTTATCTTTTACTGCCTGTTTTATTTCCTTATCAAAGGGCGGATATCTTTTTTTAAAATATCTTTCCAGAACCATAATAATCGATTGTGTGCCTTTAACAAGATAATGGAAAACATCTTTTTCAATTTGAGAATGGAATCCTGAAATAATACATCTGCCTTTTTCCCTTTGCTCAATGGCCCAGTCATAGGATTTAAGGATGATATCTGCAGGGACTTTACGGGAGCAAAAAAAGGCGGTTTTGTGCTGTTTTATTATTTCCTGGTTTCCGATAAAATTCATTTTAAAAAGGTAAAAATTAAATCTGCTGATTGGGGTTTCCCTTGTCTCTGGTAAATTTGGCTTGGCATAAAATAATAAAGCCAAGTCTATAAATGAAAGTTCATACACCATTCCGTCATTAACTTCAAATAGGATTTGGCAATTTTCATCGTTGAAAAATATCTTGTTTACATATTAATTTTATGCTATTTTACTTGTCAAAAAGGTTAGGCAAAAGTTTGTTTTTGTGAAACCGTTGATATTTTAAAAAACAGCTCTAACACCTTGGAAAATTAATAAATTATGATTATTGACAGCCATATCCATTTTATTACGCCCAAAATTATCGCAAATGTTTCAAAAAAGCCTGAGCTTATGGCAAAAATACATAGCAGGCTTGATAATATCGAAGCCAGAATAAGTATCCAGGCACTTGAAAAAGAGCTGAAAGAAGCCGGCGTTGCAGCCTGTCTTTCTCTTCCCACTGCTCCTGCGAATACTGTCAAAAAGACTAATGCGGCTTATTATGAAATGACAAAAGAGACGGATATGCTCTATTGCGCAGGAACGCTCCATCCTGATTATCCGAATATTAAAGAAGAACTTGTCAGATTAAAGTCTCTATCTGTCAGAGCTATAAAATTCTGCACTTTTTCCCAGTGGTTTGATTTGAGAGCGCCAAAGACACGGAGCATGTTTGATCAGATTCGTGATTTTAATGTAAATCAGGGAGCCGGTTTTTTTGTTATTCTGGATACTTTTTATATGTCGGACAAATATTTCGGCACTCCCAATGAGTTCATGACTCTGCCGGAACGTTTTGGAGATTTGGTTACAACATATCCCGAAATTAATTTTATCGCTGCTCATATGGGCGCTTTAACCGGTCCCGTTGATGAAGTCTGCAAATATCTGCCGCCAAAGGAAAACTTTTTTATGGATACTGCCAATGCTGCGCATACCCTTTCCATGGAAGAGTTTGTTCGGCTTCTTAAAATTTACGGCCCAAAACATATCCTCTTCGGAACGGACTGGCCGTGGTTTTACCATAAAGAAGAGATCGAGCTGATTAACGAGCGCTTAGATGCGGCAAACTTCAGCGATCAGGAAAAAGACAGGGTTTTTTGTGCAAATATAGCTGAACTTCTTAACATTAAAAGCCTGTAATTTGAAAATAAACCCCGCCTATTTAATTTTTTATTATTTTTCTTAAAACAAAGGGCAATATGCCTCCATTTTCAAAATAGTCCACATCAACAGGAGTATCAAGCCTTGACATTGCCTGAAAATTAATCTTAAAGCCGTCTTCTTTTACTGCTTTTACCTGCATAATTTTTCCTGGCTTCATATCCTCAATTCCGCTTATATAAAATGTTTCAGAGCCATCCAGTCCAAGGCTTTCCCATGAGTTGCCCTCCGTAAATACAAGGGGAAGTACGCCCATGCCAACCAGATTACTCCTGTGGATGCGCTCGAAAGACTTTGCGATGACAGCCCTTACTCCGAGAAGATTTGTTCCTTTTGCAGCCCAGTCCCTTGAAGAGCCTGTTCCGTACTCCACGCCTCCGAGAACAATCAGCGGTACGTCTTCATCATTATATTTAACTGCTGCATCATAAATAAACATATCATCGCCATCAGGAAACTTCTTTGTATAGCTTCCCTCTTTTGGAGAAACCAGCCTGTTTTTCAGCCTTATATTTCCAAATGTGCCCCTCATCATCACTTCATGGTTCCCTCTTCTCGAGCCGTATGAATTAAAATTTGGCACCTCTACATTTTTGCTGATCAGATACCGGCCTGCAGGATAACCTTCGGGTATTGCTCCGGCAGGAGAGATGTGATCCGTTGTAACTGAATCTCCAAGCAGAACCAGAACCCTTGCATCTTTAATTTCAGAGGGTTTGACAGGCTCTTTGCTGAAATTTTCAAAATATGTGGGTTTTTTTATATAAGTTGAATTATCATTCCACTTAAATGTTGTGCTTTCAGGGACTTCAAGGTCACTCCAGAATTTGTCACCTTCAAAAACATTCTCATAGGCTGTCTTGTACTGCTTATTTTTAACATAATTTTTCAGACAGTCTTTAATCTCTTTTGAAGACGGCCATATATCTTTCAGATAAACCGGCTGACCGTTGGGATCAAAAGCAAGGGGTCGGGCAGTCATATCAATATCAATTCTGCCGGCTATGGCAAAAGCTACAACCAGCATAGGGGACGCAAGATAGTTTGTTTTTATATGCTGGTGTATTCTTGCCTCAAAATTTCTGTTTCCGGAAATAATCGAAGCCGTTGTCAGATCATTTTCCGAAATCAGTCTTTCAACTTCAGGGTGAAGAGGGCCGCTGTTGCCTATGCATGTTGCGCAGCCGAATCCTACGGTATGGAATCCAAGGGCTTCAAGGTATGGAAGCAGACCGGATTCTTCAAGGTAGTTAACTTTTGATCCTGGAGAAAGGGAGGTTTTAACAAAACACGGAACCTTAAGCCCGCATTCCACTGCTTTTTTTGCAAGAAGTCCCGCACCAAGCATAACATAAGGATTAGAGGTGTTTGTGCAGGAAGCAATGGCGGCTATTACAATGCTCCCGTCTCCAAATTTTTCCTTTCTGCCGTTTATCTCGATATCTTCGTTATATCGGCGCTTGTTCCCAAGCACACCGTCAAAATGCTTCCTGATCTCATTTAGACAGATCCTGTCCTTGGGTCTGGCAGGTCCTGCCAGGGACGGTTCAACCGTTGACAGATCGAATTCCACTACTTTTGTATAGTCAGGCACCTGATCTTCTGTATAAAAAAGACCAATTGCCTTTGTAAAAATTTCAACGAGGTCCGCATTATCACCTCTGTTTGTCTCCCTTAGATAGTCAACCGTTTTCTCATCAACCGGGAAAAACCCCATAGTGGCTCCATATTCCGGGCTCATGTTGGCAATGGTTGCCCTGTCCGGTATTGAAAGAGCCTTGATTCCAGGTCCAAAGAATTCTACAAATTTTTCAACCACGTTATGCTGCCTTAACAGCTCGGTAATTGTAAGCACGATATCCGTTGCGGTAATATTTTCTTTTGGCAAGCCCATTAGCCTGACACCAATAACTTCCGGTATTGACATATAGTAAGGCTCCCCAAGCATAACCGCTTCGGCCTCAATTCCCCCGACTCCCCAGCCCATTACCCCTATGCCATTGATCATTGTTGTGTGGGAATCAGTCCCCACAACTGTGTCAGGAAAGGCTACAGGAGTTTTTTCAGAATTGCAGGTCATTACAACCCGCCCGAGAAATTCAAGATTTACCTGGTGGCATATACCTGAATTCGGCGGAATAACCTTGAAATTATCAAAGCTTTTTTGCGCCCATTTAAGCAAAAAATATCTTTCCAAATTTCTTTCATACTCTTTGGCAACATTCTTTTCTAAAGATTCTGAGGTGCCGAAATAATCAACCTGTACAGAATGATCAATTATTAGCTCAACAGGAATAAAAGGGTTTATTTTTTTGGGATCCGCTCCAAGCTCTTGAAGTGCATCACGCATTACAGCAAGATCAACAACAGCCGGAACACCTGTGAAATCCTGCATAAGAACACGGGCCGGATAGTATGGTATTTCAACAGGCTCATCATATCTGTTTTTCCACTTTGCCACATTAATAACATCCTCTTGTTTTACAATGCGACCATCGAATTTTCTCAGCAGGTTTTCAACAAGTATTCTTATGGAAAATGGGAGCCTTTTTATATCTGCGATTCCCTTTTCTTCAAGAATATTTATATCAAAAACAGTATATTCATTATCTTTAACCTTGATCTTTCTTGAGTATTCAGCCTTGTTCATTAATCCTCCGGAATAGAGTATATGCTTTTTTTATAAAATTAAAATTTGACCCCTGGCGCTGCTTTTTGAGCTTCAGGTATTTCATAATATTCAGCGTTGGAAACTCCGGCGAATGATGCATATAATCTCCCAACAAATGTTCTTATATAGGTATTTAACATCTGTACGGACTCATTATACCTTTTGCGCTCAACCGCTATTCTATTCTCTGTTCCTTCAAGACTGTCCTGGAGCTTTAAAAAGGATTCATTTGCTTTAAGCTGGGGATAAGTCTCCTTTAAAACAAGCAGCCTTGAAAGAACCCCTTCAAGACGGTTAGCGCCTTCAACCTTATCTTTCAGGGTCTTTGCCTGAAAATATTTGGTTCTTGCTTCAGCAATATTTTCAAAGAGTTCTTTTTCATGTACTGCATATCCCTTTACGGTTTCAACGAGATTAGGGATAAGGTCAAATCTTCGTTTAAGCTGGTTTTCAACCTGTGCCCATTTCCCCTTAACATTTTCATCCATTGCAACAACATTATTATAACCGCTGATAAGTTTTCCGCCCACAACAATTACAAACAGCAAAATTACTGCAAGAATTATAAGGCCTGTTTTAAGTGCTTTTGACATATTCCCCCCACAATTATTAATTATGCCTGAATTTCAATCAGATTTGTTATCAAAAATTAAAAATACTACCAGCCTCCGGATGCTCCGCCACCTCCGAAGCCTCCACCGCCGCCGCTAAAGCCGCCGCCTCCACTGAAGCCTCCTCCACCTCCCCAGCCGCCTCTTCTTCCACCCATTGATGAAAGAAGCAGGAGGGTGATAAAAAGCTTCGGGTTTCGAATAAAAAGAATAATCATAATTATAATAAACAGGACAGAGACTATTTTGCCCATAAGCCCAACAGGCTGTTTTCTTATCTGCCTGTTATAGGATCTTGATATTACAGGCATGCCTGTAATCTTACACCCTGCATCATCGGCAATCATGTTTGCCATGAAAACAGAGGCTGTATAGATGCCTTTTGCATATTGTCCCTGCCTGAAGTATGGAACAAGCACTTTGCGGCCTATGCTCCCGGCCATGCTGTCCGGCATAATGCCTTCAAGCCCGTATCCAACTTCTATCCTGTACTTCCTCTCTTTAATTGCCACAAGCAGCAAAAGGCCGTTATCCTTTTCTTTTTGCCCAAGTCTCCATTTGTTGTGAGCAATATTTATTGACAGGTCTTCAATTGATTCACCTTCAAGACTTTTGATGGTTAAAACAACAAATTGTGCACCTGTTTTATTCTCAAGTTCACTCAGGTATCTTGCGAGTTTTGCCTCATAGGTGTTGTCAAGAACACCTGCAAGATCCACAACATGTCCCCGGGGCATTTGAGGTATTTTTACTGCATGGGACAAAGGTATAACAGTTGAGAAAAAAATCAGGATTATTAAAAAAAGAAAATATTTATACGCTGATTTCATCTGTAAGATCTCCGAGTCTTTCAATGGATTGATAATATTCTTCAAAAATTCTATCCAGATTTTTTGCAGTAAACTTTGCCTTTGCATTTTTTGCCATCAGTATTGACATGAAAACAGCCTTGTCTATACCGGTTAATTTTTCAAGGGATATTAAAACATCTTTGCTTGACTCAGGTGGATTATCACCGTGCAAAACAATAATTCCCCTGAAAAGGACAATAAAATCATCAATGGAATTTATAAACTGTTCTGTAAGTAATTTTATATTTCCGGAAGCTGAAATATAGCTCTGCCTGAGTACTGCCAGCTTCACCTTAAGCTCTCTTTCGCATTGATGCCTTAAGTCTGATATATTAATTTCAATGTCCTTAAATATATCGTTTCCGAAAATGGTTTTATGGTAAAGTTTAATATTCAAAAATTCCAGAGGAAAGACATCAAGAGACTTTTCAACGTATTCCCCTGTCATTATTAAAGGTGCTGTTATCTGTTTTTTTCCGAACTTTTTCCCTAAGGGCGCAAGAATTTCCAGAAATTTCAAGTCCATGCTTTTAAGTACAAATATGGAATTGATTTTTGATGTTTTAAGATCAAAATCATCTGTAATAACGCTTCCAACAATATGGACAGAGTCGATTTTATCCTTGTAATTATTTAAAATATATTCAAGAAACGGATTGTATTTTGATAATACTTTTTGCAGATTCTGCTCATGCATTTTAACCTCCAGGCTGATACAGGCAACAGGATATATGTTTGCCTTGTTGAATTATGAATTAGTTAGTTTTTGAATATGATAAAGATGATTTTTTCGAAAAGCCCACAAATTTTCCACGAAATATAGAGTATTGATACACCCATGTCAAGGAACAAGGCGAGCCTTGAATATTCGATATAAGTCGGAGCAATAAATAAAAGAATATAAGAAAATGACCGTTGGAGCTTAACGACTGGTTGCCGGTTGACAGTTGATGGGAAGCTGTTATTTGTAGCTTTGTTGAACCGTCACAACTATGACTGGATATGCTAAGATCGCTATCATAATTCCAATTTTCGTTGTCTTCTTATATCAAATATCCAGTTCTTTAAAAGGGATGGTTGCGCCAAGAATCAGTGTTATTTTGATTTTTTTTCGAAATTTATTGTTTCTTTTTGTATCGGATCCGGACGAACACCTTGCTTGTCCAGGCGAGAAGCTGTTTTACAGGCAATAATAATAAATTGGTGATTGAATTGGTAATTTTCGTTGAAATGAATACGAAGCATGGATTGGATATAATCCATAAATGGTACGGATGAGTATAATTGATTACCACCTGTTTGTTTATAGGTTTTTTTCAATTCGCAAAACAGGGCAACTGGTTTACCCTTTTGTCGCGGAATGAGTATCAGATAGTCGCATATTTTATTGTAGCCACTGTCCTTGCTGATTAAACTGCTGTGTGGACCTTTCCCAAGATTGATTACCGATATATTCTTTGAGTCAATTCCGGTTAGTTCAACCGGATATCGGTCTTTACCTTGCCCTCCTTTTAATGATATGTTGCCATCCTTAACTTTAGACAGACAGTTTGTGACCAGCAGTTTTTGCAAATGATTGTGTAATTTCATTATTTTTCCACGGACAATGCCAGTTCATTGGCAATTATATTAATTTTATCAATTGTGTGATCAAAATTAGGCATATTTAATCCCAGATTATCCAGTTCACAGGCTTTTAGCGTGCCTTTTTCAGCAATATAGCCTGCAACAGATTCTTGTTTTAAATAATCATTTGGCCCGTAAGTGCCGGAATATCTTTTTAAGAATTTTTCTTTCCCTGAAAAATCCTGGCTTAACATTATCAGATTGTTAAATTCTTTTATCAGATAATCACTATGTGTTGTAATCAGCACCTTCAAACCACTATTAACACAGCGCGCCAGCAACCGTGCCATTTCAATCTGATTGGCCGTATCTAGATGACTTTCCGGTTCGTCAATAATCAACAGTTGATTTTCACGCGCCATATGTTTAAGAAAAAAATAAAGATCAGACAACCCTCTGGCCGAAGATGAAGCGAGATGAAGTGGTATATCGAACTTACCCTGTTTACGGGCTTTGGAAATAAAACGGATTTCTCCGTTCTTGTGTTTGAAATATCCACCCAGCATTTCCTTGACATCATCAGACAATTTGCCGTCAAAGAGAGAAGCTCGTTTTTTCTGAATAAACTCCAGATCACGAGTGTAGTCGATATTATCTTTTATTGGCTGTGCATAACGCGAACTTGCCTGATCCATAAGCAGAAAGAAAGGATCGATATCTTTTTTGTTTCCTTTATCTTTTAGTTTCTGCAAGGTTTCTACCAGACGGTTTTTAGTGAAATCCAGTTCTTTATAAAAAAGAGAAATCCCAAATCGTTCGGCGGAAAGAATAAAAGGATCTGGAAGGTTGGGCACACATAGCCCAATAAAAGAAGCAATCAGCATATCTTTTATGATTTCAGGCGGTGGGGATGATTCATAGTTTCGTAAGTTAAAAGATAAAATACCTTTGTCAAAAGCAGCAGTTATATTATATTCACCTTTTCTGCCTATTTTAAATCCAACAGTGTTTTTCCGTTTTTCATCGAATAAATATTCAGGATAGAAAAAAAATTCAGCTCCCACAAATTCATCTACTGGCGAACTAAAAATCTCGGATATGATGTCGGCTGATATTCGGAATATATTCTTAACGAGTTTTTTTGCCATATTATCAAAGTTTTCAACAGGGAATTGGGCATTACCAGAATCGAATATTTTCTGTACAGCTTTATCGGAATCAAAGGGCAAATCTTTGACTCTGTGCCCCCAAAAAAAAGGCTTTTGCGCTAATTTTAAAAAACTATCCAGAGTATAGGCCAGATACGTTTTTCCGGTATTATTGGCACCTGCTATAATTGTTAAATCTTTTAGTTCCAGTTCTGCTTTATTAACAGGACCGATATTTTTAAATATTGCTTTCATAATAAAATCACCCTTAATTTTTCAATGCCACGGTCATCAATAATTTTTACGGCAGGTGAACACTGTTAATAACTTTTTGATTTATTAACATAAATAATAGGCGAAGGCAACGAAAGGGGATGTTTTTTATATAAAATTTATAGATGACAAGTACCAGCAGGTTAGAACATTTGCTAAGAAAATTTTTTATATGACCATTTTGCATGGCCATATAATATGGCTGGGAGACAAGGATTCGAACCTTGGTTGGCGGAGTCAGAGTCCGCAGTCCTGCCGCTGGACGATCTCCCAATTTTGTTGGTATATAAAATATACAGCTAATAAAAGTCAACTACATTTATTGCTTTTTTTCAATAAAATCTATGGCCTTTTCAAGTCTGTCAACAACATCCTCTTTTCCAAGGACTTCAATTATCTCAAAAATTCCAGGGCTTACTGTTTTACCGGTTAAGGCGACCCTGACCGGTTGAGCAATTTTGCCCAGCTTCAACCCTGTCTGTTCCATAACCGTTTTGAATGAATCTTCCAGACTGTTTATATCAAAAAACTCAAGCTTGTCAAATTTTTGAGCCAGCAGCTTGAGGGGCTCCAGGGAGCTTGCCTTAAAGACTTTTTTCACTGCTTTTTCATCATATGAAATATTTTTATTAAAATAAAAAATTGCCCCGTCTGCCATTTCAAGAAGTGTTTTACTCCTTGTGTTAAGAGTCTTGATAACATTTTCAAGGAAATCGCCCTGAATGGCATCGCAGCCTCTTTCATGCAAAAAAGGCAAAAGATGCACAGCGAGATCTTTTGGAGCCATATCTTTGATATGATCTGCATTTAAAGAGAGAAGTTTTTCCTTATTAAAAACCCCGGCAGATTTTCCTATGTTTTTAAGGGTAAATTTTTCTATTAAATCCGATTTTGTGAAAAATTCCTGGTCTCCGTAGGACCATCCAAGCCTCACAAGATAATTTAAGAGAGCATCCGGGAGATATCCCATGTCTCTGTATGCTGTAACCGACATAGCGCCATGTCTTTTGCTCAAACGGGTTTTGTCAGCGCCAAGAACCATGGGCACATGGGCATATGACGGCAAATCAGCCCCTAATGCCTTATAAAGCAGTATCTGCTTGGGGGTATTGTTAATGTGATCATCCCCCCTTATTACAGTATTTATATTCATGGTAATGTCATCAACAACAACTGCCATGTTATATGTGGGCATTCCATCGCTGCGGCAGATAATAAAATCATCAAGTTCATTATTTTGAAAAGCTATTCTGCCCCTTATCATATCTTCAATTACTGTGCTTCCATCTTCCGGCGCTGCAAACCTTATAACGGCATTATCAGTTTTTTTCAGTCCCCTGTTTCTGCAGGTACCATCATATTTGGGCTTTTGACCTGTTTCCATAGCTTTTTTTCTCATTGCATCGAGTTCTTCTGGAGAACATGTGCAATAGTATGCCTTGCCCGAATCAATGAGTTTTTGGATATACTCCTTATAAATATCTGTTCTCCGGGATTGAAAAAAAGGTCCCTGATCCCAGTCCATTCCCAGCCATTCAAGAGCTTCAAAAATAGCATTAACCGAGGACTCTGTGGAACGCTTTGTATCGGTATCTTCAATCCTCAAAACAAAAGTTCCTTTACTGTGGCGCGCATAAAGCCAGTTGAAAAGAGCTGTTCTGGCTCCTCCGACATGGAGATATCCTGTGGGGCTGGGTGGAAATCGTGTAATAATAGTTTTCATTTTATAGCAACCTTGATGGTCTCGTAAAAAGTCGAGATCAATTGGACAGTAGATTATGAGCGTTCGCTCATAATTGATTACAAAT
>Ga0190313_1001927_pt1 | contig 10589 bp, 23 predicted proteins | sample 4870071011_MG_FD_169989 | JGI IMG/M metagenome (GOLD analysis project Ga0190313, IMG submission 169989) | Hydrothermal vent sediment bacterial communities from Southern Trench, Guaymas Basin, Mexico - 4870-07-10-11_MG | ecosystem: Environmental > Aquatic > Marine > Hydrothermal vents > Sediment ...
TATAATACTAAAATTATATCTACATAAATCTCTAGAATTATATCTAGATATAATTCTAGAAGTCTAGTACTATTATAGTAATGTCGCCACTTGTTAGCATGTAGCATGAGTTTATATAGTTTTCTTTCGACAATTGCTACAAGGACATCTTACGATACCCCAAACGGCAAGTTGCTCGGAAACATCACACATACAGTAGTACATGGTCATGTGTTAGCACATGACCAAGTCGGGTTGTCCGTGTGTGTATGTGTTGAGTCGGAGAGACTTGCCGTTTGGGGTATCGTAAGATGTCCGAGTTTTCCCATCGTAGAATTAAAAGGAATCTCCTATTTTTACAAAATTAGAATATAAAGATATGTCATATTATTCGACAACTGCCGTGCATTATTTTCGGACATCGCTAGATCTCCCCATTGATCTCTAATTTCCTAATTTTACTCTATATAATTATAAAAAAGAAGTTAAACATCGTTAGATGTCCGAGTATGTTTGTGTGTTATGCCTAAGTCGTTTGCCGTTTGGGTTATCTAAAGATACCCAAAACGGCAAATCACCCAAAGATAACTCATAGGTCATGATGATTGTAACAATTGTTATAGTAATTATTGTAGCAATTGTTATAAAAATAGTTATGATAACTATTGTAACAATAGCTATTATAATTGTTATAAAAATTGTTGTATTAAATGTTGTATTAAATGTCGTATTAAATGTTGTATTAAATGTCGTATTAAAATGGAGAAACTTTATAGTACTTATTTCCTACTTTTGCCACTAGTCTTAGTTCTAGTAGCTTTTGCATGTGGTATCTAATAGTTCTTTCTGGAATTCCCAATTTCTTCGACAATTCTTTTACGCTCAATCCTCTACATGCCTCTAGTATTTTTAGTCCAGTAGTACTAATTTGTACCCCTTGATAACCTAACTGATGTAGTGGATAGAACTGTAATGCAAATTTTACGTCTTTTTCTGATATAACCGTATCTCCTCTAGCTACACAATGTACAGCACTAAGTCTTATCATGTCGTCATGGCATCTTGTGTAGTATCCACCTTCAGTTTCTTCTACTCTAGTATCTTCTCGCATTTTTTCTAACATTAGGTCGTTCACGTCTTCTGGTAATATTACCTTGTCTACTGGTTCTTCTGGAACTGTTTTGCTATCTAGGTCTATTTTCCTACCTTCCCTCTTTAGCCTTAATGCTTCTTCCATGTCCATTCCTATGTGTAGACAGAAACATCTACTTAGTAGCATTTTAACGTCTGGATCTTGCAGATATGCATCACTTGCAGTACCAAAAATGCAACTAGTGTGTATTCTTAGCTTTAGCTTACCCTCTGATACTACGTATTCTCCTCCTTCTACGCTAACTCTAAACGATTTCTCTACAAATCCTTGTAGATCTCTGCTAACGCTACTATCCTCTGTTAGCTCTAGTAGTAGTTTTTTGGCTTTGCTGTCTAACATCATTACCTCGTCGAATATTGTTGCCTTAAATCCACTATTTGCCAAACTACCCTTGTATAATTTTCCTTGTCTTACTGATCCTACTATTCCCGCTACTGTAAAGTCGTTAATATAATTGGCGACTCCCAATTTCTCTAGTTCTCTTGCCATTGTAGAGAATCCAAAGCCAAAAGGTTTCTTGATAAATAGATTAAGAGTAGGACGAACCTCTCTGTCCAATTTCTCGTCTATAATTCTTAGAATTCTAGAACTAATAATAGCACACTTAATTAACTTCTCGAACATCTACGTTCCCCCCATTAAATATAGAACTCTGACAATAAATGTCTATACTTCTTGCCTTCGCTGTCCACAAACACTGTATTCTCAGCCTCAAATCTTCTCCTTAACCTCTGTAGTATTACTTCCCTTTTGTCTATCATTCCTAATTCTTTCAAATCTTCGTCTAACGGTCTTACTGCTATAACTTTTGGTTTTGCTAGTATTATTGCTAGATCTTTTGGCTTTAATCCCATTGCTACCAGTAGATACGTTGCCTTAATTATTGCTTGATCTCCTCTACTGCTTATCTTCAATAACCCATAAGTCCAATCCTTTTCTTCCCACTTGTAGAAGTATAGATAACCGTCTCTGTACCTAGGTAGTACTTGATCTCCTTTGCTCATTTTTGCAAACCTTATAGCTATTCCTATCTTTACTGCTAGTCCTGTCCTATCTTTTACTATCGATCTTACGTCTATGTAATCCCATTTTCCTAAGTATTTTCTAAAAATAATAGAAATGTAGTTATCCAGTGTTTCGTCTTTTAGCATATTACGCACCTTCCCTTTTTATCTCTTTCCCTAGTTCTCTTAATACGTACTCTCTTATTTCCTTCAATAACTCAACTATATCGTTAACTCTATCCCATTCTTGTCTAAACAGAATTACTGCTATACTTTGTAGTCTTCTACTAACGTATTCTTCCAAGTACTTGTTTATAACTTCTAGTGCATTTATTACATGATCCATGTAATGTATTAACGCAGAATTTTTCACTAAGTCCTTTGCTTCCTCTATTAGCTTACCAGCAATACTGTGTAAGTCTCCATCAAGTATATACACCTCAAATGTGTTTATGTCTATGTTAGCTCTACAGTTACCTCTTATAAATCCAGTAAACAGTACTTTAATAATTGTCGCCGATATATCACAACCTCTCAAAGCCGTAACGTAAAACCACTTATCCCTATCGTCCTCTATTTTGCTCAATATGTCTAACCACGACATTTGCCTATATCTACTGTACATCACCATCTAGTATCACCTCTACAAAAATTACTTAAGAAGAGAAGTATTCTTTAACAGATATTGGTAGATATTGTCTATTTTCTCTCCAGATATATCTCTACCCCTCCACTTCACTATTACTCCGTAATATTGTTTATTTCCGTTAACTATAGTTCTCTCACAAGCAATTACTTTATCAAACCATCCCATGAAATCGAATAGTTCTTTTAGCTTTTTAGGTAGTTTTGCCTCATCTGCTTCTGTAAGTATTTTGTCTATATTGGTAATACTACCCTTTTTCCTAATTTCCCCTTTAACTTCTTCCAATACTTTAACTGGTACTAATTCTGTAACTATGAAATGTACTTTTCCTCTTGCTAATCCCATGAATAGTTCTTGTTGCCATTCATTTGGCAGTTGATAGTCAAATCCCCTCAAGTGGAAAGTTTCCTTGTCTTCTATTGGTTGCACACTTTCACCTATGTATCTAACTCCTTTTTGTAGTAGTAGTTGTTTTGCAGTAATCCTAGCAAAATCGTTTAATCTAATGGGATCTATGATTATACAGTCCACTTTGTCTTGATATTCCAATGCGTACTCCTTTAGTTGTAGAAAGTCCTCTGGATGTACTAGTATAATGTTTTTGTCGATCTCTTTAGTAATTTTACCCTGTCTAGCTAATTGTTCCCATTCATCTAAACTACCTTGTTCTGTATCGATGTATAATACCTTCTTTCCTCTATTCGCTAGATTTAGAGCTATCCTAACAGAGTTATACGTCTTACCGTGTCCAGTATGACCAATTAGAAGTATTCTCTCTATCTTCTTTTCTAACTTATCCAAAATTGGCATAATACCACCTCAGTCTATCTTCTCTATTATCTTGTCGGTTAATTCCTCTAGATCCTCTAATTGCTCTCTTTCCTCTTTTAGACATTTCTCAAAGTATCTTAGTAGTTTTTTAGCAAACTCGTTGTTCTCTTCCAAGTATTCTAAAAATACTCTAAAGTCGTCTTTTAGTGTTCTAACATCGTCTCTTACGTTATTTACATCGAATGGACACTCCCAATTCCATCCTTCTGCACTATTAAAGAATCCTATTAGAAACCATCTTAGCCTCAACCTATCCAAAACTCCCATAACTCCATCACCTCTCTATACGTATATCTTCAATCTACCTTTATATACGCTCCCACAATTAGCACAAGCAAACAATACTTCCATAGGAATACTGTTAATTCCGTATTCTGCTACGTACAAGTATTTTATACACTCTAAGTCTATCTCGTCATATATTTTGTACAATACTTTAGTGTATCCGTGTCTACGTCTAAAAAAAGGACAACAGTAGGCAAAGTAGTTTGGTACTCTAACTGGTAGATCGCTATCTTTGTTTCTCAACAATTCTCGCACTCTAAAGCACCTAACGTATCCACTACTAGTCAAGTACTTTCTCCTAATTTTACCACTTTTATCCTTGTATTCCATGTAGTCTCTCATGCTATACTTGCATGTCTCGCATGTAGGTATCTCTTTGACCACATTTCATCCCCTCCTACTAGTAAAAACCTACTAACCTTCTTTTCCAATTCTACTCTTCTAGCCAGATCGATCTTCCTAGTATGATGTGTAAGAACCTCTGTAAACGCTTGATATACGTGGTATCTAACTAATGTAGGATTGTTAGAATTGTCCACTTCTCTTAAGTCTACATTAAGGCAATACTTCTTCAATGTGCCAATAATCCTATACTTCAATGAGTTAGAGACGTTTAACTTCTCTAAGAACGATTTTACTTCTAGTGCTTTAATGTAGCTACGAGTAGATCTTTCTAACATTACCTCAAAGAATCTTAGGGATTTTACTACTGATACTACTTTAGCCTTTAGCTTCTCTTCGTCTAGTCCTATTTCTCCTTTTACGTGCCTTGCATAACTTACTGTTTCTCCAGTAGGTGCTACCATTCCATTTTTGCATACTAGTCTTAATCCGTATCCTAGCACGTTTATTCCTAACGACCTATCGTAGCTATTAGTAACTCTTATTCCAAATCTTACTATTTCGCCCATTATCTTTCCTTCTCTAAATGTAATGTTGCAAACCATCTTTGCTCCGTATCTCGATACTATAGGTTCTACATCCATTACTTCTAAATTCATGGATTCGAGTATATCTAATACTATTCCTACTAGTTCTTCGTGTTCTACTAGCTTGTAATCCTTCGATACTATATCGTAAACTCTGCCGTCTTCTCCTATTATAGCCTTGTAGTTCTCGTTTTCTATCCATTTATCTCCTCTTAATACTGCTATAGGTGCTTCATACGCTCTAGGCAACTTAAACCCTAACTCCATAATTTACATCACCTCCTACAATAATTTTGGACTTATAAAAGCAAAATAACTATGTACGCCTTCTACTCTAACTACAAATGGAGCAAATACGTTATTGGGTCTATATACGACTATGTCTTTTAATAACTCTTCTAAGTCTAGTATTTTAACTATTTCAACTTTTGGTTGTACTAGTAGTTTTATTACACATATTGCTCTTCTTACGTCTTCGATTTCCATACCTAGTATTACTCTCTTCTTGTCTTCGAACTGTCTTGCTATGTTTTCTGGTAGATTCCTAGTACTCGTCTTGTAGACCTTCAGTACTTTTAGACTATAGGTTATTGACATTTTATCTCTTGGTACTATTTCGTATTCTACTATCTTTTTTCCTTCTTCCATCTCTAGCTCTATTTCTACAGTACTATCCTTCCAGTATTTACTGTAACACTCCACGTCGCTCAGTCCTCTTATTTCCATTACTCCTATATGTCTTATACTGTCAAATATCCCTCTGTAATCATCCCACTTCAAAACAGTCATATTACCACCTTTACCTTTTCTCCACGACAAACAACGGTTCTGTTATCTCCTCTTCCCTCTCTATCCCCAATATCCTCATTATTCTCCTTCTCTTCTCTGGGACTATGTCTTTAAGGTATATCTCTTCCTTCATGCTTTACCTCCTTTTTCTAATAGTTCTATGATTATATCTACTACCTTAAACGCTATTTGGGTTACTCTCTCGTCTATTTCTGTCGATAGTTCTACTTTTATAGTTCCGTCTTCTACTACACTTATATTCATGTCCTTAACTTTGCTTACTAGGCTTGCTATAATTACGTTCTTTATTGCCTCTTCTACTATTATCTCTCTATTCCTTTTTATTATCTCTACACAATTGCACATAATACCACCTACAATTGTTATAGCAACCAACCCCAAATACCCGCTTTACCTCTTATGTACTTGTATCTCTTGTGTCCTGTATCTCTACGATGTTTTTTTGTATCCATAAGCCTGTCAAGTTTAGCCCCACAATCCAAACATATATAATAACCCATAATACCAACCTCCCACATTACTTCTTTTCTATAACTGCAATATCCTTAAAACACCTTTCCTTTCTCGTAATCCTCTATAAACCTAACAATCTTATTAAACCACTCTTCTACTCCTACTACTTGCTTTAGTTTGGATAATGGTATCTTATGACCACAATTGGTACACATGATGTATCTACCCGTTTGTACTAGTTCAAACTTCATTCCTATTTCTGCTGGTTCTAGTTCGTAAGTTGTATAAAGAGTACAGTTGCAAATCTTCTTTTTTAGATCAACTAGGACATTGCCACACTTACTACATCTATACCTTATCTTCATCTACTTCCACCTTCCAGCGTATACGTATCTATTCCTTGTACGTTTCCAAATCCACTTTCTACCACATTTACACTTGTACACAAAAGGAATAGTAGTAGGATAAGGAATTTCTCTACCACATCTACAAACCCATGTCATGTCTCATTCTCTCTAGTTCTATTTTACTTACTACAGTTGCTATAGCTAATAGTTCTGCCTCTTCCTCTGTAAACCCATCTTTCATGTACTCCTCTTTTTCCTCTCTATACTGCCTAATTAGTTCGTCCATTTTATCTCTCGTAGGCTTTGTTCCATGTATTCTCTCAAACTCCTCTTCCAACTTTTTCATTACTTCTTGTAGTGGTATCACGATCTTTCCCCCTATCTCTCTTGATCTTCCTAATTACGTCTTCTAGTTCAAATACAGTTTCCTTATTTTTGTACATGGCTATAAATGCTAATAGACTATCTTTCTCTTCATCGCTCAGTTTTCCTACTTTTATTCTTCTGTTTATCCATGTCGTAAAATCTATATCTATGTAGCATTCTTGTGCATACTCTGCAATTCTTACTACAATTGCATAATTCAAGTCTAATATTGCTCTATCTTTTCTACACACAAGTATCATGCTATCACCAAAAAAATTAAAGAGTTATAGGAATTCTTCTTCCTCTTCCTCTTCTTCTTCCTCTTCTTCCTCTTCCTCTTCCTCTTTCTCCTCTTCTTCCTCTGTTTCCTCGACCTCTGTTTCCTCTTCCTCTTCCTCTACCTTCTTTGCCTTCTTTGCCTTTTTACCTTTCTTCTTCTCTTCCTTTTCTTCCATTTTTTCCATGTACTCTTCCATTAATTTCGTAACTACTTTTTGTATTTCCTCTTTTGGTCTTCCTTCCGCCATTAGTTTTGCTACTGTCTTTCCTAATTTTACCTTGAACTTCAATTCGTCTCTGTCTATTTCGTATAGCTCCAATGCATCCTTAGGTATTATCTTTACTGGTACTATTAGTTGTGCATTTAGAGCGTTCTCTACTGTAGCTCTAGTCCTTTCGTCCATTCTATCCAAGTTAGGCAATTTTTCTCCTTTCTCCTCGAAGTATCCCTTAACTGTAGTCTTCTTAAATTCAAATATGTTACTCGTCATGAACTTCTTGAATTCCTCGAATGGTCTTATTGGTACTCCTAACTCTTTACATGCTGTAATGAATGCGTTTTTCCTACTGAACTTCCATGCTCTTTCCATGTCGATGTATATGTGCTGTAGATCCCATTCTATGTTCAGTGGTTGAATCATTATGTGCAATTGCAATCCTCTTCTTCCCTTTCCTCCTCTCTCTACTAATGCTTCCTTACCTTTTTTACATAATTCGCACTCACATGGGAATTCTATGTACACTGGTACTCCTACGAATTCCAATTCAATGCTTTCAGTAGTTCTCTCTACTAAACTATCCCACATCTTTTCAACGTCTACACTTCTACCCATACCTCTCAACCCCCTATATCCTCTACCCTCTGGTAGTACCTTCATCGGCATGTAGGGATATAGGGGACAAAAAAATTAATAGATATAATCATCGTTTTGCTCTTTCATCAACTGTTGTATAACTGGTACTACTGGTACTGGTAGTTTAGGTGGTATTGCTTTTCCTACTACATGATCAAAAAGCATGAACAGTATATCTGATACTATCGTAGCTCTTAGCAATATTTCCCTCGTAATCTCTTCGTTCTTCAAACCTAATATATCCTTAAGTAGCCAATAACCCCCTTCAAGTCTACTATCGCTCAATAGCACTTTCTGTAGCTTTATGTATACATCGCATGTAATGTATTTGTATGCTTGTTTGGTAATATTAAGCACATCGCTAATATTCCTATATCTCTTAATCCATTCATAAAACTCTTTATCATTTGGCGGTATTAGTTTCTTTAGCTCTTCTTTATCCTTTTCGTCTAACTCCTCAAATGTAGTCAATACTTCACTCATCTAATCACCTACTATCTCTCTTTCTATTGCTTCAAGTATTCCTTTAACCATTTCTACCAAATTTACCCTATCTACCTCAAATGCTAATAATTCTGCTTCTCCATCTATTAGTTTAATACAATAGAAGTCCTCTACTTTCTCTAACACTATAGGTCTATAAAACCTATCCCTACATAGTTTTATCTCCATAATATCACCGTCCTACTCTACATATCATCCGTGTCTGGACAAATCGTAATACTATATTGTATTCCGTCTTTACACTTTCTTGCAACTATTGTACCCGACAAGAGTGTAGTTACTTTCCAATCGTGATCTTCTCTGAGAGTTCTAGAACATCTAACGTCTACTATCACTTTATCGAAATCTACACCTAAATCCTTGTAGAATTGCTCTAATACGTCTAGTACTGGCATCGGTACACCTTCAAATAGTCTTATTGCTTCAGTAGTTGTAACTGTCTCAGGTTCTATCCCAAACTCTTCTATAAATGCTTTTCTCAGTTTTTCTTTCACCCTATCAATCTCCAATTTTTCTCTTTCTTTCAGTATTAGATCAACTATAGTATGCCAAATCTTCTCCATCTCCTCTTTCATCCTACAACACCTCTACAAAAAAATAGGTTAAACTATACGTTCCGTAACTACCTTGATTTCTTTAATTCTCTCAAGACCTATTGGTACAAACTCTACACTTCCGTCTTCTTTTACCTTTCTATCTACCACAAATCTGTAAATTAATTTTATAAATACTTTTTAGCACGTAAATATTTATCCCTAAGTCTTCTCTTAGTCTTACTACTATACCTACTCCAGTTCTCATGTAGTATTTTCGCCATTACTTTCCTTTTCGTCTGTAAGTCCTTAAACATCCTTATGCCTACAACATTGTAGTTCTTATCATACGTTACTTTGCATACTCTACACCTAAGACTACTACAAAATCCTTCGTATCCTACTATATCTAATGGGTTTTCGAGTATTATTGGCAGAATACTTATTACTTCTCCATGACACCTTGGACATCTAAAAATTTTGCTCATCATAATGATCATGAATTGGTATATGTCCGTATACAAAGTGATAAAAAAATAAAAAGTCAAAACTGTAGAATTTTGCCTTTTGGCATAACTGTTTTAGTAGTACTTGAGCCATTTAGTCTCTCTACAGCTTCAAGTATAAACATTCTCTCTTTTATAAAGTTTACAAATTGCTCTAGTGCTTCAAGCTCCGCTTTTGACCTAATTTTTACTATTGCTGAAGCGGGATGAGTCCCTGATCTCCTAAACTTAATAGCATAACTTCCTTTACCGTTTTTAGCCCAATATCCCACATGTATTTCATGACCCACTATTTTGTGTTGTAATTCATAGTAGTCGTTTTCATCTAATTTCTCCAATTGCTCCATTACTTTTCTAACCTTCTCCTCAAAACCATTTATCCCATTTTCCTTCTTTCTACCCATAACTCAATCCCCCCCTACTTTCTACTCCCATACTCCCAAATAATGGGAGTATGGGATATGTAGAAGTAAGGGGGAAAATACAAAAAATTGCAAAAAATTAAATCTTGAGTACTTTGGCGTTTTGCCTAATTCCTAATTTCTTCTCAAGTTCTTTTTGTGCATCTTGTAGTTGTTTGAGTAATTGTTTATACCCTTCAATTAGTTGTTTCAGCTTTGCCTTTTTCTCCTTGAACTCCTTTTTGCGTTTATATTTTATTGCGTTGTACTCCTTTTGCAATTGTTCTATCTTTTGCATAATCTCTAATTGGCGTTTTTGGTTTATCTTCAATCTGTAATTGTCGTCAATGCGTTTATTGTATTTTTTCACGTTTATCTTATTAGGCGTATATACAATGTCCTTTTTGCGTATATGTCTATATATATCTTCAATTTCGGCTTTTGTGTAAACTCTATCTCTCAACATATACCGCCACGTTATGGTTGTACTCTTTTTGTCCTTCAACCTCTCTTTCCACATAAATAAAGTCCTTGCGTTTTTGTCATCGAGCAGTACTATGAAACTACTCTTGGCGTATTGTACTCTCCATTCTCCATTAGCTACTATATTCGCCATTACTCTATCATGTGCTACTATCTCCTTTAGGACACGTCCTATCTCCATCTTATCACCCCAATCAGCCTTTACGGCGTCATTCTCCATTTTCTG
>Ga0190313_1001929_pt1 | contig 10580 bp, 8 predicted proteins | sample 4870071011_MG_FD_169989 | JGI IMG/M metagenome (GOLD analysis project Ga0190313, IMG submission 169989) | Hydrothermal vent sediment bacterial communities from Southern Trench, Guaymas Basin, Mexico - 4870-07-10-11_MG | ecosystem: Environmental > Aquatic > Marine > Hydrothermal vents > Sediment ...
GATTATTATGATCTTCAGGTAGGAATACATCTACATGATTTTTTACATATCTTAATTTTTTAAACTTCATACATTATAATTTATGAGTAATAAAATCATAAGTATTTCCTAATAATATGTGCTAATTGTTTACCTACCTTTTCCCACGTGTATTTCTTTGAAATGACTTTATCAACATATTCTTTTACTGCTGCTTTATAATCATCTAAATGTTTTACAACATGAAGAATTTTCTTTACTGCAGCATTTACATCTACTTCTACACCGCGTCCCACATGAATTAAATTGTCTTTGAACACGTAAGGACAATTATGACATTTAACTAGACAAAATCGTGGTAAATAATCAGTCCATGCACCCCTTTCTGCCGCAATAACTATTTCACCACGTGCCAAAGCTTCTAAGAAGTTTAATTCGAACCCGCCGCCTCGTGAAAAGCCTAAATAAATATCACATACATCATAAAGTTCTAATTTTTGTTCTTCAGTAAGCCAACCATGTATAATAATCCCGCCTAGTTTATTCATTAGTTGATGTAATTGTGGATTTGTTCCCATCAATTTTAAAATTAAAACTATATCGTTACGTAATTTACGCAGTTTATGATACGTTTTAAGAACTAAATCTAATCCTTTTCGATACTCAGAATGCCAACAGAAAAATAGCAAGTATTTAAGATTCTTTTTCTTCTTTAGTTCCCATAATTGTTTAAAATGTTTAACTTCTTTAGGCTTTGTAAAATATTCATTATCTAATCCATGCGGGACAACATAAACAGGACGTGTAACACCTGAACGTACATATGCTTCCCTAGCAAATGTACTAGGAACTATAACAGCTTCACAATAATTTGTTATCGATACTGCTAAATTAGAAATTCTATCACTATCAGCTACATCGATACCGATGATACCCCTAATCCTTGTAAGAAGTCTTTCTACATGTTTAGAATACTTCACCATGGGATAAAACAGTGGGTGAATAATAAGTAGAGGTTTTGTGCATGGACTTAATGTTGGGAATGCGACTTCATCGATCTCATAAATTCTAAAATATTTACGTAGTTCTCGAATATGTTTTTCTGCAATAATTGAAAAACTTACTTTGTGCCACTGCGGATATATATACCATATCATAATTCATGCTTCACCAAGTCCATACACGAAGATGGTAACATTTTGTGATGGATATACTCTAACATTAATTTTATCATCTTTCATTACTGTGAAATCGAATTCATGCCACGCATCACTTGGAATTGGATCTTTAGCATTCAAATAACCTAGTATAGCTTCTGCAAGTCCTGCAGGTGTCCATTTCACTGCTGCATATCCCGTTATCGATAACCATAACTTGAATCTTACCCTACCATTTCTATCAACTGTAATATCGCTATCAAAGACGTCATAGCCTTCAGGAACATATTTATTAACTACATAGCCTAATAGTTTAAGAACTTTCATTAAGTAAATTTCTCTAACATAATCAGAAATTGGATCTACTTCACTTTTTAAATCACTTAATTGAGATTTAACATCGAGATAGTATTTTCTAACATCAGATGCTAATGTATCGATTTTAGAACTTATTGTATCAGATTTTGATTCTATATTCCCTAATTCTGATTTAACCTCTAAGTAATATCGATTTATTTTTGATTGTAATTCTTCATGTTGTCTAGTAAGTTCTAAATAGTATGCTTCAACATCACTTCTTACATCATCGATTTCTGACTTACAATCTAAATAGTATGCTTCTACTTTTGCATCTAATGATTGTAAATTAATTTTCAAATTATGTGTATAGTTATAAAGAATATCGAGAGCATCAACTACTTTGTTCCATTCATCGGGATACAGTGGTTCTACGCCTTTATACCTTAATCCTATCCAACTCATGCTACTCTAACCCTAGTTCTTTTCTCGACTTTATTTTTGAAGTTGTTGTAGTAGTCGATGTAGTGGGTGTAGTAGGTGTAGGTGATGATTTAGTTAGTGATTCAATTAATTTGTCTAAACTTTCTGAAAATGATTTTGATAATTTTTCTATTTCTTCACTAACACTTTCAGTTGTTTCTTTAATTGTTTCTTCTAATTTTTTAAGAATTTCTTCAGTTTTTGTACTCATTTTATCACCTGATATGAATAACTAAATAGTTCAATATATTCCTCGCGTTCTACGTATTTCATATCTACGTCTGCGCATCATAGCTATGAACTTATACGCGTCAATTTCATAATCATCTAAGCCCCACTTCTTCAATTCTTCTAAGAACTTTACGAAAGTATCCCAGTCGATAATACCATTAGCATAATCGCTTATTAACTCAGTTACTTCGCGCCGCACTTCATCGTACACAGGCTTTATTCTAATGTATTCTTCCCACATTGTCTTTAAGAATTCTTTGGTCCTTGACTCGATAGGTAAAGCGTCTATCATCTTCTTTACTTGTTCTAATGCTAATTGTCTTGCTCGTGGTGAATATTCTGCCATTGTTACCAGTTCACGTGGTGTTCCTATGAGTTCTCTAAATGCTCTATACCATCTATCCATGTTAGCATTATCTAGTATGAGTTTAATTTCATAATCTTCATAACCGTACTTTGTTAGTGTCTTTAGGAAACTACTAAATGCTTTTTCATCAATTATGAAGTATTCATACAGTCTATGTGCACTTGAGAGAACTTTCTTTACTTCATCGATGACAGGTTTAAGCGCTATGTATTTGTTCCAAATTGGAATCCATTTCTCGGGAATTCTTCTAGCCTTGACTACCTCAGGGAATAGTTTCCTTGCTTCAGGAATTATTTCAGCAATACTTGCTAACATTGAAGGTGTAGGAATGTATTCTCTAGCAGCTACACTAACTAATGTTTCAGTAATTACTCTAATTGCACTAACTTCAGGATCTGATAGTTTAGCATATACTTTAGCTACTTGTAAAATCTTTTCTACATCTTCTTTAGTTACATATGCATATGCTAATCTATAAATAATCCAACCTAGAATTCTTGAGAACCATGTTCTTACACGTCTTATAGTCCATACATAACGTTCAGGTTTTAGTGAAATTAATACTGTTTTAACGTAATCTTCATCAAATTCAAATGTAATTTCCCTACCTACGATTTCCGCTGAAACTTTCTTGATTTGCTCATTAATTACGCCTATCATCGATTTGAGTATTTCTACACCTTCATCTTCTGTGAAGATGTATTCTCTAAATCCGCGTTCTACATCGCTTAGAACGTCTTTGTAAACTCTAACGTAGCGATCTAGTAATGCACGAAGTTCTAGTAACTTACGCTCAGCAGGTAAGAACATTACAGGTAGATTAATCCAAGCTTCTTTCCATTCTTTCGCTGCCATATCGAGATATGCGACTTTGAAGCTTGCAGTAACTAAATTACTCATTAATTGATCAATTGTCTTGAATTTAGATACACCGTAACGATAAACGTCCATGATTCCAGTTCTTAGTAAAGTTCTTTCATCTGACAAAGCATTTATTGATTCGGCAACCGCTGTTATTGGCACATAATATGGGTGAAGTCCAGTAGCTTGTAATAGACGGCACATTAATGTTAGATCCATAGATACTTTCGGATTTGCTGCTTTATCTTCTAAAATGTTTACAAATTGAGTTACAGGTGATTTAAGCCCTATTTTCTTAGCACTCATAAAGTCAAAGATACCCCATTTTGTCATCCATCTTATATCGATCTTAGTCGGAATGTCTGCTAGAGTATCGATTACAATCCAGTTGTCAGAAGTAAATCCTTCTATCCATGCAAATCTTGCATAATCATGCCATTTCATGTAGATTGTGAATGAATCAAGTAGCTTCGTTATCGTTTCTTTATCCATACTATTAAATGTTGTAGGCGGTTTAGGAATATATGCACCAAGCTTTTTAGCCTCACTTTCCGCTTCTTTCATCATTTCTTCACTTGGCGTAAACCATAATAAGCCGCTAATTCCTCGTGATACAAATTCCCATAATGTCGATGGACTTGGATATTTGAAGTGTAATAGATAAAACATGTAGGCTATGTCAGGATTCATTCCTCGCATTAGCATAGCCAGTGAGAAATCATCGAGGGATTTGAAGATGTCTCTAACCATCATTGTACACATTTGTGAAGCTGTAGGCAAATCAAAGAATGGGCTACATGGATAGATACGTGGTTGTCCAAATCGATCGTAAATTGTTACCACAAATGATTCTGAAATTCGCTTCTTAGCTTCGTCAGGCAGTTTTCCAATTACTGATTTGTAAATGTCTAGTACAGGTGAAGTTACGTGATCATAGAACCACACAGGATAGCCTCTAAAGTATAGTGTATCCCTGATTCCTTCAAGTAGTTTAGTCGCAAATTTTGTAGGATAGTATCTTTGTAGCAGTTTTACAGATTCGCTGAATGAAGGTAATTCAAATCCTGCCGAAATTAAACCTGCTTCTTTCCATGCATTTAACCAAATTGGACGTATTATGAATCTTAACCATTCAAAGAACCAAAAAGCAATCGATATTGAAAAGCCGATCATTAACTCATCTGCTTTTTTCTTAAATGAGTTGGCAATCCATCTCACTAAAGCGCCTACTTTTGCCCATATCTTTGCGAATATTTTGCCTGCTAAGCCCACACCTAAGGGCTTTCCTGATCCTTCACCTTCACCGCCAACCTCTACAATATGTGGTGTATCAGCAATACCGCCTAATGCGTCTGCGACAATTGTCATTAATGTATGTGTGTTTACTACAGGAATGATTAGAAGCAAGAAGGCGCCTATTTCACCAATCTTAGCTTCTGAAGGAACTACTACGGCTTCAAATAATTTAGTAAATGCTTTATCGAATAGCTTAAAGCCCTCACTAATTGCTGATTGTACTAGCTTCATTACTGCATTTGATATTGTGCGTACAATCGATATGAAACCCGTAGCTAGTGAGTAGATAGTATTCACAAATGTCTCGATAGCCCACGATAGCACACCTTTAACAATATTTGCTAGATATGCTAAGGCGCCTAAGATTTTTCCTGTAATCATTCCGAGAAAATCGAGAATTGCTTTAACAGGATCTTTTATTATTTTCTGTAATTGTTCCCACAAGAAGCTAAAGAATTGTGGTATTTGCTTAGTAAATACATCGACTAATGCATTCCATACATTCTCAAAGAATTGTTGTACTATTACTATAGCATTCTTAAGCCAATCTGGTAGAAGCTTCCATATCTGCTCAGCTAGCCATGAAAATGCTTTTTGAATGTAGCCTAATGGATCCTTAAAGAAATCTTGTAATGCTTTCCATACATTCTCAAAGAATTTTTGAATTCCTATGATAGCGTTCTTAATCCAATCAGGTAGTAGGTTCCATAATTGCTGTGCTAGCCATGAAAATGCATCTTGTAGCGGTTTAATTATGTGGGCTTTAATCCAACCCAGTGGATCTTTAATGAATGATTCTATTATTTTCCATAGATTTACGAAGAACTTTTGAATTGAAATTATTGCATTCTTAAGCCAATCAGGTAGGAGTTTCCACAATAACTCAGGTAATCTTCCTACAGCATTAACAAATCCCATGAACGTCCTAGCAATAACATCAAATCCTGCTCGCACTTTTTCTACAATTTCTGCATATGCTTTTTGTAATGGTTCTATAAAGTTTTTATAGATAAATTCCCATGTAGGCTTGATTACATTTTCCCATACCCATGTTGCTGCATTTTTAATTATATCAGGAACTAGTTCAGGCGCCTTAGTTAGTAATTCAATGAATTTTGAAAATAGATCTTGAGCTTTTGCTGCTCTAGCTAATACATCGCTAAAGAATTTTCCTAATTCGCTTACAGATTTCTTAATTTCTTCAAGGAAACTATTAATAGCACTTTGAATTGTATCGATAGCATTTTTTACAGCATTAATTAATGCTGTAATAATAGGTTCTACTGCTTTTCTTACTGTATCTATAATGTTTCTAATCGATTTGATAATACTATCAATTACATTATGAATTGGCTTGAGTAAATCAGGAACTTTTGAAATAAAGCTTACTGCAGCATTTATAGCATCATGAATTTGTTTTAAAACTACTGTTTCAAATGATTTTTTCAAATCTTCAATTCCTGCAAGAACATTTTTAATTAAATCTTCAATGAACTTCTTAACACTATCAAATGCTGCACTAATACTATTCCATAATGTATCGATAAATGATTTTACCGTAGCACCTAGAACATCAGTAATGAATGAAGCTATTTCTGTAAACCTATCCATTAACCATGACTTTAACTGTCCCAAAGGATCAAAAATGCCTGCCTCGCTACTTACTAAAGCGTCTAAATCTACAATATCTTCGAGATTAACTATGATAGGGAATGTTTCTTCAGTTTCCGAAGCTGTGATTGTAATTAGTGTATTGGTTAGTGATTTTGCTAGTTCCTTAACTTCTTTTTCATCGATTTTGAAATTTAATTCTTCATTCATGTATATCTACCTAGCATTATACTCAATTTAAATTTAGAAATCTCTACTAATAATTTCTTTTTTAACTCTCTCACATTTCTTACATCTAAACTGAATCGTGGTGATTTACGCTTCTTGTAGCGTAGTTCTACACATACATGATACCATGTTTCACCTTTGATACTTTTTGACTTTGTAACCTCATAGATAATGACTAAACAATTGTCTAAGTAGAATGCTAAGGGTGTAGTTATGAATTCTAAATTTTTGATACTCATACATGTTTCATTACTACACACTATTATATATGAATAAGTTCTAGGCTTAGGACCTTAAGCGTATATACACATGTCCTTGCTGCACAGGTATGTGTATATACGTTAGTGATCACTAGCGTATATACGTATCCTGAATTTCTCATTTTTGAAAATTTTAGAAAGTGAGAAATGCCCCTATAATATAGGGAAATTTCTCATTTTTAAGGATTTGAAAAGTGAGAATTCTTGCTAATATTTCCTTATATATTTCCTTATAAGGAAATATATGATATATTGTATTAACTGGTAAGAATATTCTTACTGCAAATAGAAAAAAATAAACCTTATTTGGTTAGCTAGGACTTCTTAGCTTCATTAGTTTTCTTTGAACTTCAAATAACTTCTTAAACTTAATAATCAACTCACGAGTCTGTTTTACTAAGGGACAATTTTGAGAATTATTGCATTCAAGTGTAGCTAGTTCAAAGCCTACCCTTTGAACATCGAGAATTAAATCACTTAACAATGTTTCAAGTTCCTTTCTAATTTGTAGCATTTCTGGTGATTCAGTAGCAATTTCTTCAGGCTTCTTTACACCTACCTCAGGATATTCTATCCTAGAAGTCGTGCTAGTTCTTGACGTTTCTTCTTTAGATATTCGCCTAGTTCTCGTACTTGTTTCCTCAAATTCGGTAGCCATGTTTTCACCTTTTCATATAAGTAAATGAGTATGTCTCTATTTAATCCTTGCTTTTCCCAATAATCTAACCAAAATTCTTTAAATTCATCTTCAGTCATAGCTTTGAATGCTGCATAACCCCATTTATGACGCTTTTTCCTATGTCCTATCAACATCATTACTGCCCTTTTATACAAATTCATTTTGAATCTGTCTATTCCTTTACCTCTAAGCCAATTTTCGACTAATCCATCGATGTAGTATCTTATGAATTGTAGTGAAGTATATTGTTCACAGCGTTCAGATCGATAGTACTTTAACATTTCATCAGGTTTTTGATAATTAGCAAATCCAATATGTGTAGCCCTATATCGTGATAATAATTTTCTAACTTTATAATCAATGAAATACGTAATCTTGGGGGCTAATTTTACTCTAGCAGGTTTTAGAAAATATTCACGTGGTAATAGTAATCCAAATCCTAATGGTGTTACACCTAGAATAAATCCACAATTAATTTCAGCAAATTTAGTGTACTCGATAGGGGCGTATTCACGTTTCCATGTAATGACTTCTGCTAATGCTGATTTTGATGCTCTTGGTGTTAATTTACTAACTCCTAGCAGGTTAAAGCCTAGAATAAAGTTATCATAGAAAGTTTTAATCATTGAAGCAATTCTATTAAATACAGCTTCAGCAATTGCTTCATTAATTCCTAATTTTTTGACACATGATAGGTAAACATGTCTTAATCGTTCTAAATCTTCACGTCGTTTAAGAAATTCATAGAATGTAGCCCTGAGTAGTTCATAAATAACTTGAGGATCTACATAACCTTCACCGTATTTTGTCTGTCCTACAATAAGTTTACGTTTAGCTTGCTCAAGTGTTGATGGTTGATATGGTTCCTGAACATTTTCCTTTACAAATGTTTCATAATCTAGCTTTGGAGGAACTTCTTCTTTAAAATATTCCCAATTGAATTCTTTCCATATATCCCCAACATCAACTTTTTCAAATTTAAGTTTAATACCCTGAAGAAATTCCTCAAGTGATGGTAATTCAATTTTGAAATCTATGTTTAAAGGTTCTAAAACTGATGGATCTAAACCAAAAATGAATAATGAACTAATATCGATCCATAGAAAAATTTGGGAAAATTGCCATGCCCAATAATTGAATTGTTCTTCTACATCACTAACCCTATCAAAATTTGTACTCATAGCATTTAAGCTAAGAACTTTACTAAAATATTTCTTCTTTTCTTGGATTATTTCCCTAACTTTCCTTTCGATGTAGTAACTCACTATTTATTCACCCTATAAGGTATTCTAACAATTTAGAATAATGAACTTCTGCATTAAATCTTTCCATAACAATTCTAGCCCACTTTCTTCTTTTAAAATATTCTTCATCTTCACGCTTCACTAACTCTATACAATAATCCATCATTTGAGCAAGTTTCTTAGGGTGATATACGTGAAATTCATACTCTATACCATCACCAATATCTCTAACCATAAGTTTATCATAGAGAAATGTAAAGTTGATTTTTGGATCGCTGATTTCCGTTAAAGGCGGATATGCACAATGAATAACAGGTGTTCCCATAGCATTAGCTTCAATGAGCGGTAAACAGAAACCTTCACATAGTGAAGGTATTATTACATAATGACATGAACCCATAAATGCAAGAATTTCTTCGCGAGGTCGTTGTCCAAATACTGTATCGACATCTATGTTTTTGATTCCTTGAAGTTTCTCTCTACCTTTATCATCAGTTATTACATGAACTACAAAATCATCACGTTTTTGTGAAAGTATTCTTACAGCTTCTGCTAAAAATTGTAGTCCTTTTCTTGGGTGTGAATGTGCTACTACGCCAAAAATCACTTTATCACCATGTAATTCTTTTAGACATTCTCTCACGGTTGGAATGAATTTCATAGCTTCGATCACTTGTTCTTTAACTAATCCATGAGGTATTATATCAACGATAGTCATTCCAACTTCTTGTAACTTTTCAGCGACATACTTTGAACATGTAACTACCTCAACATCCCTAACCATCCAGTATTTCCACAGACGCTTTACAGGTTTACCTTCAATCATTGTATAAAATAGACATGGCTTTCCTACATGAATCTTGTAATCGCGATATAACAAATAGTATGGCATGCACCATAGTGGTGATGATGGAAATACTATGATTAATGCGTCAGATAGTTCATCTAAATCATAGTAGTCCATTAAGCGTGTAAAAATTCTTGGTGTATAGTGCTTTCTTTGAATGACATATGCAATATCTTTAGCTACGTTAATTAGACTTGTAGCTTTAGATGTAACTATTGCGATTCTCATACATGAAAAAATATCGAGTTAGTAAATCATAAAGTTATCTTATAAGGAAAAAATAAGAGAAAAAAATCAATTCGTTTAAGACAGTTTTAAATTACGATTCTAGTATGGTAGTACCCAACCGCTAACGACGTTAATTATTTCGTCTAATACAGATGGATCTAAGCCGTAGGCAGTTACGAAGTATGACTTAAGTCCGTTAGCGATCTTCTTTCCGCCTTCGTCCTTAGTTCTTACAATGTGTTTCCATAGCTTAAGGGCAAAAGCTAAGTAAGTAGCCCTTTGACCGCCTGTAATTCCGTATTTGTCTAAGATTGGTCTAACGAGTTCTCTTACGGTGTGTACCATGTTAAGCCCTGCCTGTGCTCTCTCAGCGGCGATGTCTGTTACATCAGTGAATCTAGTGCTGACTACTGCGGGGTTGTATTTCTTTTGCCATTTCTTGAACATGTCGATACCAGTTCTGTATAATGGCATACTTTATATCACCCGATTTAAATTTTTCTCGTGAAGTTTAAATGTCCGAAGCGAAATATATTTCACAGTGTGAAAATGAATCATGGAAATTTCAAAAAATGGGATTAACATGAGTAATCTAAGAGATATTCAAGTCTCTGAATTTGAAATTTCCCTAATGAAACGAGATATGACTGACTTTCTATTTAGACATATACTTAAAGTTAGACATTTCTTTGACTATCAATATAGAATTTTACTTAGCTATGGTTTAAGGATAAAGTCTGATGTAACTACGAATGTCTATGAAGATGATAATGAAGTTACAATAGAATTAGTTATTAAAGCAAGCCTATCTA
>Ga0190313_1001931_pt1 | contig 10574 bp, 10 predicted proteins | sample 4870071011_MG_FD_169989 | JGI IMG/M metagenome (GOLD analysis project Ga0190313, IMG submission 169989) | Hydrothermal vent sediment bacterial communities from Southern Trench, Guaymas Basin, Mexico - 4870-07-10-11_MG | ecosystem: Environmental > Aquatic > Marine > Hydrothermal vents > Sediment ...
CTTCAATGCTTGTTTTTTCATTATAGACAACATCAATAATTTGGTTATCTTTTTTGATTTTGTAATTTTCAATCTTAACAAGACATTCAAGAATAGTATCATCCATAATTTTCATTGAAACATTACTTGTCTTTTCAACATTAATTTCGTCAAATAATTTGTGTTGAAGCGCAAGACTCGGAAGCTTGTAATGAAAAACTGTCTGCTCACTTTCCGGATTATTTTTGTCGTCGTTTAAAACGAACTTTGTTGTAAAATTGTTGTCATATCCAAATATCATAGCTTTCTCCTTTATTCAAATTTTATTGATAATTCGTCGTCGCCAGTGCTGTTTTCTGTTAAGATAGTTTCAAGGTTATACATAAGAATACCATTGTCATCAGAGTGGCCTACATTAAGAATCTGCGCTTTCGGCATTGTGAATGTAACCGTTCCTGCTTCAGTTGAAGCTAACTTGAAGCTAATGTTATTAACAGTTCCTGCTTCTAATTCTGTCCAGATAGCTTTTTCAGTTTCAGTAGTTGCTTCTATTGTAAGATTAAGTTTTGGTGAACGGCCAGCAAGTATTAATCCTTTTAAGCCCTGTTCTGAGTTAAGGTCCGGTCGTTCCGGAATATCAATGTTAAGATTAAGTTCTGCGCTTCTTACAATCGGTGTGAAACTTCCTATCTGTAATGTCATATTTTCACAAATAGGCGGAAGAACTTCATCGTAAGTTGCTGACGGAATTGCACTATCAGTCGGCGTTGAATATATTCCTTTTATTTCGGATTTCAATACTGCTGTGTCTCCTGCTACAAATGTGAAAACTAAGTTGTTGTATGCGCCGAGATATTTGTAGAGAACTCCGTCCTTATAAGTGTGGAATGTCATTGACTTCGGATTTTCAGTGTTAAACGAATAAGTTATATATCCGTCATTCGCTCCCGCTGAAGCTTCGGGAGTATAAGTCGGAATCAATCCTGCTGCCTGTAAGAAAGGATCAATTCGTAAAGGATTCGATGAATCCCCGTCCGCTGAATCTCCGTGTGTAGTCAGGTCAAATTCAAATGTCCCGACATTAAGTATTCTCCCTACCCTTGCGAGTTGTGGAGAAAATGTTGCTGTTGCGTTTTGGCTTATAATCTGCTGAATGTCAGGATTAGCCGGAACAGCAACTCTTGCTTTGATAGCATTTGTGCTTGCTGAAGGTGAAGCATCAGTCCCGTAAGTTGTCTCTGATTTTGCTAATAATAATTGTTTTCGTGATAATCTAACCATTTTTTAGTTTCTCCTTTTTGTTTTTTTATCTATATTCAAATTTTTTGCCTACAATAAAATAATTAATTTTTTCAGTTCCGGTTCCATTATAATTTTCAACCTCGATTGTAATATTATCAAAATGTATCGGTTCAAGTAATGAAATCACAAGACCATATCCGTTTAAATTACTGTCTATATATGTTTGAATAGGCAAATTTAAACCAGCCTGTTCCGTCATTTTCAACTTTGTATTAATTTCGCTAAAACTTATTTCTAAAACTGTTTCCCCGTCATCTTTTATTCTTAAGATATAATCTTCATTATCTACCACTATTACAGAAACTGACATCAAATAAGAATCGGTTGCCGTGCATAATGTTTTAGTCTCTCCGGCACTCATAACATAATCATTAATTTCTTTATGAAAATATAATTCAGCTTTTCCCATAATTATCACCTCAAAAAATTTTTTCCAAGTTTCATCCGAATCAAGTTTATCTTCCCATATATCTGATATGGTAAAATCATCTGTCCAAATGCTCATTTCTTTTCCTGTTTATTTTTTTTAAAAAACTTTTATTTTTATTTTCAACATAGTGCATATAACATAACCCGCCTGAGACAGCAGGCCGATTACATTTTTTGCATTTTTTAATTTTATTTTTAGATGATGCTTTCGCTGACATTTTTAAAAATTACTCCTTTTATTCTTTTTATTGCATTTTTCAAACACATTCTCATCTTGTGATGAAATTCACTTGCATAATATGTATATCCGCTTTGCGTTGTAATTTGTTTATTTGATTTTATTTTTATGCGTGTTAAATCGTTTTCATATTTAGTTATATTTTGTTTGTCGTTATAATGTTCTTTATTTTTGGAATAACAAAAATCACATCCGTATAATGTTATTTCTGTATAATCAAGCAATATAGCAAGATTAACTGCACAAAATACAACTGTAAAACCTGTCGCAAGTTTCAATGGTTTTTCTTTTTTTGTGTAAAAATGTTCTCCGCTTGCTCGTTCAAAAATAGTTGCTTCATTTTCTGTAATATTATATTTTTCTGCAATCCGTGAATAACAATAAAACTTTTCTTTTCCTAACTGTCTTGCTTTTTCAATCCATTCGCAGTGTGAATTTGCGTCAATTAAAATGTAATAATTTAGAACATCAAAATATTTTTCTATAACTGAATTGACCCCGATTACAGTTTTATTTCTGAAATAATCAACATCAAACTTATTCAAACTTGCTCCGGCGCCTAAAACACAAATGCTTGACATTATAAACTGCTCCTCGTTGGATCCGACGGAAGTTGTCGATATAATATTTCAAATGTAACCTCAACACCGCCAAGATTTTCTTCTGCAATGAAAAACTGCGCTCTTGTGTGTTTGGTATCAATAGCGTGGCTTCCTCTCGTTCTGTCTGTCATTAATGCGACTTGAACATCTGCATATAATTTATTGACTTCCTCTGACAGATTATGATGTGTTTTCAGCCAGCATTCGCAACTTATAATCATTTTCCTGTCGTTGCAATATGATTTTTCCTGCATCAATTCATCTGTTTCCTCATAGAGAAATATTGCAGGAAGTAAGTTTTGCTGAAACGGAGTTATCCGTGCGCGCTCTACTCTGCGAACAGTAATATTATATCCATTGCTTGTATTTATTGTCTCTAATGCGCTTTGAATGTTTTCTAATATATATTCTCTTATGCTTGTTGCCATTGCTGTAATACCTCATTTATTTTTTTTGAATATTGCGGAATTATATATTTTTCTGCTGTCGGCTTAATGAATGGCCGAGCCGGTATTTTTACGCTTCGTTTCAATGCGAATAGTGGAATTATGTTTTTTCCTTTTTTCTGAAAAATTATTTTATTCCCGTTTCTGCTTTCTTTGACAAATGTGTTTTTGAATGTTCGCGGTGATTTGAAAACTCCGGCTTTTGTTTTCGCTTCAGGTGAGATTGGTATAGCAAGAAATTGTCCTCTCTTGGCTGTTAATGTTCCGCCTTTTTCGTGTATCATAGCATAAGTTGTATTATAACTCCCAAACTCTCCCGATAATGCATTCTCGTTGACTCTATATTGTATGCTCCGGCGCAAGTTTCCTGTCCTTACGCCTAATCTTGTCCGTGTGGTCCCGCCAGTCAAATGATTTCTTATTACATATCCTACTGCTCCGGATAATGTCTTTTTTAGTTCGGAAGCTAATTTCCGATGTGTTACTCCCGGAAGTATATTAAGCTTCTTTTCTAATTTTTCCTGTCCGGTTACTTTTATTTTTAGTTCCATTATTTATTTGCCCTATAATAATTCAGCATTTCTTTGACGCTGTCAAGTAATCCATATTTTTCAGTCATATTGATACTGCCTTCAAGACTTTGGCCGCTAATACCAATTTGGTCTTTGCGTTGATAATAAAACGCTGATTGTATCTTTACTGCGAGCTTGATGTCGTCAGGTATTGTTGAATATCCTGCCGTATATATAACTTTTACTGTTTTGATTCCTTTTGAAAAATATCCGTAATATTTTTGAATTATTCCTGCATCTGAATCGAGCGTATATTCTGTATCACTGTCAAGTAATGTATCGTCTTCATAGACACTAACATTACTTACTGGAAAGTATTGTAAAATTATTTCTTTCTGATAAGAATCAATATTGAAATATTCAGTAATGTCTGTTTGCTCCTCTATTGCGTTGTTAACATATTTCTTAATTTGCGCTTCTGTTTCGTCTATAAGGTTCTGCAATAATGTATCATCTTCTGTATCTGTTATTCTAAGATATGTTTTTAACTCGCTTAATGTTATTAATGCCATTTTTTTTATCCTTCAAAAAAAAGCCCAACCCGGATAATTCCGGGCTGGACAATTATTTTTTTTAGCTTGCTGCTGTAACTAATTTTGCAAGACAATTAGCTACTGGTGCAACTGCAATTCCTTCTCTCTGTGTTACTTTCGTAACTACCTGATCTGTTGTGAAAGCAGCTTCTGATGATGTAGCTACAGTCATTTTTTTTCTATCTGCGATGTAGATATGTTTAAGGTTTCCGAAAGCTACAAAAGGTGTAGAAACTGCATCGTCTGTTAATGACGGCATCTGATCAGCTTCAACCACAGGATAACCCCAAATAGTTGCCGAAGCTGATGCGCCCGGATTCTGATATACATAGTTGCCGTTTGAATCTTTAAGTTTTCTTATTATGTTAGTGATTTCAGGATTAATAACATAAACGCCTCTTACTCTTTCAGAAGCTTTTACATTCATTGCTAAATCAAGAAGATAATCTGCAGTTAAATCACTAAAAGAAGTGTCGCCTGATGACATAACTTCTGAAGCTACATTGCTTGCATACAGAAGACCATCGAAAGGATCTGTTCCCGATGAATCGCCTTTTAATGAAACTCTATCTTCTTCGCGTGCAATTGCTTCGCCAAATAATGAAACGATAAAATCAGCAACAGGAACACTTGCATCTTCAATTAATTCAATTGAAAATTTTGCTATTGCTGCCATTTTCTTAATTGTTACTGCTGAGTTACCGAAAGTTGCAGTTGTTTCTGATATAGAAGCTGCTTCATTGGCCCAAGAAACTGTTATGCCGCTTGCTAATGTTTTCAGATTAATCGTGTCTGAACTTACCGGTATAACAGTAGCTCTCGGTCTTATTACGCCGGCCTGTTCAATAACTCTTATAATATCTGTTCTGTGTTCTTCTGGAACAAGATACCCGCCTGCACTGTCTGTGCCTTCGCTGTGTGCCTTATTCATTACGCCTACGAACCATTTAAGAAAATTGTTTTTCTTTTCTGCAGGTGAATCAGGAACTAATTTTACTTTTGATTTGATGTCTGCTAATGCTTTTTTTACATCTTCGACATTTGTTTCTAATGATTTGATTTTGTCAAGAGACTTCTCTTTGATTTCATTGAGAATGTCAAGAGCTTCTTTTTCTAAACCTTTGTCAATTTTTTCTGCCATTTTGTTTATACCTCACTTTTGAGTTTTTTAATTTCATCAACAAACTTATTAATGTTTTTCTTATTGTCTGTTGCTTTGCGCCCTGACAACTGAAAAATTGCATCATAAATTCGTTGTGATTTATTTTGTTTTTCTTTATTTTCTGAATTGTCTTCATCGTCTTTTTTTGTTTCTGATATTATTTCATTTGCTAATTGAATAATCTGTTCTAATCTTTGTAAGTTTTTCTTATTTAATACAGCGCCTGCTTTTATTTGATTTTCGTCAATGCTTTTTCCCGGCCCCGGCCGTTCAGCTCTACGCATTTCTCCACCGCATTCAGGACAAGTAATATTACTGCAATGTTCTTCTGATTGCATTGTGTAACCGCAACTTATACACTCACAATTAAATACTTCTTTTTCTTCTGATTTAAATTCAGGAACTTCTTTGTCAAACTTTTTGTAATATTTAGCAAGATTGTTATATATCTTTTTCTTGTCGGCGTCAGGAATATTAACTCCGCCTCTTGCTCCAAGTAATGCTGCCATTGCTGCTGATACTCCTCGCCATATAGCTTTGAGTGAACCGTTAACTATATCAGCGAACGGAAGCTTATATCCTGTCAAGTTATCTTCAGCGCCTTTGACAACATATAAGAAAGCTTTTGAATACTTTTTGAAATCAACATTGCCGTCTTTATCTGAAGCCCAGTCTTTTACTCTCTTTTTTGCTGCTGCTGAATCCCATTTTAATTTTTCATCTGCAATTGGTAAGTCCGCATAAGGCAAAACTGTTTTTGTTTCAATTTCTGCAAGTATATTTTTTGCAACTGAATTACCTGCTTTAACTGCTTTTGCTAATGCTTCGCGATTAGCTGGTATAGCTACACAGCTTATTTCTAACAATTCAACTTCTGTGAAAATTCGTCTAACATCTTTCTGTGAATTATTATCTTCAGGATATGTATATTTTTTTGGAATAAAACCAACACTAAAAGCATTCATAAAACCGTCTTTATATAACTGAAAATATTCCTCTGCTAAATCTGTCTGCGCAAATTGCATCGTAAATTCAAGAGCATTGTCAGTTGCTTGTATATTAAGCACTTTTCCTATTACTGTTGGTGCGCCATTAGAAGTATAATAAGTATGATTAGCAAGTATTACTGGATTTTTCAAAAATGCTGCCAGTTCAAATGCTGACGGCAAAATAAGATCGCCTTCTCTATCCACCGTGTTTGTGCTTGCAATCGCTTCAAGTGTTCTGTCTTCAATGTTTACGCTTTTTGTCGTTGCGAAAAATGTTTTGTTTTTCATTGTATTTATTCTCCTTTTTTTAACTTTCTATAATTGGAACGGATACACACCTGCAATTAATTACTTCCTCTGCCGGACCTGATGGATCATTTGGATATAATAATCCATTTGAAAAAGTTTTATCAACTAATACAACTTCCCCGTCCATATCCGCGTGCCATTCTCTTACACTTTCATCTCGCGCTGTTATCCATTCTTGTTTTTCTATATTGTTAACTTTCATAGATTCGTGTCTTGCGGTTGATACTGCTTGTGCTACTTCTGTCCTTGCTATTGTTAATGACCTGTTCCCCGCTATATTGAAAGTATGTTTTGTTTCTGCTGTTATTTTGTCTGCTGATACCGCTAATGCTTCAGCAACACTAAGAACATCGCCGTTTTTATATGCTTCTGCAATAGTTTCGTCTATTACTGTTTTTAATCTTTTTCGAATGTCTTTATCGACTGTTGTAATAACTTCTTTTATTTTTGTTTGTTTTTTTTCAAGAAACTTCATAAGTTTTTCATTTGAATTGTAGTTGAATTCAGAAACTTTTAAATCTCTTGAAATTTGTTTTATACCTCTTTTTAATCCTTCCTCAAAAAATGGAAGTGATATAACGCTAACTTTTTCTTTTGCTTTTGAAACATCAAATATTATTTCACCTATAACCGCGTCCGCATCTGCATATATATCTTTTTTAATTCCTTTGCTTATGAAGTTTGATATATTTGATAGTGTTTCTTTTCGTAAGTCATAGAAAAAAAGTTTTAATTTTTTTGCGAATGAATTTTCTATTATTGACATTTCGTTAACATACTTTTTCCAATATGAAGTCCTGAAATCGCTTTCGATGTATTTTTTATCCTGAATAAACTTTTTTTCTTCTTGCTGTGAAGCTGCGCCTATTGGTATCATATTTCCGGGAAGATAAGCTTCATCACTTCCGGGTATTTCGTCAACATTAAACCCAAGATTAAGTTTTTCATTAATGGCTTTCAGTGGAACTCCCATATAAAACAATGTCTTTGCCATATCAATTTTTTCTTTTAAATTTTCTTTTAGAACTTCAACTTCTGAAAAATCAAATTCCCCATACAGTTTGATTCTGAATCTGTCAAAAAAATCTGTCTTGAATTTATCTTCAATATATTTCGTCAGCGGTATAATTGTATCCTCATAAAATATTTTTCTCTGTGCTTCTGCATTGGCATAGTTAGCATATTCATATATCCCTACCAGTGCCGGCGGCACCCCAAACACACTGCAAATTTCCTCTCTGTTCATTTTTCTTGAATTAATAAATTCTGCGTCCCTCTGATTTACGCTTTGCTCTAATGAAAGTCCGCCTTCTAAAATTGCTACTTTGTGTGCTTTTGATATTGAATTGTTTTTTGTCGAAAAGTATTCTTTAAGTCGCGCTATCTGAGTTTGCGTTAATGATTTTTCTGTTCTCAATACAGTTCCTAATCCAAGACCATTTTTGAAAAAACTATTATTGAAATTATTAGCATATATTTCATTTTGAATTACGCTTGATAATACATCTATTCCAGCAAGTCCTCTAATGTCGTGATATGGATTTAACTTTTTGAAATATATTATTTCGTCAGGTGTGAATTGTATCTTTGTTGCGCCGTTGTTATATTCCCATAATGCAATGCTTTTTCCGTCGTTGTTTAATTTATATAAAAATCTTGACGGATTGAAAATCCAAAACTCAGTCGGAATATTGTCAATGTATTTGTCTAATATTATTATACATTCTCCTGAAAGAGTAAGAAAAATCGCTAATGATTCCCATAGCTGATAACGGCTCATTAATGGATTCACATAAGAAAACGCGTCATATACTCTGCCCTTTTCAATTACCTGCTTCGTATAACTGTCATACAATCTGAACGGAAGTTTTGAAAGACTTTTTGCAATTGCATTAACGCAAGCATATACATAAGTGATACTTGAATAAGGTTTGTTTATTTTTGATGTAAGATATTCCGAATTAGTATCTTTCAAAAACCATAACGCATTATACGATTTTTTTTCTGGTTCGGAAGTTTTTGAAGTTTTAAAAAATTTATCTAAAAAATTCACTGTTTTTTACTCCATTTTATTTTTTTACCATTTTTTATAATGGTTTCATTGTCAGTGTAATCTATCCATCTCTGAATTGACACATCAACATATTTAGGATCTAACTCCATTCCATAACATATTCTATTTGTTTTTTCTGCCGCGATTAATGTAGAACCTGAACCTAAAAAAGGTTCTAAAACAATTTCGTTTTCTTTTGAACTTATAATTATAGCCTTTGTTGGTAATGCTACAGGAAATATTGCAGAATGTTTAATTCCGTCTTTGTTTTTGTTAAGTTGTATTTTTCCTGTTTTTATTTCCCAATAATTAGTTAATTTTTTTAATGTTTTTTTAAAAAATGGTTTTTTTGTATTATTATCATCAGTAAATAACCATTCAATATGTTTTTCTTTTTCATCTTCCAATAATATTATTTGTTCTTGTTGTCTTGTCAGTGCATTTTTTTGTCTAATAGGCATACCGTGCCCTTTATCCCAGCTTATTAACTCCCTAAAATTGAATGGTGTTTTATGTAATATTTCATACATTAAATCTATATAATAATTTTTATTATTTTTGTTATAACTTATGTTCCAAAATATCAATCCATCTAAAAACATACAAAAATTATTTATGACATTTATTTGAAATTGTATATATTCATTATCACTCATATTATCTTCATAATTTTCATACATTTTACCTTTTCCCATATTATATGGTGGAGAAGAAAATAAAATACTTGCTTTTTTATTTTGGATCAACTTATCGACATCTTCTTTTTTTGTGCTATCACCGCACATTATTCTGTGTTCTCCAAGTTGATATATATCACCAAGTTTTGTTTTAGGCTTGTTTGGAACTTCAGGAATATCGTCATCTTTTTCGTCAGGTCCAACAATTAAATCTTTATCAAAACCTGTTAAGTCAAACATTTCATTGCTCAGTCCTTTTAGTTCCTCAATAACCAAATCCATATCCCAGTCGCTTTCATTAAGTTTATTATCAGCTAAACGATATGCTTTCGCCTGTTCTTCCGATAAATCAACTTGTAAAACAGGAACTTTTTTTAATCCTAATATTTTACTTGCTTCATAACGGCCGTGTCCGACTATTATCACATTATTTTTGTCAACTACTATTGGCTGATTAAAACCGAATTCTTTAATGCTGGCAGCTATTTGTTTTAATTGTTTTTTTGGATGTTTTTTAGCATTTTTTATATATGGCTCAATATTGTTAATTGAAATTAAATTCATAATTCTACAATCCTGACATCATTTTCTAAGTTTGCGAAGCAGAGCATTATACTGTCTGCGAAATCCGGCGACTTTTTTGGATCTATTATTTTTATTTGCCCTTTTGAATTAAAGTCGTATTTCATAGCAGTTAGTTCATTGATAACCTTTTCTATGTAATTAATATTATTCAAAACCAAAATGTCGCCGTCCTCTATTTTTCTTGCTAACTGCCAATATAATTCTGCCTTCAAGTTCGCATAATATTCTTTGTTTCTCGCTGCGCTTCCAACATTGATTCCGACTGCATTATATCCCTGTTCAAGTAATCTATCTAATACACCAGCTCCGAGTCCGCATTCGTCAACTCTTATTTCGTCAACTCCAAACTCTTTGATTTTTTCAATAGCCCAGCCGGCTACATACATAAGATTTGAACTATCAATGCTGTCAATATATGTTAGTTGATTTTCATTGCGTATTGAAAAAACTGTCTTATCAGTCCCGAAGCGCGCTATATCAAGCCCGGCTATTTTTCTGACTGACTCAATTTTTGTATCGGTTAATATTTTTTCAAGCGCAGATAATGAAATTAATGTATTGTCAAAATTATCAGCAAAGTCTCCCAATACTCTTGTCTTGAATACCGGAGAATTTTCTCCCCACTCTTTTTTTCTGTCGTCAATCCATTCTTTTGAAACGAACGGCGACTCTGTTGAGGGTATATGAAAAGTTTTAAA
>Ga0190313_1001934_pt1 | contig 10568 bp, 13 predicted proteins | sample 4870071011_MG_FD_169989 | JGI IMG/M metagenome (GOLD analysis project Ga0190313, IMG submission 169989) | Hydrothermal vent sediment bacterial communities from Southern Trench, Guaymas Basin, Mexico - 4870-07-10-11_MG | ecosystem: Environmental > Aquatic > Marine > Hydrothermal vents > Sediment ...
CGGGCACTGCGCCGAGGTCGCATGCCTCGACGCAGTGCCCGCAGCCATTACATTTCTCCGGAATTAGGATCACTCCACCCCCCTCCCTAATCTTAAGAGCGTCTTCAGGGCATACTCGAGCGCATGGGGGATCCGAGCATGCTCTGCAAACGATTACGGTAAACCCCCTCTCAACTCCCCCATGGCTTACTACGTGGATGGCAGACTTATTCAGCCCAGCATAGCCTAGTCTGCGAGAGCATGCGAGCATGCATAGCTGGCATCCGACACATCTATTGGCATCGAGAACGGCGAGCCTCTTAACCAAGAGCTCTTCACCACAACCCACTCATCCAGCCCCGCTTAAAAACGTAACATCCCAACGCTATATCCTCCTCAAAATCTCCGCATCCCTATCAAGATGCTCCCTCAATCCCATGATTATCATCACATCCCCAGGCTTTATCATAAAGTCCTCCGAAGGATAATAATGCCTCTTAGAGCCTCTCACGATCGCGAAGACGACGCCCTCGAACCCTAAATCCTTCAACTCTTTTATCGTTAACTCCCTGCTTCCTTGATAGATTATCTGCTCGGCATCCAGGCCCGTCTCGGCCTCTGATAGATCCTCGATTATCTCTGCTACGAGAGGTTCAAAAACGAAGCTAGCCAAGATTCTGCCGCTAACCTTTGCTAAGTTTATGACCTGATCTGCTCCAGCCCGATAAAAGAGGCTCTTCATGAGATCATTATCGCATACAACTATTATCCTAACGGTTCTGCTGACATCCCTTATCCTCAGGATGGTCATGAGGTTTTTGCTCGAATCGCCCCCAGTTAAGACTACCGCGCTCGCAGAATCTATTCTCACATGCTTATAGGTCGACTCCTCTAGGGGAGACCCAACTAGAGCATTATAACCTGCTTTGGAAGCCTCTCTAGCATTCTCATCTTCCTCAACCACTACGACGACATCATATCCATTCGCTTTAAGCTCGCTGCACACTGATTTCGATATCTCGTTCCAGCCGATTACGATTATATGATTCTTCAGCTTCCCCTCGCCCCCTAGAAAGAAGAAGCCTCTAGCTAGCTTGAATATGCTTCTCTCAGCCATTATGCTAGCTATCGAGGAGACCGCATAACCGAATATCCCGATACCCACGAGGACCAAAACCATATAGATCATTCTACCGAGAGCGGTTTCGGGGACTATATCGCCGAAGCCCACAGTCGAGATTATCGTAACCGTTAGATAAAGCGAGTCGAATAGATTAAGACCCTCGGCCAGGTTAAATGCGATGGTGCCGAAAGCGACTAAAGATGATAATGCTGCAAATATTATCCAAAGCCTCCTAATGGCCTGCTCCATAGACATGCTTCCAAAAAATACAAAATTCGATAATTTATCAGTATATTCCCTCCAAAACACTAAGCGCCTTAGGTTAATATCCTTCGACAGCTATATCTAAACGGACTTGAGCAAGCTCGAATCACTTCCAGAAGTATTAGATCGGCTTGACGAGGCATCACGCTTAGGCTATAGGCTCCTCATCTATCTCACGCGCTCATGCTTAGGTCGAGGTCTAATCAAGGATATAATAGCGCATGTAACCCGAACTAGGATCAGGCCGTCAATACTTCTAGTCTATAGGGAGCGCGAAGATGATACGACGGTGATGATATTAAGAGAGCTAAAGGATCTCGATGTAAAGATAAGCGAGAAAATCTACGACGATGCCGGGGAGCTTCTTGGAACTACTTGGGACGCCTTAATCATGGACATCAACTATCAGATGAGGCCGAACGACCTCGGAATGCTCGTCGAGATAGTCAGAGGAGGCGGGCCGATAATAATGGTCGGCCCATCTATTCGGGAACTCGATAAATGGCTAACAGATTTCCATATGAAATGCGTAACCCCGCCATTCGGCGATAAGCTCGTAAAACGCTTTGAGAAGAGAATGTTCTCTAAAACTATTGGGAGACCGGGAGTAATATATATCGATCCTGATGAAGGAGTTACTTTTGGCGAGCTTCCAGAGCCTCCTCCGCCGAAGAGCATAAGCGAGCCGTATGGCGAGCTATTTCCAAGAGAAGTCTATAAGCTATGCATAACGAATGAGCAGATACTGGTTCTAAAGCTGGTCGAGCATCTCGTATCGAAGAGGAGGTGGGCTTTAGTCTTAAAGGCTAATAGAGGTAGGGGTAAATCGGCTGCGCTAGGATTGATCGTCGCCGCCTTAATCGGCGAGAAAAGGACGATGAAGAGGTTTAAGGATATTCTGATAACCTCCCCGGAGCCGGATAACGTAAAGGTGCTATTCGAGTATGCATCAAAGGGATTGGATAGGCTCGATATAGACTATGACCTCCTAGAGAGGAATGGATCCCCCATCGAACTCAGGACTAGATTCGTGAGGGTATTTTATAAGCGCCCGATGTCCGCCTTAAACGCTAATGCCAGCATAGCTATAGTTGATGAAGCTGCGGGGATACCCGTCCCAATCCTGCTCGGATTCAAGAAGAGGTTCCTAAGAGCGATATACTCTTCAACGATTCACGGCTACGAGGGAGCTGGAAGAGGCTTCTTAATCAGATTTCTTGGCAGGCTGAAGAGGGACTTCAAACACGATCTAATCGAGTTCGAGATGCTGGAGCCGATAAGATACTCTTATGGAGATCCGATCGAATCATGGCTATACGATATACTGCTATTGGATTCCGAACCCGCAAATCTTGAAGACTGGGAGCTAAGGCTACGTCCAGAAGACTGCGAGTATATCGAATTCGATAGAGATGAGCTTTTCAGCTCCCGCGAGGATCTCCTAAGACAGCTAATCGGACTATACGTTCTCACGCATTATAGGAATAGGCCGAACGACATCGCATTATTAGCGAACGCCCCACATCATTCGATTAGGGCGATAGTATCTCCAAGCGGCAAGATACTCTCAGCACTACACCTCTGCCTGGAAGGATTCCTAGATGATGAGCTTCTAGAGATAATCGAAACGCTTCCAAAAGGTCATATGATCCCCTCGGTCATAGCTAGATACTACCCGCATCTAAAGGGATTCGGAAGGCTGAGGGGGATAAGGATAGTAAGGATAGCGGTCCATCCATCCCTATGGGATAAAGGCTTCGGATCTTATGCTCTCCAGAGGCTATGCGAAGAAGCTAGAAGAAATAAGCTAGACTGGGTTGGGGCGGGATTTGGGGCAAGCCCGCAGCTTCTAAAATTCTGGTTCAAAAACGATTTCCAGCCTCTGGCAATAGGCCCTATGAGGAATAAAGTTTCCGGAGAATTTAGCGTGATAGTGGTAAAAGCCTTAACCGAGAAGACTAAGCGCTTCGTCGAGGAGATAGGTAGGGAATTTAGATTAAGGCTGATAAACGGGCTTTCAGACCCATACTTCAATATGGATCTGGAGACGGCATGGCTCCTACTATCCAAAGCTCCCGGAAGCTATAAGGCTAGACCATACTTCCGGGGATCGCAGAGAATGCGGCTCGAATCATATCTCAGAGAGTATGTTACCTATGAGGGTGCTTCCGACTCGATAAAATGCTTGGTTGAGGCGCATTTCCTAACTAGCGAGAGGAAGAGGCTCGGATTAAGCGAGAAGGCTGAGAAACTTCTCATAGCGAAAACCCTTCAAGGAAGACAATGGGATCAGGTGGCGAGACTTCTAAAGGATCGACCTGAAAACCTGATAAGCCTTATGAGGGAGACCGTGGTTAAGCTTGCGGACTACTATCTATAGCCTATGGCCAAGAGAGCTTTCCAAGCCGTTAAATTCTAAACTCTGATCCTCGAAGAATTCTAGAGGTGATCTTCGCAGGATATTCCTCTCGATAGTCTATGTCGGGCAACATAGACTATATAGGTATCATATTTATCGAGCCTCCAGCAGCTCCCACCTGAGCTTGGATATAGTCAGCGCGGCGGTGGGCACCGGCTTCTTCCTAACATTCCTAATGGCCGTAGCCCTAGGCGGAAATGACGCGGCAACCCCCTGCGATACATCCGTCGGCGCAGGAGTGATATCGGTTAGAAAGGCCATAATCCTTTTCGCAATCTTTACGAGCGCTGGAGCATTGACCCAAGGCTATATGGTTATGAAGACTATAGGAAAGGGGATCGTCCCGGCCATAGACCTCCTCGGAGTCCTCATAGTCATCTCAACGGCATTCGCATGGATAATGTTCTGCAATTATAAGGGTCTCGAGATCTCGGTAACCCATTCGGTAATCGGATCCGTTGTAGGATACGGTATCGCCGCCTATGGATTCGGAAAGGTGAATTGGGGTCTAATGAGCAAGGTTATAATCAGCTGGATAACCTCTCCATTATTTGCCCTAATCTTCGCATACCTCGTCTATAAGCTGATAACGAAGTTGATTAGAGAAAATAACTCTCTCGCATCTAGAATCATGCCCATACTCTTAATCTTAGCGTTATGCTATTCAGCATACGCATTCGGAACAAACGATATAGCGAATGCGACCGGAGTCTATGTAACCGTGAGCGAGATAATTTTCGGAGGATTACCGGAGCCGAGTGTAATGTTCCTGCTAGCTTTGATAGGAAGCATCGGGGTGGCGGTAGGGGGATTCCTCTTAGGAGCCAGAGTAATAGGCACCGTAGCATTTAAGATAACAAGGCTGGATCCGGTCTCAGGATTCGCGGCAGAACTCTCAAACGCATTCGTGGTCCACATGTTCACAACAATCCCATATCTGCTCTTCGGCTATGGGATCCCGATCTCAACCTCATTAGCCGGGGTTGGATCGGTGATAGGCGTCGGCCTAGCCATGTATAGATCCGCTGGCATCAATAAGGATACCGTATTCAAGCTATTTACAGCATGGATAGCATCGGTGACTCTAACAGCCGTAGCCAGCTACATACTCTACACCCTACTCTTCCCGATAACCGGCCCAATACTCAAACCAAAACCTTAATTATATCTAGTCGAAATGAATGGGCAGACGTGGGGTGGTTTTAGCTGTTTAAGGGCCATCCATCAATATGGATAGGTAGGAAGAAGCAGAAGGAGGTTTTGAAGCTTTCAAAACTTCATTTTGATAAGGTTATGGAGATTACGAAGCTCTTCGGAAAATACATTTCATCGTATGCTTCTGGAGAGCTTGATGATACATCAAAATACTATGAATCGATCTTCAGCCTGGAGCGGGAGGCGGATGATGCTAAGGAGAGGATAATTTCGGAGGTCTCGAGGGGGCCGTTCCATCCTATGGATCGCGAGGATATAATCCGCCTAGTCTTGACCATGGATGATATTGCCGCGAATCTGAAGGCTGCTTCTCGAAAGCTTCTATACTCCGATCCGAGGGATGCTCCTGAGGATGTTAGGAGCGGGCTTATCAAGCTGACCAAGCTTTTAGAGGAGATCGTCTCTAGGCTTGGAGACGCTTTAGATGCGTTGATAAGCGGGTCTAAGGAAGTTTTAAGACTTGCAGATGCTGTCGAGCGGAAGGAGGAGGAGATAGACGAGTTTAGACATGATCTTATAGCGAAGATTCTGAGATGGGGCGATTCTTCTAGGAAGCTTAGTAGCGTATTGATGATTAAGGAGGCTGTTGAGAATATCGAGGCTGCATCCGATAAAGCCGAGGATGTAGCGGATGTCATAAGAAGCATCGTCGCGGTAGGCTCGCTATAAGATCAGACTGCCTCCTCTTCCCTAGCCTGCTGAGCCTCCCTAGCCTTAAGAGCCTCCTCGATCGCCTTCTCGACAACCTCCTCCCCTATCTCCCTAAATGCTCTAACCTTGAGCTCTCGAAGATCCCATGTTATCCTACCATCAGACACCTTGTAAGGAGCTTCTATCCTCACCAGATCGCCTTTCGAGAGAGCTAGATACTTCACAAACGCATCGTAAAGTATCGTGTTCAATTCTCCAGCCGCCCTAGCAACCTCCTTACTATCAAGCTCTCCCGACTTAATCTTCTGGGAGAGTTGAGCGAATAACACCCTTCTAACCCGATCGGCATAAGCTCCAGCGACCACAATCCCCGTTCTCAGGATAAGCTTCTCCCCGCCTCCCTCGCTCATCAAATGATAAATGTTACAGCATGCTTATAAGTAGTGGAATAGCTGCGGAAAAGCTAAAAGCCAAAGACCCCTCCTAACAGGGACGATCATGCCTCTCCTAAAGGAGCGTGATAAAAGGCTTCTGAAAGCGAGGTTTAGCAGAGATCTAGCAAACCATGTTAGGCTCATAGTATTTACCCAGGAATTCGAATGCGAGTATTGTCGCGAGGTTAGGGAGCTTATGGAGGAGTTGGCAGAGCTTGATGAGAGGATAAGGGTGGAGGTTTATGATTTTAAGGCGGATAGGGAGCTTGCAGAAAGGCTGAGGGTTGATAAGATTCCAGCCCTCCTCCTATTCGGCGAAAGAGAATATGGCATTAGATTTTTTGGGATACCTAGCGGCTACGAATTTACAACGCTTATCGAGGATATAATCGACGTCTCGAGAGGATCTTCAAGGCTCTCACCCCAAGTTAAGGAGAGGGTTAGATCGATAGATAAGCTGGTTCACATTCAGGTATTCGTTACCCCCACCTGCCCCTATTGCCCGATGGCGGTTAGGGCTGCACATCAAATGGCGATAGAGAATCCGATGATTACCGCCGATATGATCGAGGCTCTAGAATTTCCGCATCTAGCTAACAGGTATCAGGTAATGGCTGTTCCCAAGATAGTAATCAACGATAAGGTAAGCTTTGAGGGAGCGGTGCCGGAGCCTCTCTTCGCCGAGCATGTAATAGCTGCCCTAGAATCTTAAACTAGAGAAGGCTAAGCCTTATCTTCCATGAAAGCCCTGTTGACGGCGAAAGATTATGTCTGCTAGGATACCGATCAAGATTAGGATTGAAGGCTTAGGAGAGTTGGATGGCGAATTCATTAGATTCCATGCTCCTCTAACGGTTAGAGAGCTTTTGACGATGCTCCCGATCGGGGGAGCGATAGCCCTCTGGGATTATGCGATATATTTTCAGATAGAGCTGTATAGGGGGGCTGAGAAGCCGGTGAAGAAGATCAAGCCGGGCGATATCCTTTACTGGCCTCCGGGTAGAGCGATAGTATTGGTTTTTGCTACGGCGAGCCCACCAGCTCAAGCCACTAAGATCGGAGAATTTAGAGGAGATTACGAGCAATTGAGAAATGTAAAGCCGGGAGCGAGGATAACGATTATGAGGATATAGGATTTCGGGCTACTTCTTTTTCGCCTTCTTAGGCTTTACCTCTTTTAGGGATTCTTTAATCGGCTCGTAGATCTTCATTCGCTTATCCCCACAGATAAGCCTGACATACTTTTTCTCAGCAAGCTCCGAGAGAACCTTCTTGGCGATCGAGATCCTTATCCCGAACTTCTCTGCGATGAGGTATGGCGTTAGATATGATTGAGTCTTTATGAATTCTAGCACCTCGTCCATCGGAGGTGGGATAACGCTCGCCACGATCTTCTCCCTAAGCTCCGTTCCAGCCTCCCCTCCACCTCTCCGCATAACCCTCTTCTCAAGCTGGCTTAGAGTCGGCTTCTTCGGCGGCACTCCATCCACCCCAAACCTTACACTCCTCCCAGAATTCATAAATTTTTCGAATAAGATGCAAGATTCCTCCGAGAGGGAGACAATCTAAAATCTTGGAATCTCATTTGCTGCATGGGCTTTGAAGTTAAAGGATTATCTTGCAGAACGGCTTCCCGAGGTTAATCGGGATCTACTTCCTTCACATGCAAAGCTTATGGGGGGAGTGGCGTTTCTTAGGCTTAGACCGGAGCTTAGAGAATATAGATTCAGGATAGGGGAGCTTGCTAGGCGGTTCTATAAGGTCAGGGCCGTCTATCTAATCCATGGGGTTAAGGGTGTTGAGAGAAGACCGGTCCTAGAACTTCTCGCAGGCGAGCCGATCAAGGAAATCATCCATAGAGAGTATGGATGCGTCTTCAAGCTGGATTTAGTCGAGTTAATGTTCTGTCTCGGGAATAGCTTTGAGAGGCTTAGGCTCGCGGGTCTCGTAGGAAGAGGGGAGGTTGTAGTCGATATGTTTGCTGGCGTTGGTCAATTCACTATTCCTATGGCGGTTCTGGCAGATCCGGCAAAAATTTATGCTATAGAGATTAATCCGAAAGCTTACGGCTATCTGCTCGAGAACATCAGGCTAAACGATGTCGAGGAGAAGGTCTGCCCGATTCTCGGAGACTGTAAGGAGGTCGTTCCAAAGCGTTTGAAGGATATCGCTGATAGGGTTGTCATGGGATATTTCTGGGGGACTATAGAAGCGTTACCAGCAGCTCTTGAAGCCCTAAGACCGGAAGGCGGGATAATACACTTTCATGAGCTTGCTCGAAGAGGAGGCGAGCAGGAGTTTGTAGAGAATGTTTTGGAGCAGGCCGAGAGACTAGGATATGCTATAGCTCTCCTAGGATGGAGGAAGGTGAAAAGCTATTCGAAGACCAGAAACCATATCGTGATAGATTTTCTGGCGGTAAGACGTTAGACGATTATGCTGGCGGCATTCGCTATCCTAGGCCAGCGTTCAGCAGCCTCCTTCGCAACGGGCCCCTTAATCTCCGTAGCCTTCAGATCGCCTTCGGGGGTAACCAGGACGGCGGCTGTATCCTCGAACATTATCCATGTTCCATCAGGCCTTCTATACGGCTTCTTCTGCCTAATTATCACGGCATGCATAGGCTTCTTCCTAAGATCTATAGGCCCCTTCTTCACGGTAACCGAGACCAGGTCGCCGACGCAGGCGCATGGATGCTGTCTCCTCCTAGTCTTGATCCCATGAACCTGGATTATCTTGAGAAGCTGAGCGCCAGAATTATCTGCGCATGGGATGAGCGAGCCTACGTTTATAGTCCTAGGGATGTTCGGCCTACGCTCGAGGATTCCTACAGCCGATACAGCTCTGCTCCTCCTCGACATCCCTCTACCACCCCTCTATCCATACCCTAGGAGGTTTTAAAGATCACTTCTCAAGCTTTTCTATAACTACGAAGCTTACGGTCTTGCTAATCGGCCTGCATTCAGCTATCCTAACCTTATCCCCCTCCTTTACGTCTATGCAGGGTGGGAGGTGTGCTGGGATATTGCTCCTCCTCCGCTCATACCTCTTATACTTCCTAACATAGTGGAGGTATTCTCTCCTGACGATCACCGTCTTCTGCATCTTCTTCTTATAGACGACTCCGGTGAGTATGATACCTCTAACCTTTAGATGGCCGTGGAAGGGGCAGTTTGGATCATCGCACTCCTTCTCGGGAGGCTTTACCGGTATGCCTATGTTCCTAGCCACCATACGCTCATCCACCCAGCCTATCTGCTGGAGCATCATAGAGAGAGCTTCTTAAATAACGTTTTCACAGCCGGCCAAAGACCTCCTCAAACTTTTCCAAGAGCCTTCTATACGCCTCGCGGGGGTCGCCGAATCCTAAGACGAGCTTCTCGAAGGGGCAGATCCCACCTCTAGGAGCCTCGATATAGGGAACGAGCCTCTCATAGCTGACCCTGATACGGCTTTTTTGAAGCTCTTCCAAGCCGTAGCTGCTTATCAAGCTGGCGTAGACGGCTTTAGCCCGGTTCATGGAAAATATCAGCGCGGCAGCCTTTCCGACAACCTTATCGGCTATCGATGACCCCTCTAATAGGCTCGGCTCCCCTAATGCTATTTTCGCGAGATCCTTTAAGCCGCCTGACCGGCCTATGAAGAGTATATTCCCATCCCTCACAACTACTAGGCTTGCACCTCTCTCGAGCATAATTTTCTTTGCAAGGGCGAGATCATCCGACAAGAAGACGCTCCTCCTACCATCTTCTAATCTTCTTCTTCAGCCTATCCTCTGGTCTACCTATCAGAACCTCGCCCTCGACCAAAACCCTCTCTCCAGATGGTAGCTCGAACTCGAAGAGATGGGTATTCTTTGGAAGCATTACGATCCTGCCATCATCCCTCAGGATCTTCAACATATTCCTCGTCTCGCCTACGACCTCGCCAACATGGACGTAATCTCCCTTAATCGGCCTCGCCCTAACCCTCAAGCCTAAAAGCTCGTGCCTCGGAAGATTTCTCGGGGTCAAAGTCCTTACCTTCAACCCCAGATACTTTACCGCAAAAGGATCTTAAATTCTCACCTGGAGATCCTCGTCCAATAGGATTACCGAACTTTTTCCGGGGATGGAATGCTAGCGAGAAGCTCTTAACCTTCATACCATGCTTTACGGCATCTCTTACTAGATCGCATAATCTGGGATCTGCCTCGCGATTTAGCTTAACCCCGGCGACCTACGAGAAGACCTTTCTTCATCTATCGACGCACGCCTTAAACCGAATAAAAATTGTGTTTTGGATAGGAAGAGGCGTTTGCAGGCTCATCGGCTTTTCCAAAGCCCATGTAGGTTGCAGTATTCTCTTGCCGAGATCCTCTCTGCCTTGATCTGGAATTCGGCCTGAGGCTTATCCCCCGGCTTAAGGAACTTTAGCAAAACCTCTTCGTCGGCTCTCAATTCTATCCATTCGATGTAATGATTTTCCTCCATCGGATGCTCTA
>Ga0190313_1001935_pt1 | contig 10563 bp, 5 predicted proteins | sample 4870071011_MG_FD_169989 | JGI IMG/M metagenome (GOLD analysis project Ga0190313, IMG submission 169989) | Hydrothermal vent sediment bacterial communities from Southern Trench, Guaymas Basin, Mexico - 4870-07-10-11_MG | ecosystem: Environmental > Aquatic > Marine > Hydrothermal vents > Sediment ...
GAGCAACAATTCTCTTGGCGATTACATGGAGTAGGTGCTCCTTCCGCCGTCTCCACCTAGCAGCGTAGCGCCGGATAATCTCTATCTTCCACCTCGGCAAGTACTTCGGGTTCTCTCCACTATAAAGTTTTTTCTGGAGCCGGCGGATCCAGACCATCTTATACGTGTAGTCCAGCCCAACGATGCTGTCCAGGCATATTCTCTCAGCATAGATAACCCCGCCACCATCGAGAACGGACAGAGTGACATTCCCCTCATTTATATCCACGCCGAGCCGGCGCTCAAAGCTCTTCTCCCCAACCTCTTTCTTCACCGCGATATGTAGCTCATAGCTCCCATCGCCAAGCCTGCGCAGGTATGCCTCGCCAAAAACGATTCTACCCCGTGACCATGCCTCGAGAAGCTTTGCTTCGTAGTCCGAGACGACGAGCGGGAGAACCACATATTTCCGTGGGGTCGTAGCGATCCTAACAAACCAGGCATCGCCCTTCTTGAAGATCTTGTAGACGCCGGCCCCGTTGGATTCCTTGTATAGCTTGAGAAAGAGCTTCTTGAACTCCGGCTTCTTCTCCGCCCTCCCCTTCTTCTTTAGCTTTGTCCAAGACTTGTACGTTGCCACAGCCACCTCCATCGCTGTGTAGCGGTACTTTGAATGCCACTTCTTGTCTGGGACAATGCTCTTTGATGCTGAGTACGCCAGTGCGTGGAGCTTCGCCTTGGACTTCACGTTGTGTCTTACGCATATGTCGAAGAATGATTCGACCAGTTTTTTCCAGTCCGCTGTGAGGCTCTGTAGTGTCTTGTCTTTTCCTTTTCTGGCTCTCCGGGTTCTCAGCTTCAGTGTTTTTATGGTGATCATACCTTCACGCCTTGGTTGCTCCTCAACCTATTTTTTATGTCTTCGGCAGACCTCCTTCTTTGACACCGTTATTCTGTCTATGGGCATCTAATCATGAGGAATCATATTTAAAGCTTATTAACTGAAAACAGCCATTTCAATGTTATTCAATCTCGATCACGTCGCCAAATTTATAGTCTGGCTTCAAGTCCCAGTACCATTTCCTACCAATTCTCACTCTCCTTGCCCCTAATTCTTTTAATCGTTCTTTAAGCCTCTCCAGAACAGTGTTAAAGAAATTGTTTTTATCATAGAGTATTATAGCATCATACACCATATCTAAATAGAGAGGCTTTATTTTATCCGCTTCATCTGGAGTCTTAAGTATCGGATTTATGACATGATGATAGCCTCTTTTCTCAAGATTCTCAATTATTGGGGAAAGTTTGGCTTCTATCCCAGCAAATATCTTGTTTCTCAGGAATCTGGACTTCGGCAAATCTTCGATAATAATCAATAAATCTATATCTGAATCTTTCCTCCATTCTCCTCTAGCCATAGAACCATACAGCACTACCGATACTAATTTATCACCAAAAGCTTTTTTCAGCTCATTCACCAATCTATCCAGAAGAGTCCTGACATGTTTTGGTACATTCATTAGAATCACTAACTACTAGCCATTAATGCTCTTCATTTGATACATATAATTTTTCTAGGTCAGCATACTTAAAGACTTCTTTATTTTTCCTTTATCTCATTTTTTATCTGCCTCATCTTAATGAAATGAGATTTTCCAATATCCTTTCGCGAAACTTTACTGCTTTAAAGACTCATAGCAACATTAAACGAGACCAAAATAGCGCAGAGAAAAATAATAATTGCTCGTAAAACTATTCTTTTTTGCCTTTGAGAGAATGTATATTATTTGATCAGAGACAAGTGATATTTTTACATTCAGAGACATCATCATTGAGAACCTACTCACGCCTCTCCTCTTTTCTGCTAGGTACATTTGCTTATTCGTATTAGCAAGGCTTCTAAGGAAAATTGGAGAATAATGTTCTCTCTAATCTTCGTAAAGTATGAGGAGATAAGGGAACTTAGTTAAGGAGATATTAACGGATTAGTAATATTAGTGAGAAACAGAGAAATGTTGGTTGATCAGAAGCAATCATGCATTCTTTATTATCCTTAACCTCTTTCCCCTAGCTTTACGAGCTCGCTAATTGCTCTTTGCCGGTTATACGGATAGATCCTATCTACCATATCGGACTCTATAATTACTCTCAGCTCCTTCTTAAAAACCTTACTCTCAGAATCGATTACGTTTCTGATGAATTCTCTAGCTATCTCATAAGATTTTTTATTGGCTAAGTCGCATCTGGGAGCAATAATAAATGCGTCTTCTGAATTAGCTACTCTAACTAAAGCCCATTGAGAGAGATATAAAACGGCATCTCTATCTAGCCTTTCTATCTCCTCCCAATCCTTAACGATTATTGGCCGTACCACCTTATCACCAATGCGCACTTCCCCAACATAACCTCGTAATCTGGCGTAAAAAGTATGGTATTTTGGTTCGATAGGACTATCAGAACATATTATTACTGGGATACAACCAATGTTCACAGTCGCCTTATTATTGTAAAGCGCTGATAAGAAAAAGTACTGCTCCCCCTTCTTAATGGGTACATCCCTAATTACAGCCGTGGTTCTGAATCTAAATTCATCTCCAAATTCGAGGAAATTTAATAAGGATTGGAAGTCCATGGGGTATAACTCCTCCCCACCAAGTCTGCTCAGAAATGAATCAAGACCCTCAGATAACATCCTTAGCTTCAGTTTGAGATCTTCGACAATCTCTCTAATAGAATTATCCATGATAATGGGGAAGAATCTGGAAAAAACGCCCTCCACCTCCACCCTATCACCAACAGAGAATTTCCTAGCACGTAATAAGTACTCTTTAATCTCCAAGAAGCCACGATCCATTCCCTCAAAGCGAACTCTTATCATATCTGGTAATTTACTAACCGATGAGAACCACGAGCTCAAGGCATCAATAAATCTCAGAGCTTCGGCTCTTTTGCGAAAAATTTCCCTTGCATTCCTGGAAAAGCTAACCCTCCTCTCAAGAGATCCAGTTAACTCAGCAACGGACATGATGATATCCATTATCGAAAAAATAGATAAAGCCCTCCCCCCAATGACGCGAATAGTCAGAACTCCGATCGGAATATTTAACCCACTCTCTAGCTCTAATATAGGAGAGAACTTGAATTCACCAGGCCTCCTCGGTTTACACCTTACAACATATCTTTCTAATTCACCAGGCCGTAACTCCTTATAAATCAGTAACGCTCTCCCGAAAAAAGCCTTGTCAGCCTCCATAACTTCAAAATCAGGTAATATCGCTTCCTTAATACTCACAATAAAAACCGGAGAAAAACCATCATTAAATACTTCATAGGATATTAATAACTCCTCGCCAACACGAATAACCTCACGAGGATACACTTCAAAATTTACCCTTACCATGGAAAAACTCAACTCCTATAATAGGACTCTATCACAAAGAATAATTCCTCTTTTGGCTCATATAATATTTATATTTCGAGAAATGATGTGTACTACTGGGAAAAATAGATCTGAGATGAGAAATGGTAACAGCCCACGTAGGAGTGGATAAACTAGAGGACAGAATTAAAAGGCAAAAAATCATCAAGATAAAATATACTATACACAATGATGAAGATGAACCAATATTTGTGCAGATGATTAAGAAAGCAATTCCATTCGGTTTTAAAGTAATATCCACGGAAGAAGGAAGAATATTAGGAAGAAACCTCATCCTAAATAAAGAATTGGAGAAAGGAGAAATCTGGGATACAATCATAATAGGCTATTTCGAAACGCCAGGAGAATATGTATTAGAACCAATCCTAAAAATCAAGAACAGACCAGATATCCCTATTGGAGCATATACAATCGAAGTACCAAGAGAAGAAATTAGAGAAGTAGTTAAAAAAGAAGAGATAGTAGTGAGAAGAAACAGGGTAGTCATTAAGGATATTTTAGAAAAATGCTCCTACTTCTACAAGAGAGAAAAATACCAGGAAAGAAAGTGGCTAGAAGAGAAGATATACGAAATATTAAAGAAGAAACAATTAGCGGTTCTAAGAACATTTCCAGGAGCAGGAAAAACAACACTGATGGCAAAAATAGCAATAGAAAAAGCAGTACCAGTAATACTGATAGGCCAGCAAGGATTCCCCACCAAAACCCGGGAAATAATAGCAGAGATAGCGAGACAAATCCAATACTACTGGACAATAAGCGTAGAAGAAAACATACATACAATAAAAGACGCGCTAAGAGAAATAGTAAGATGGAGCAAGGAAAATAACGAAGAACCCCCACTGATAATCCTGGACGGGATAGACGAAGCAGAAAACCCAGAAGAAGTTCTGGAAGAGATAATATACCCAATAATAGGAGACACAGAAACAAAGATGATAATCACAGTAAGAATAGGGATAGAGAAGATAGAAAAGAAATTAAAAGAAATATACTATAGGCTCCGAGGAAGATATGAGGAAATAATAATACCCCTTAAGAAAGAAGACGAAAACTATAGAAAACAACTAGAAGACGCAAGAAAATACCTAGAGAAAAACCTACCAATAGAGAAAGCGAAGAAAGAAGGATACAGTCTAGAGAAAGCAATAGAAATCCTAGCAGATAGATCAGCAGGAAACTTCATGATAGCAAGCACATACATAAGAGCCCTAGAGGAAGAAGAACTAACAATAAGCCAAATAGAGAGAGAGTTCCCAGCACCAATAGAGATAGAGACATGGTACACAACACTAATAGGAATAATAGAGAGAACCTACGGAATAGAAAGAAGAAGAATAGAGAAGTTCTTAGCAATAGTAACACAATTAGAACCACCAATAACAAAGAAACTATTAAAAATAGTGATGGGAGAAGAAGCCGAAAAACTCCTAGAAGCAACCAAACTCCTCATAATAAAAGAAGAGAACACGTACAGACCACTACACGGAACACTCCAACAATACATGATAAAAGATAAAGAAGAAAGAATAGAGGTAAACCTCGAAATAGCGGAAAAGATAAGGAAAGTAATAGAAGAAAATCCAGAGGAGATAATAGATTATGAGACAGGAGAAACAATAGAGGAATACGCGATAAAGAACCTCATAACATACTATGAAAGAGCAAAACAATGGAGAAAACTCCAGGAATTTGTTGAGAAAAGGATAATACCAATGATAGACTTCCTAGATATCGGGATGGCATATAAGAATATTAATGCAGCGATAAGAAGCCTTAAATACTACCCAAGGGATGAGAGGAAGAGGATAGAAAAACTCCTAAAATATGCAAAAGCTAAAACAAGAATAATAAATCCAGAGACAATACCTACCAAAGTATATAAAGCAATGGCAATGATAGCAAACATAGATGCAGAAATGAATAAAAAACTAGACATGATGATCAGATCAATAAAAAACCTAACCAAAAAGCTAGAAATAATAACAGAACTAATAACGGATGAAACCCTAAGGGATTCAGGAAACGAGACGATATTAAAAAGAATAAGAAGAGAACTAGAAGAAGCTCCTCCCCTACCCGAGAAATATCGAGCGATGGTATATATCGTAACTATGTTGACAAGAATGAACAGAATAGAAGAAGCCATAGAGACGGCCAAAAGGATAGAAGATCAAAAACAGAGAAGCGATGCAATGACACATATCGCGGTCAAGCTAGCAGAAATAAATAGGATAGAAGACGCAATAAAAATAGCCGAAAGAATAGAAGATATGAGAGAGAAAGCCAGAGCACTAGCGGGTATCGCGATCAGACTGGCTAGAATGGATAGAATAGAAGAGGCTGTAAAGATAATAGAAAAGGCAAAAGAGATAACAGAGGAAATAGAAAACCCCTGGCAAAGAGCCGAGATAATGGCTGATATCGCAATTGTATTGATGAAAATGAATAAGTTAAATGATACGATAGGGATAATGAAAAGAGCAAGGGAGACTGTGGAAAGAATAAAAAATCCCTGGCAAAGAGACTGGACACTAGCACATATTGCAACCATACTAGTGGAAACGAATAGGACTGAAGAGGCAATAGAGACTGCCAAGAAAATAGAAGATGTAGTACATAGAGTTGAGACATTAGTAGATATTGCCGTCAGACTGGCTAGAATGGATAGAATAGAAGAGGCTGTAAAGATAATAGAAAAAGCGAAGGAACTAACGGAGGAAATAAAAAATCCCTGGCAAAGAGACTGGGCGCTAGCACATATTGCAGTCAAATTGGCTGAGATGAATAGGATAGAAAAGGCACTAGAGACCGCTGGGAGAATAGAAGACTTGAAGCGGAGAAGCTGGGCATTGGCAGATATTGCAAGCATACTAATGGAAATGGATATGATGAAAGAGGCTGTAGAGATTATGAGAAGAGCGAAAGAGATCGCGGAAAGAATAAAAGAAGTAAAGCAAAGAAGTCGTACATTAGGATATATTGCAGTCAAGCTGGCTGAAATGAATAGAATAGAAGAGGCATTGAAAATCGCCGAGAAAATAGGAGAAGCCGAGGAGAGAGCCAAGGTATTGGCAGATATCGCGATCAAATTGATAGAAATGAGAGAGTCAGAAAGGGCGATAAAAATGGTAGAAAAAGCGATAAAGATGACAGGGGAAATGAAAGATGCAGAAAGAGAAGCCAAAACAATTGCAGATATTGCGGTTAAACTGGCGGAGATGAATAGAATAAAGGAAGCGATAGAGATGATAGAAAAGGCGAAGAAGACTGCGGAGAGAATAGAGAATGCTTGGCAGAAAGCCGAGATGATGACGAATATTGCAGTCAAGTTGGCGAGGATTAACGAGGAGGAAGCGATAAAAATGATAGAAAAGGCGAAAGAGATCGCGGGGAGAATAGAGAACGTCAAACGAAGAAGCTGGATAATGGCTTATATTGTAGTCAAGCTGGCTGAAATGAATAGAATAGAAGATGCTATAGAGTTAGTGGATAGAGTAGAAAACACCTGGCGAAAAGCCAAAACAATTGCAGATATTGCGGTTAAACTGGCGGAGATGAATAGAATAAAGGAAGCGATAGAGATGATAGAAAAGGCTAAGAAGACTGCGGAGAGAATAGAGAATGTTCTATCAAGAGTCGAAGCAATGGCAAGTATAGCAGTCAAGTTGGCGAGGATTAACAAGGAGGAAGCGATAAAAATGATAGAAAAGGCTAAGAAGACTGCGAGAGGAATAGAAAGCACTTGGCAGAGAAACTGGGCATTAGGATATATTGCGGTCAAGCTGGCTGAAATGAATAGAGTAGAAGAGGCATTGAAAATCGCCGAGAAAATAGGAGAAGCCGAGGAGAGAGCCAAGGTATTGGCAGATATTGCAACCATCCTGATGAGAATGAATAGAATAGAAGAGGCATTAAAGACTATGAAAAAAGCGAAAGAGATCGTGAAGAGAATAGAGGGAATCGGGCCGATAGACTGGATAATGACATACATCGCGGCTAAACTGGCTGAAATGAATAGAGTAGAAGAGGCATTGAAAATCGCCGAGAAAATAGGAGAAGCCGAGGAGAGAGCCAAGGTATTGGCAGATATTGCGGTTGAGTTGGCAAAGATGGGCAGGGTTAGCCTGTTGGTTCGGAGAGTGTTTCCTTTTCTCTCTTTTCCCGAGCGCGTGAGAGCTCTTAAGTCTTTTCATGGTACTGGTCTATTTGATGTTATTATTGATGTTATTTCGTCATCTCCTCTGAGTCAAGTTGATTTTCTAGAGGTTTTCGATTTGTTGCTTAATAAGTTTCCTTCCACCTCTGATTTTCTTGATATTGTTTTGGATTGTTAGGTTTTTAGTGTTGGGTCTGCGTAGAGTGTGTAGAGGATCCATGTTGGATCTTTTTCGTCTCTTGTTTTTTGTCTTGTTTTTCTTAGCCATTCTCCTATTGTTTTTTCTTGCTCGATTATCTCGGGATCTAGGAAGTTCTTCATGAACTCTGTTGCTTTTTTGGTTTCTACCTTGAGGATTGGTCCTATGTATGCCGCTGCTCCTGCTTTGTGGAATGCTGTTGCTAGTCCGTATGCTTCTTTTCCCTGATATAATATTTTTCCTCCGTAGCATATGTTTGCGAATACTATTGGTGCTTTTTCTAATACTAGTTTTTCTATGTCCTTTGTTGTTAAGTTGTTTTCTGGGTTTCTGCTTATTTTTATTGTTTGTTTGTTTCCTACCCATTCTCCATGCGCTGATATATAGAGGAGATCTGGTTGTGCCGCGTTTATTCTCATTATTATTTCTCTTCTCTTGTATTCTTGTGCCGGGACTCCTCCTCCTTTATTAATTATTACTCGGTATTCGTCTATTTCTATTAATGTTGTTTTATATCCTTTTTTTCCTAGCCACATTATGTGTTCTGCTTCCTCTTTTAGCGACTTTCTTCCTTCTTCCTCGAATCCTACATATGAAATTATTGCGCATATGTTTTCTATTCTTGGTCTTCTCTGTCTTTTTAGTGTGTTTAGTACCAATGTTTCCTGTTCCTCGCTTATTATCACTCTACCTATTGCATGTCTTAGTGCTAGGAATTCTTCTCCGTCGTGTAGGAATTCTATCGGTATCTCATAAGTGTCCTTGTCTAGTTCGAATATTATGTATCTTGGTCTGTGCTCCTTTATTATTTCTGTTATTCTTCCCAAGTTTTTGTAAAGGATCTGCCCTAATCCCTTTATGTGATCTACTTCTAACCTCTCTATCCCCCCTCGTGCTTCTATTTCCTGCTTTCTTTGGATGAAATCGTATATTTCTTGCGCTACTTTTATGTCTGATGATATTTCGGCGAGTGGTAGTATGTATGGTGTTGGCTGGAATCTTAGCATTGCTGCGTATTTTTTCTCTCCTGTTTTTCTTAGGGATACTGTTAGGGTGCGGAGAGTTCGTGGTGTTATTTCTTCTTGGTATATCTTTACTTGGTTTTTGATTCTGTATTTTATCCTGACCTCCACTCCTTGAATTTCTTCTTCTGTTCTTACTATTGGTATCTGAACAGACTCTATTTTATATGTCTCTTGTGGCGATAGGTCTCTTCTTATCTGTATTATTTTTCGGTGTTCATAGAGTAGACCGGGTGGTTTTGTTTCAAATTCCACCGATTCTACTGGTATAACCTGGTTGCTAATGTTTTTTATTTCGAGTATTATCACTTCTAATCCTTTTTCGCCGATTCTTATTGCTGAGTTTGTTATCTCTATTTCCATTTTTCCTCCCTATATTATCTTTACTGGGTCTAATGGGATTATGTATTCTCTTTTCTCTATTTTCATTTTTACTGTCGGGAATACTATTGTTTCTGGTGTTGCTTCGGGTGCTTCTATTATTATTTCTAATGCTTCTCCCTTTCTCACATTTTTATCAACAATTATTTTATCAGCTACGATTTTTCTTGGGAGTTTTACTCTTACTTCGCCGAGTTTCCCGTGGGCGTTGAGAGTTATTTCCTTTATCTTTAATGGCTCTTTGAATGGGTTTGTGACGGATATAGTCATGATTCCTGGTTTTGGCACGCCTATTCCTACTATTCTTAAGAGTTCCTTCCAGCTTATTCCTGCTTTGAATTCCTTTGCAACTGGGGTTTTTCTTACTACGAGAACTTCTGGCTCTTGTGCTGGGAGTTTAAGTGGTGCTTCTCTTAGTTTCACAATTGCTATTGGGTCGAAGAAATACTGTCCTTCTTCTAGTGCTTTAAAGGATGTTATTTCATGTAAAACCTCTCCTGGTTTTATTTCTCTGAAATTATATATTATCTCGTCTTTTAATGGGCATTTTACCTGGCTTACACATTCGAATTTTTCTGGTTCTGGTGGTATTCCTTTTATTTTTGATAGGTATAAGGGATGATCCTCGCCATTAAATAACGTGTAACTTACTGAGAATTGGTCTTCTTCTTCAATTGCGATGTGTGATAGTTTTAGGCTCAGGGATGTTTTTGGTTGTTTTACTTTTATTGTTACTAATCCTAGAGAATATTCCTTTCTCTGGGGTGCTTGTATTATTGCTATGGGTTCTAATCTATATTCTCCGGGCTCTTTGGCTTCTAGTAGAAGTGATATATGTGCGATTTCTTCTCCTTCTATAGCTATTCCTGAGCCTTCTCCAAGTATTCTGCATTGTATGCATTGTGTGTTTATCTCTCTTAATTCAAAATTTTTTGGGAGGTTGTGCATAATGACGACTTTTTCTGCATTAGTGCGTATTGAATAGGTAATGTGAATTGGTTCTCTAGGATAGTAGATTGCTAAGTCATTGTTCGTTCGAATTTCTGCCTCAAACTCTACTTCCCCACTCATTTCCTCCCCACCCCCTCGGGGAGGGTATATAGTACTTCTTTTTTCACCCTTGTTTTTACTAAATATCCTCTCTTAAATAACTCATTTAATATTTCGCTTGCTCTGCTCCTTGATATGCCGAGTTCGTTTGCTAGTTCCCATGCCGTGATTGCTTTATTTTCTCTTGACGAGATTGCTTCTAATACCCTCTTATATATGGGAGAGAGTTGCTGTGCTCCTTTAAATGTCCTTCCTTCGCCGAATCTTATTATATTTATGAGTTTGTCAAGCGTATCCTTTATTCTCTCGATTTCCTCCCTGATTCTTCTTATCT
>Ga0190313_1001936_pt1 | contig 10563 bp, 10 predicted proteins | sample 4870071011_MG_FD_169989 | JGI IMG/M metagenome (GOLD analysis project Ga0190313, IMG submission 169989) | Hydrothermal vent sediment bacterial communities from Southern Trench, Guaymas Basin, Mexico - 4870-07-10-11_MG | ecosystem: Environmental > Aquatic > Marine > Hydrothermal vents > Sediment ...
GTTATCCAAATACCAAAAGGATTTTCTACGTGTATACCAAATTCCTTGAATACCTTATGTTGAAAATGTTTATCCATTGAATATGCTTTATCAATGAGGTCTTTTAATGGAAGAATGCACAAGAAATCCCATATATGTATGCCTGTTTCAGCACTTAACTCAAGGCATTTCTTATAAATTGTAGGAGGGATTTCAACCTTTACAATTCTAGGAGATTTTAAAATATAATCGGTTATGCTCTTTGCTATCTTCAACTGCAACTTTGTTCCTCTAAAACCAAGCACATGAAATATTTCCATTACCTGAAAATAAGTCATGTAAATTATGTTATCTTCTAAATTTTTCTTTAAAAATTCTGATGCCTTTATGTGTAACTCAAGAGCTTCTTTATACTCTTCCTCACTTTTAAAGCGATTTTTTCTTGGAATCTTATATGCAAGTGACCAGATACACGTGTCTATGAAGACTCTTTTCACTTTATCCACCAATGTCCTCGAAATCATATTCTCTTAGATCCTCTGGACCACCTTCCAATTGAGGATTTTCTAAAAGTTCAATTAGTTTCTTTGTAGCCTCATCGATTTCCAGAGGTTGCTCGAGTTTATTGAGTAAATATTCAATTACATCATTATAGGTGACTCTTCTTCCCCACATTAAGCTCAATTTCCCCGCAAGCCTAAGAAGCCTAATCGCTACTTTTTTCTTAATCTTTATCGTAGTATATTCGCTCATTTCGTACACCAATTATACTAGGTATAATAAGTATAAGAATTTTTGAATTTAATTGTGAGAACACTTTACTTATTTTACTGAGTAAAATCGTATTAGGGTCTAAATTTTGTTGCATATGAAACGCATTTAAATTACTTCTGTAGTGCTTGATAAAAATCTTTTAACTGCAATGTATTTTTTTTTAACATAAGCAAAGGGCTATATTATTTCAATTTTTGGCAATTTTGATTTCGAGCTCTACTTTAATAATACTTTAAGCTTTACATCAGTTTTTTGATTCCAGTCTCTGTATGAATTCCAACAGTTCTTGAAAAGATTTTACATCTTTCCACATTTGGACAAAAATTACTCCAAATTTCACAACTTGTTTCTTATGCAATTCTCGGTCATCAACGAAAATTACTTCATTAGGTTTAATAAGAATTCCTCTTTTCCTGAATTCTCCTAGTATTTTCAATAGCATGTTATCCTTAAATGGATGATCTTCAATGCAAATGACATCAAAGAAACGATCTAATTTTAATGCTTTAAGGATTTTAATTACCTTTGAATACTTATTCCAACTTGCAACCGCTAGAAATTTATTTTTCTTCCTTAGTTTTTCCAATACTTCACGAACTCCTGGAAATAGTTTCAATTTTATTCCATTCGCGTCAATAATGGTATCCTCATTTTCTAATCTAAAAGGTGGCCTGAGTGTAGATGCATCATCATGATCCCACAATGTACAATCAAGATCGAAAATGACTAAACGTATTTTCGTCATTGTTCTACCCGATATTAAAATGTTATAGGATTTATTTGGTATTTACATTGATGGTTATATGTTTCTTAACAATACATTAAGAATTAAGAGAGATTTTTTTAAATATTTATTTGATTGTTTTAGAATGAGAGTATCTTTGCATGTTTTATTAACTTTTTCTAGCAGTCGAATTGTTGCTTCAATTTCGTGGTGCATTTTGTGTTTAGAGAAATTAAGGTTCCGTTCAGAATTAGAATTAATGATGATGACTTCGAAAGCACGATAAACGAAATTATCATACATTGTATGGAAAACAGGCTTGCTACAAATTATTCATTAATATTAACTACAAAACATCTGTATGATTTGTATCTCAGGAAAGTAAATATCCCTAATGCAAAATTTGTTTTCATAACTGACACAAGAATAAGTACGATACTAAAGGTTTACAATGAGTATCTTCTAGGAAATAGTTTTCCAGTAATCGTGGGGATTGGAGGAGGAAAAGTAATTGATGCTGCAAAGTATCTTGGATTTTTAAAAGCTCTTCCTGTAATAAGTGTGCCGACAACATTATCCAATGACGGAATATGTTCGCCAGTGTCCGTGTTAATTGATGAAAACGGAAAAAAACAAAGCATTCGTTCAACTATGCCAATTGCTGTCATTGGAAATTTGGATATAATTAAGAAAAGCCCAATTAAGTATATATCAGCTGGTATTGGGGATATGCTTGCAAAAATCTCTTCCCTTAAGGATTGGCGTTTGGCTCATGAAGATATCGGAGAAAATATTGATGATACAGCATACTTACTTATGCACACCGCGGTAATGAATCTACTTAGGAAATTAAAATATGAGATAGATAATATAGATGATGTACTTAATGAGTCATTTCTTAATGAATTATTTTACGCGCTCACAATTTCAGGAATTTCAATGTACATAACCGGTAGTTCGAGGCCCGCAAGTGGAGCAGAGCACATGATTAGTCACGCTATTGATTATCTGTATCCTCACAAATCGGGAATTCATGGTTTTCAGGTGGCGTATGGAACATTAATAACTGAAGTTCTTCGAGGGGAAGATATATCAGAGCTTGTTGAAATTTTCAAGAAAGTAGGATTACCAATTAGCTATAAGGAACTGAATCTAACGGAAGAAGAAATAGTTAACGCTGTTCTTTATGCACCAAGAATTCGCAATAGGTATACTATATTCAATAGAATAAATCTAAATAAGCGTCTAGTTAAAAACACTATTGAAAAAGTAGAAAGAATATCACAAAGCATTGACATGAAACGTGAGTACTATGAAAAAGCCGTTTCAGTTTGCTATTATAAAGTTAGGTGGTAGTGCTGTCACAGATAAGACAAAATTTAAGACACTTAGAAGAAACGTAATTGAAAAAATAGCTCCAATTCTCAAAAAATATTACGATAAAATCGGGAAAATGATTATTGTCCACGGCGGAGGCTCATTTGGTCATCCTATCGCAAAAAAATACAACATTGACAAAGGACTCACAGAATCTAATAAAATTGGATTATTTGAAACAGTAGATGCGATGAGAGAACTTAGTTTAGAAATAAGTACGATTTTTAGAAATTTTGGTTTACCTATCTTTCCAGTTCAACCATCTTCATTTTTCATAACTAAAAATGGAGAAATAATCAACGACAATGACCTAATAGTTATAAGAGAAGCATTGAAACATAATTTAATCCCAATGCTTTGGGGAGATGCGGTTTTTGATATAAGTACCGGTTGTTCCATACTTAGTGGAGACAAAATCATTCTCCATCTTGCAAAGAAATTACGCCCAGACGTAGTTGTATTTGGATCCGATGTAGAAGGAATATTCATATATAGAGACGGTGTGAGACAACTTGTGAGAAAAATCACGAGTAAAAATTTTGACGAGATTCTTAAAAGCATATCATCATCGCCGCAAATTATTGATGTTACTGGAGGGATAGTTTCAAAAATTATGATAATGAGAGAAATTGCTAAATTAGGAATAAAAACGTGTTTAGTTAGCCTATTCGATCCTGAGAACCTGTATAAAGCTCTCGTCGGGGAAGATTTCGTTGGAACATTATTTGAATAGATTAAAGTAATATTCTTTAACTAGATAGCGGATACTTGCAATAATTCCGCATCTTTGATTTTTGAAGAATTCAAAGGTGAAATTCATTGGATTTTAGATACGTATTAAATAAGCTTAGAAACTTAGGGGAACTTGCGGTAATTACAGATGAGCTAAGTCCCGAGTATGAAATTCCATTTATAATATCAAAACTTGAGAAAAAGTATGGTCTTCTCTTTGAGAATATCTCTAACTACAAGGGATGGCGAATTGCATCTGGAATATACACTAGCGAGCAAAGATTAGCAAAAATCCTTGAAATCTCCTTAAATGAATTCCGTAGAAGATATTCACAAGCTTTGAAAAAACCTGGTGAAACAATTGAAGTTAGTAAATCCCCTGCATATGAAATAATTTGGGATAGGAATATAGACCTCTCGAAAATACCTATTCCAATTTTCTATGAAAAAACACCAAAATACTTGACTGCAAGCATCATCGTAGCACATGATCCAGAGACAGGTGTGCGAAATTTATCATATCATAGAATGACTCCAATAGATAAGAATAAGTTTGCTGTTAGAGTCGTTGAAAGAGATCTATGGACATACATGATGAAGGCAAAAGCACAGGGAAAGAAATACCTCGAAGCTGTAGTGATTATCGGTGTAGATCCCGCAACAGCACTAGCAGCATCAACTAGTGTTCCGATTGATGTTGATGAGTTAGCCGTTGCCGCAGCTATTTTACAAAAACCTATTGAGGAAATCAAAGCGAGAACCGTCAATGTTTATATCCCGGCTAATACTGAAATTGTACTGGAGGGTGTATTCTTATTAGATGTTTATGCAGATGAGGGGCCTTTCGTTGATATAACTAAAACATACGATAAAGTAAGAAAACAACCTGTTTTTGAAGTAAAGCTAATAGCAATGAGAAAGAATCCAATTTTACACATTATTCTTCCTGCAGGTTATGAACACATGTTCTTAATGGGATATCCCGCAGAAACCATGATAAGAGAATATGTTTCACGCGTAACACGACTCCACGATGTTCATCTATCTTACGCTGGATGTTATTGGCTTGAAGCAATAATTTCAATAGACAAAAGACATCCCGATGAACCAATAAATGCAGGTCTAGCAGCATTCTCCGCTCATCCAAGTTTAAAGAAAGTAATAATCGTTGATCCTGATATTGACATAAGGAATCCAGAAGATGTAGAATGGGCAGTCGTAACTCGTGCACACCCAGTTAAAGACATAATCATCATTCCACGTGCAAAGGGAAGTTCGTTAGATAAATCAGGAGAACCTCGTGCAAAGATAATAATTGATGCAACCATAAAAGGAGATAAGCATAGTTTTATGAAGGCAAAAATTCCAATGACGCCACGAGTTTTGAAAATTATGAGAAAATTAAAAGAAGGTGATTTTTATATCAAGAATTCCAATGTGATTCCATTAATTAGCCCAACCGAACATAAGGAAATCAAAGGAAAAGTTCTTAAAATGGAAAAATTATCATTCCTGGGAGAAGTTGATGAACATGGTAGGCTACCAAATGGAGAAACTTTACATAATGCAATTTTGTGCTTAAAAAGTGGAAAGGGAAGCACTGTCGGAGCATTAGTTCTTTATAAAGTAGCTCGTACTGGAAAAGGTCCAAAAGCAATTTTAGTGGTCGAGGAAGATCCCGTTCTTATAAGCGGAGCGGCATTGGCAGATATACCTGTTCTTAAAATAACACCAGAATTATACGAAAAATTAAAGAAGAATGATTTAATTCAAATTAAGTTTGATGAAAATAGCGTGAAAATTATCTATGAGTAAGATATAAAAGACGTAAGAAGCTTAAATATGTTACAGGCAAGAAAACAGGAGGTAATCACATTCCTCGATTTTCCAAAAGGAAATAAATAGAAAAATTTTCAGCGCTTCTTTATTTTTCCACGACCAAGAAGTTCGTGGGCAAGTGTCAAGTGTCTTGCGGCTAATGCAGCAAGAAGAGACAGTTCGCCGGCGAGAACAGCAGCGGCAACAATCTCAGCGAATTTTCTAGCATTTGATCCAGGAGGATTTCCACCACCAGCAACACCAAGAATTTCAAGGCATTCCCTTTGTGTTGGAAGATGCGTTCCTCCACCAACAGTTCCAACTTCTAAGCTAGGCAGTGTAATACTTATGTACAAGTCCCCATTCTCAGTTACTTCTGCCCAAGTAATTCCCATTGAAGATTCTACTACTTGAGCTACATCTTGTCCTGTTGCTATAAAAATGGCTGCAATAATATTTGCAAAATGAGCATTAAAGCTTATATTTCCCGCTCGAATTGAACCAAGTAAGTTCTTTCGTATATTCACCTCAACTATTTTCTCAGGTAATGTTTTAAGCTTTTCAATACAAACATCCCGCCTGATTATTGCTTCTGCAACTACTGTTTTTCCTCTTCCAAGAAGCCAATTTATGTAGCTTGGCTTCTTATCAACACACATATTTCCACTAAGTGTGATATGTTTTGCGTATGGATTATGCTCCTCAATGAACTTAAGCGCAGCATCTGTTGCTTTAGTAACCATATTCATTCCCATAGCATCTCCGGTCGTTGCCTCGAATCTCAAAAACACATTACGACCTATGATATACGGAATTATTCTAATCAGTTTAGCAAATCGAGATGTACCTTCAAATACTCTCTTGATTTCATCAAAATGCTCTTCGATCCAATTAACTAATTTAACAGCATGTGCAACATCTGGTACAAGAAGAGCTGGAGCTCGCGTCATTTTATCGTCAAGTACGAATGTTCTTGCTCCACCACTGGCGGTTATCGCAGAGCATCCACGATTTATTGATGCAACAAGCGCTCCCTCAGTGGTAGCTAATGGAATCCAGAACATTCCGCGCGCATATTGTCCATTTACTAGTAGTGGGCCCGCAATTCCTATAGGAATTTGTGCGACACCAATAGTGTTCTCACAGTTTCTGCCAACAACTTCATTGAAATCGACTGAGTAGTAACCAATATGTCTGAGTTTTATCCCGAGATACTTTTCGAGTATTTTTCTTCTCGCATTTGTTGCTTTGTTGGAATCTCCAAGTATTTTATCAAGCTGATATAATTTTATTTCTCCTCTAAGTGCTTTTTGAAAAATTTCGTCAATTTCATTTGCGTTCTCCATTCAATTTCACAATCTTCCCATTTTCTAAAAAATAGAAAAAGCAAATACTGTTTCTAATTATTCCAAAAGTGCAATACTATTTTTTCTATAACTTAAAGAAAAATTACTATTTAAAGTTATCGTTTGCATTAATAATCACAGAAACATTATGTGTGCATTGGTGAAATTATGTGCGCAAACTTTATGTAGTGTTTCTTATAATCGAGTTTTTCTTAACTGGTTTTGTTTCTTTCTCAAATTCTTCTCACTTAAATGAGAACTCTCTAATTTTACTTTTACACACTTCAAGAATTTCTCAGCATATTTATTGTCCTAGGATATTTTTAGATGTAAACTCATTGTGGGAATTAAAGAAAATCCTTGGGAGAATCTTATTTTTTCAACGATTAGAACAAAGCATTATAAAAACAAGTCGACATTCTTCCCTTAATTCTCAAGCAAGAATTTATTGGGTAAAAGCTGGAGCTAACGGAGATGGAACTGCTGAAGACAATCCCGCTGGTAATATTACTTACATTCTTGAAACATACGATTTAACAAATGCGATCATTAATGTGTTTCCAGGAGTATATGACAAGAGTATTGAGGAGTTTCCACTTATTTTCAACTATTCAAATCTAACAATACGTGCTATATATGGTGTTTCTAAAACAATAATTAAGGGGTTTATCCCAGAAGTTTTCATTCCTGAGCAATGGGCTACAATCATAGTGCGTTCACCGAATGTAACAATAGAGGGTTTCACTATTTGTGACGGTTATCAAGCAATATTAATAGAGGGAAGTGCAAAGAGAACAATAGTGAAAGGAAATATTCTTGAAAATAATACTTGCGCCATTTCAATATGCAGTTCGCATAATATCATAACGAACAATACATTCATTGATAATTACATTGGGATTTTCGTCGGAGTATGGTGGAGCGGTAGCCATAATTTAATTGAGAATAACGAATTCAAAAATAGTCCTATCGATATTGTAATTTGTTCTTCAAATAACATGATTACAAAAAATAAAATGTATTCTGGAATTTTGCTTGATGGTTCAGTTGATATAGTGGTATCTCAAATAATAGACACTAGTAATATGATTAATGGAAAACCTATTCGCTATTACAAGAATCAAGCAGATGTTGCTGTTCCAGAGAATATTAGCCAAGTAATTCTCGCTAATTGTACTCATTTCTTAATTTCGGGACTTAATATTTCTAACACTTGTATTGGAATTGAAATGTTGTATTGCAAAAATATCACAATAAAATCAAACTATTTGGCCAGGAATATCTACAATATTGGAGTTGTTTATTCTGAATATCTAACTATCACAAGCAATAAACTAATGGAAGGCGCATGTGGGGTTTTCTTTCATAATGTTAATCACTCGTCTCTCATAAGCAACGAGATCTCCAATAATTACTATGGAATCTATTTCATGGGCTCAAGCAATAATGTGATTTCTAGAAATACAATTAAGCAGAACAATATAGGAATTTTGCTCAGGGGCCAAATTCCAATTGTTGGGGGTCCTCCACCACTCTCTTCTAGTCACAATGAGATAATAATGAATCACATTTCGGACAATATAATTGGAATAAGTATTAATGAAACATTTGAAGACGCAGCCATAAGGAATTTGATCTACAAAAATAATTTCATCGGTAATGAAATACATGCACATGATGACTGCGGAAAAAACTTCTTTAATAGCACTGAAATTGGAAACTATTGGGATGACTATAATGGGACAGATGAAAATGATGATGGAATTGGCGATACACCATATGAAATACCTGGCCACGGAAAAAGCAAGGATTATAAACCCTCCATGAAACTATTTAATATATTTGGTGAGAAAAGAAAAGAAGAGACTCCACGACTAACTTATATTTTAGTAGGAACCTGCATCACTGCTTTCGTAATAATTTTCATTTGGATCATCAGGGAGAAGAATAAGATTTTATAAAAATGATAGTAAAAAATCATCATTAGTGGTTTCCTGGTATCTGTGAGTGTCCCTAATTTTTTATCATCTATTCAAGAATTCTCCAAGTTAAACAAAGATTCACATTAATTTCATTAAATTAATAATAAACAGAACGCAAAATGTTAAGCAAGCACGTGCTGAAACCATTACAAGTGAAACTAAGAATTTCCACACACTATTTCAGAGTGAAGTTACTGCATGTCAATTTCAAAATTGTTTGAAAAAATTACATTATTTTTGTTTTTACATCTGCAATAAAAAGCACTTCAGGTTCCTTAGATATTGCTGAATACAATCTTTTATCTGCAGTAATAAACTTAGCTGAGAGATTCTTTGCAAGGATTACATAAATCGCATCATAAACAGTTATGTTTTTCTTGAATGCATACTCAAAAGCATCAGTAATGATTTTCCATGTGATATTACAATAATTAATGGGAATTGATTTTATTTCTGAAAAAATTTCTTCTGCTATTTCCTTTGAAATGATTTTACGAATCACATATTTTCTAATCGCATTTGCAAATTCTGCTTTCATAGTAATAGGAGCATAGATTTTGATTTGTTTATCCCTAAAGAGTTTGAGGAGAAATATAGCATCTTCTGAAAAATCCTCTGGAACATACCATTTAACAGCGACACTTGCGTCAACAACAACATTCATCTTTGATCACGATCCTCTCTGATGAATTCAACAGCAAGGTTACCTCTAATTTTACCAATTTTTCTTTGAATTTCCAATGCTCTAGTTATCGCTCTCTCAAGCATTTTCCTATGAACAAGATCCTCAAGGAATTTCCTAATCTCATCGGAGTAATTTATCCCTAATGAATCTAAAGCCTTTTTTAGTTCTCGTGGAATGCGAATAGATATAACTACACTCATATATTACACCTAAAGTATACAATTCTTGTAATACTAAAAAAACTTATTAATTTCATTCAGTATTCAAAATTCTGGCAAATTTCTTCTTTATTTGATTGCTATAATTTCTTACTTAATAATTCGTGTTAATGAGACTGACTAAAAACTACTCAACTGACGATTATTATAGAATAAATCACCAATGCTAGATAGCAAACACCAGTTAATCCATCAAGAATAATCTTCAGTGTCCATAAGTCACTCACGAATGCAATAACCGCCATCACACAAAGAATCCACGTGACAGCATACAGAGAAATGAATAATCTGTCTCTTACTTTCCACATGAATGATAAGGAAGATTATTATGGGAAGAAACACCAAGATTCCAACTCTTGCCAAGGTCAAGGCCTTAAATATATGGTCACGTCCAATAATTATCACTAAATTTAACACTCCCGTAATATTATGTCAGAATTATAGATGTTATGAGATGGGCTATCATTAGGAAGTATGGTAAGACATATGAATGTGCGATCTTGGAGGAAACAGTAATTCCCGACCATCTATTAATCTTTTCCTGCATAAGTCTCACTTCGAATTCTTTATTTCAAATAGGAAGTAACGCTTGAATTCCTTATAAAAATAATGGTCTAAATGATAGAAATTATGTTAGACGCCCACTATTTAAGCATAATATCGAGAACATCGCAAAACATTACTAAAAATTATTTTCTTTCGCATTAGTATGCAAACGCCATTTGCTAATGTTAGTAGTCCTATTAGAATTAAGATTGGTTCGAGTGAAAATCTTTTCGTTGGTGATTTCAAAGATGTAAACGAATCAGACTTCAATATTCTTTATGCTTTAAGCTTGGTTTAAGAATAAATTTAGTTATGTAATTACTAATCAAGGTCATCTTTCTACTAAATCACAGTGTCCACATCTCAGGGAATTCATTTAAGC
>Ga0190313_1001937_pt1 | contig 10559 bp, 15 predicted proteins | sample 4870071011_MG_FD_169989 | JGI IMG/M metagenome (GOLD analysis project Ga0190313, IMG submission 169989) | Hydrothermal vent sediment bacterial communities from Southern Trench, Guaymas Basin, Mexico - 4870-07-10-11_MG | ecosystem: Environmental > Aquatic > Marine > Hydrothermal vents > Sediment ...
CCCCTATGCCCACTCTATTACATTTTTTTAAGAGTGCAGGGCAGGGATAAGCTTCGCCAATCGGATGGTTATAGCCGCTGGTATTAAATTCCACTGTTAGACCTTTTTTTTTAATTATTGATAAAATTTTGTTAATCTCTTTACCATATGATTTCAAAGGTCTTTTACCAAATTTTTTTATTAGATCAATATGACCTATAACATCAAAATAATCATAACCGAGCATTTCTTCGAGATGTTTAAAATAAAGGCTGTAAGTATAGTCATTATCCTGCTTTCCTTTGCACCATGCTGAACTGCGGCTTACTATATCGATGCCGCCTGGGAAGTGCAAAGAGCCTGTGATAAGATCAAAAGAATGCGTATTAATTATGTCTTCTATAAATTGAGCATGTACAGGGTTGAAATCCACCTCAAGACCTGCCTTTATATCTATAAGACCATTATAGCTGTTTTTGAAAAACTGTATGGCCTGGAAATAGAGAGGAACTTCACCGGGAAGCATTGAAAGACCCTTGCCCTCATCCTGAATAGTCAGATGATCAAGAAAACATATCTCTTTTAAGCCTTCCTGTATCCCTTTTTTTATATAGGCTTCCATTGATCCATGGGCATGGTTGCAAAGCCTGGTATGTATGTGATAATCAATCATAAATAATTTTTTGTTTTTTTTGAACTTGAACCTCTAATTAAATGATTTTCAAATTTTACCAAAGGCAAATAAAATTGAATATTTTCATAAGAATTCAATGCAACTAAAATATTTTTTTGTCAACTTTAAAAGAAGACTTTAGGAGGCAAGTATAAATTAAGTTATTTTTACTTGACGACGTAATGCTGAAAAAAAATCTAAAAACAGTTTTTTGCTGCCAGGCATGCGGACATCAAACTTATAAATGGATGGGCAAATGCCCTGAATGTGACCAGTGGGATACTCTTGTTGAAGAAAAACGGAGTGTAAAACCAAAAGTATCTGCAGGAACCTTATTATCAGGCTACTCAAAACCGGTACCCATTGACTCTATTGAGATAGATGATGAATATCGTTTTATTACAGGCATTGGTGAATTCGACAGGGTTTTGGGAGGCGGACTTGTGCCTGGCTCTCTCGTTCTTATAGGAGGCGATCCAGGAATAGGTAAATCCACAATTATGCTTCAGGTTTTGCATGGACTTGCAAAAAAAAAGCATAAAGTACTTTATGTGTCAGGCGAAGAATCAATAATGCAGATAAGCTTAAGAAGCAAAAGGCTTATGGCAGTGGCACCTGACCTTTTCGTTGTATCGGAAATTGAAATGGATTATATCCTTTCCATGGTTGAAGAGACAAAACCGGATGTTCTTGTAATAGATTCAATACAGACCATGTTTAACCCCGAGCTTTCTTCTGCGCCCGGCAGTGTCAGCCAGGTAAGGGAGTCTACTGTTCAGCTTATGTTGATGGCAAAAAAGAAAAATATTCCGACATTTCTAATAGGCCATGTTACAAAAGACGGCGCAATAGCAGGTCCAAGGCTGCTTGAACATATGGTCGATACTGTGCTCTATTTTGAAGGTGACAGAAACCATGTATTCAGAATATTAAGGGCTGTAAAAAACAGGTTTGGTTCCACAAATGAAATAGGTGTTTTTGAAATGAATGAACAGGGCTTGAGGGAAGTTGTTAACCCTTCGGCAGTATTTCTTTCCGAAAGAAAAAGGGATACTCCAGGTTCTGTTGTTACGGCAAGCATGGAAGGCACAAGACCTATCATGATTGAATTACAGGCACTTGTTGCAAATACAAGCCTGGGAACTCCAAGAAGAACCATTCTCGGTATCGATAGTAACAGGGTGGCTTTACTTTTGGCTGTAATGGAAAAAAAGCTGGGCTTTAATCTGCTTGGGTGTGATATATTCATGAATGTTGCAGGTGGAGTAAAGGTCGATGAACCTGCAGTTGATATGGGAATAATATGTGCCATTACTTCAAGCTTTTTAGATAAGCCGGTTGAGGACAGTACAATAGTTATGGGGGAAGTGGGGCTTACCGGTGAAGTAAGGGCAATAAGTCATATCGAAACAAGGGTTGCCGAAGCTGAAAAAATGGGTTTTAAAAAATGTGTAGTACCTGAGGGCAATCTTAAAAGGATGCCTGGAATTAAAGGAATTGAGCTTATGGGCATAACATCTGTGAATGAAACCATAGATGCTTTATTTTGATTGTCCCATGGGTTTTATTTTTTACGAGTTTATCAAATTTAAGCGCTTGAACTTGAAAAAAGCATGAGTATATGAAACATAAAGCTAATAAAAAGAATAAATGGGAAGATTTTTACTCGCGAAAGGCAAAAAAAGAACATTTTCCGGCAAGGTCAGTTTACAAATTAAAGGAGATTCAACATAAATACAAGCTTATAAATAAAGGAGACAGAGTCCTTGATCTTGGCTGTTTTCCAGGTTCCTGGCTTATTTATGCATCTGATTTAGCAGGTCAAAGGGGTAAGGTTACGGGGATAGATATCAAGTCTGTTTTAATACAGGTTCCATCTAATGTGGAGTTTTTTAAATTAGATGTTTTCTCACTGTCTGACGACAAGCTGTTTAAAGGAGCTGATAATAACTTTGATGTTGTTTTAAGCGACATGGCTCCTGCCACATCGGGGAATAAACGGGTTGACAGCGCCAGATCCATGGAGCTTTGCTGGACGGCTCTAACTATCGCTGAAAACAATCTGGTGCCTGGCGGTCGCTTTGTTTGTAAAATTTTTCAGGGGGAGGATTTTAAAAATTTCGAAAATTCAGTTAAGCAACTCTTTCATAAATATAAAATTTTTAAACCCCAGAGCAGCCGGAAATCAAGCAAAGAAATTTATATTATAGGTTTGGGAAAAAAATAGGAGGTAGATATGTCAGGACATAGCAAATGGTCTTCCATTAAACATAAAAAAGGCGCTGCAGATGCCAAGAGGGGTAAGATTTTTACCAAGCTTATAAAAGAAATTACTGTTGCAGCACGCATGGGAGGCAGCGGTGACCCTGAGGCAAATCCAAGATTAAGGGCTGCTATTGCTGCAGCTAAAAGTGAAAATATGCCAAAGGATAATATCGAACGTGGTATAAAAAAGGGAACAGGAGAGCTTGATGGCGCCAATTATGAAGAGATAATATATGAAGGGTATGGACCGGGAGGTTCAGCAATCCTTATTGAGTCTTTAACAGATAATAAAAACAGGGCGGTCGCTGATATCCGTCATATTTTCAGCAAGTCAGGAGGGAATCTCGGTGAGAATGGCTGCGTTTCCTGGATGTTTGAAAAAAAAGGATATATAATTATCGAAAAATCGGTGGTTGACGAGGATCTGTTAATGGAAATTGCCATTGATGCAGGGGCTGAAGATGTCCGTGATGACGGAGATGATTTTGAAGTGATAACATCTCCCGGGGATTTTGAGATGGTTAAAGCTGCTGTTGACGAGGCCACTATTCCTTTTGTTATGGCTGAAATAACCATGCTGCCTCAAAATGTAGTTGACCTTGAGGCCAAAGAAGCTTCCAGGATGGTAAAATTAATGGAAAAGCTTGAAGACTGTGAGGATGTTCAAAAGGCATATACAAATGCTGATATACCCGATGACTACTGAAAATAAAATTATATACACCGCTTAAAGATGGAAGCTCTACGAGGTGCATTTTTTGATTTAATTGTTCGAGCCTGTTTCAAAATGTTCAATTTTGTTCAATGTCTTTGCCCAAGGTCAAGGAGAGTAAGGATTTTAACCATGTGAATATATTTAGTATTTCGAGGATTAAAATTTTAGGCTGGCGTAAAGATCGGATAAAAGAGGGCGTTTTAAAATTGGCTCATTACTGAAAAATTTCTATTAAATATATGCTTGACACAAAAAAAACATAGGAGTATAGCCACGGGAATATGTTTAATGCTTAATCGTAAAAAAAGCTTTTTCAAATATAGTAAAAATCGTGAATGGACTGAAAATGTGTCCATTATAATGCAGCTTGGGCTTACCATGGCGGGTTGTATTGTTTTTTGTTTTTTTATTGGGCTGCAGCTTGACAGATGGCTGAATACAAAAGGGATTTTTATCACAATTTTTACGCTGTTAGGTGTCATTGGTGGCGGCAACACAGTTTATCGCCAAATACTTGAAATAACAAAACCCGGGGAAAAAGATAAAAAAAAATCTGATGATGGAGTCTCTTAGGAAAACACAAAAAAAATATTGCTCCACGGTCATGATCACAGCAATTTTTTTAGCGTTTTTTTTTATTATTATAGAGCAAAAGCCTGTGGGCAAGGGGTTAATATTAGGCACAATTTTCAGTGTTATCAATTTTATCCTGATAGCCGAAACCCTTCCTGGAAGAATTGGAAAATCAAAAAAAAAGACTTTCTTTATATCTCTTGGCTCAATATTTTTCAGATATATTATACTTGCGATACCTCTTGTAACAGCTATAAAATCAGACCAGTTTAATCTTGTCTCTGTTGTTGCAGGAATTTTTTCCATACAGGTTGTGCTGATTGTCGAGCATCTATTCAACTTGATATCAATTACGCATAAAAAACAGATATAGGCAGGAAATTGTTCAATGGATGAATTAGGAAGAATACATCAGTTAATTGTCCCTCTGTTCGGACATAATATGGTTTTTAATCTTGAAGCGATTGCAATGGCATGGATAGTTATGGCAATATTACTTTTTTTCGGTTTTTATGCCGCCAAAAAAAAGAGCCGGCTTCCCGGTCCTCTTCAGGCACTTGGAGAACTTTTTGTATCTCAGCTTTATATGCTGTCCGAAGATGCCCTGGATGAAAAATTGGGAAAAAAATATGCTCCGCTTATCTGTGCGTTATTCATGTTTCTGATGCTGTCCAACTTGTTGGGAATACTTCCGCACCTTGAAGAACCCACAAAGGATTTGAACATCCCTTTGAGTCTTGGATTAATGGGCTTTGTTATTGCTCATTACGCCGGTATAAAGGAAAAGGGTTTTAAAAAATATTTAAGCGCATACATAGAACCGATGTTTTTTATGATGCCGTTAAATGTAATCGGAGAACTGGCAAAAGTGGTTTCAATATCATTCCGTTTGTTCGGAAATATCATGGGAGGTTCAATTATTATACTCGTTGTCTCTCATCTTACATACAGTATTATTATGCCGCCCTTTCTTAATGCATTTTTTGGACTCTTTGTCGGCACAATTCAGGCTTTTGTTTTTACAATGCTAACAGTAGTTTATATTTCAGTGCAGGTTAAATAATTATGGCTTTTGATGTTGAGACATGGGTTAATGTCGCTGCTTTTGTGGGTGGAGGTACCGCCATGGGTTTTGGCGCCATAGGAGCGGCTATAGGTGAGGGTTATACGGCTGCGGATGCAAATCTGGCCATATCAAGAAATCCTGCTATTTCAGGCGAAATTTTTAAATCAATGCTGGTCGGTCAGGCAATCGCTGAATCTGCGTCTATTTTTGCGCTGGTAATAGCAATGATACTGTTATTTACAGAATTTAGTAATAGCTCTTATATAACGGTTTGTGTTTTGCTTGCGTCTGGATTATCCATGGGACTGGGCGCTATCGGCTCTGGTATTGGATCAGGGTATCCTGCAGCGGCGGCATGTAAAGGCATGGCACGGCAACCGGAAATGAGTGGAAGATTAACAACAAATATGCTCATAGGTTCGGCTGTATGCCAGACACCGTCTATTTTTGCTCTTGTAACCTCATTTATTTTACTGTTTACAAACTTTTCAGGACGTCCGATATCACCAACATGGGCAGCTATTCTGGGAGCAGGTCTTTCTTCCGGGCTTGCCGCAATCGGATCCGGATTAGGAGGCGGCCTTGTCGCTGGAGCCAGTTGTGAGGGCATATCGAGACAGCCTTTGACAGTAACTCCGGTTACAAATGTTATGCTGCTTGGGCAGGCGGTTACCCAGACCACAGCCATATACGGGCTGTTAGTCAGTTTTATACTTATGTTTAAAGTTTTTCCGGAAACAGGCTCAATGGCACCCCCCATGGCGTTACTCGGCGCCGGCTTATGTATGGGACTGGGAGCTATAGGTCCTGGAGTAGGAGAAGGTTGTACTGCACAAAACGCAGTGCGCTGGATTGCAAGGAACGAAAAAGCCACAGGTGATTTAACAAGAATAATGCTTGTTGGTCAGGCAGTTGCCGAATCTACCGGAATATACGCTCTGGTTATATCCCTGATACTTATTTTTGTAGTATAAACGGCTATTTTGTTCGATATATGCGTTGCGCTAAAAATTTTAATTATAATATTATATTAAAGAAGTAAAAATACTAAAGGAGGAAACAATGGCAATAGAAGGAATGGATATAATAAAAGCAGCGGCTTTTCTTGGAGCAGGTCTTTCCATGGGATTAGGAGCTATAGGACCTGGGGTTGGTGAAGGTATGGTAGCGGCAAAGGCATGTGAAGCAATAGGTAAAAATCCTGATGAAGCCGGTCTTTTAACACGTACCATGCTTGTTGGTCAGGCCGTTACAGAATCTACAGGAATATATGCTCTGGTTATTGCCTTACTGCTTTTATTTGTAGTTTAAATTTTTTTTGTCTAAAAATTTGGAATTTTCAGGCAGCTCAAATTTTAAATATAAGTTGCCTGCTGCTTAAATGTCGCAAGCTGTATAGTATGTTTTTTAGCTCACTATAGCAAAGCCGAACTATAACAGTTATGGGAAATATTATAAGATGCATATCATTAGCAACATAGCTCTTATCACCATTAATGAAACATTAATTATTCAACTGCTCTCTTTTTTAATATTTCTTTATATTATCAACAGGATAATGTTTCGTCCCTTGGTGGGCGTAATGACTGAAAGAGACAGATATATTGAAACACTCAAAGAAGATGCCGTTACTGCTGAAAAAAAAATGCTGGATATAACAAAGCAGCTTGAAAAACAGAAAATATCTGTAAAGAATGAGGCATTAATCTTAAAAGAAGAACAGAAACAGGTTGGTGAAGAGCAGGCTGATAAAATTTATGGTTTGGCCAAAAAAGAGATGGAAACATTAAGGGATGAAGCTGTAAAAGAGGTTGATGATCAAATTATGGAGGCAAGAAAACACCTAAAAGAACAATCTGAAGTTTTATCTGTATATGTTATGGAAAAAGTTGTTGAGCGGGGGTTAACTTAATGGATTTTATCAAAAAATTAACCAGATTTTTTTATTTTATAATGGCAGTAATGATATGTTTCCATATGTTTCCATATGAAGTATTTGCTTCAGAGAATTCAGGAGGCTGGCGACCGGTTTATAATTTGATAATGATGTGGGTCAATTTCGGGATAATTGTCTTTCTTGTCGTTAAGTTTGCTAAAACACCGTTCATGGAGTTTCTCGCCGGTCAAAAAGAAGAGCTGAAAAATGAGATAGATAAAATAGAGCAGAATAAAAAAATTGCGGATGACAATTTAACAAAGACTCAAAAGCTTATCGATGAAAGCAGTGTACGCCTTGCTGTGATAAAAGAAAGAATATCAGGTGAGGCTGAAAAAGAGAAACAAAAAATCATCGAAGATGGCAAAAATCAAAGCAAGAATCTGATAAAGGCTGCCAGGAAAAAAATAGAAAATCAGATAAATAGTGCAAAATTAAATTTTAAATCCGAACTTGTTGATGAATCGATTAAGCTGGCCATGAAAAAATTGCCGGATATAATTACAGAAAAGGATAATGAAAAATTTCTTGCCAATTATTTAGAGGTGGTTTCATCAAAATAATCCTGCTGTTTTTTTCAAGATCTTTGCATCCGGTTTTCTTATATAGTTTGGAGAAAAAGTATCATCGACAGGGCTATTCTTTTCGCTGGTTTTGAAAATGTCTTTGGTTTTGAATTTTTCTCCGGCAAGTGCAGCCACTGTTGATGCCCTGATAACATTATGCTCAGGCAGCATAAAATGAGCATATTCTCCGATTCTGTTTTTAATAAGTTCTTTATACAGATAAGCTCCACTGCCCACAAATATGCAGTTTCCATTGATATTTTTCAAAGCATCATCGGGGGATAAAACCATTTCAGATGTTTGTTTCTTTAAAATGTTTTTATTAAATTCATAGATAGAACAGTAGACCTGCTCCCTGCGTGCATCCAACCATGGATAAATAAGAGATTGGGATGGAGCAGTTTGCGCCGCCAGAGCATCTAAGCTTGAAATGCCTGCAACCGGTTTGTTTGTGGCAAATGAAAGCCCTTTTATAGAGCTTATTCCAATACGAAGTCCTGTAAAATTACCAGGCCCCACACTTACCGCAAAACCGTCCATATCTGAAATAGTAAGTCCTGCCAGTTCAATTACATTTTTGATGATTCCCATTAAGTGCTTTGAATGGGTCTGAGTCTTTGTTATAGTCACTTCCGCAACCAGCAACTCATCATCTATGAGTGCCACACTGCAAACTTGTGTGGCCGTATCAACTGCAAGTATTTTCATTATGCTTCTTATTTTCCATTTGCCTGTTTTTTACGAAATATTGCCAAATGTTGTGTGTAAAATCTGTTTATAAACTTAAGCCCGCAATGTCAATCAATTCTCATGCATTGCAAGAGAAGCTTAAACACAACAGCCCCTGGCATTCGGGTATTCAACGATATATCCCATTTCAAGATTCTTATGACGTAATAATTGTTTTGCGGAAAGGGCCTTTGAACCGGCATCGATGATTACCTGTCCCGGAACTACGTCCGAAATAACGGTTGCCACCACACGGACGGCACAGTCTTCAAGGGCGCAATGGTTAAACTTCAGCACAAAATAATCGTTCAAAACTGCGGTTCCCACCCTGATTTCGTTGACATGGCAGACAAGATGCGTATTCTCAAGGGACGGCGTTGAGCCGGAAGAGACAGTTTCAGGTTGAAGACCGGCGGTACACAGAGCTTCATATGCCGGTTCCCATAATAGATTAATTCGTTCAAAAGTTTGCGGGTTTCCGGCGGCATCTCCATAGAGATGTCCAAGCTACATCTGTATGCCGTCAAAACGAAGACCTGGATGCAGTGCTGCAAGTTGAGAGAGCTTTACGATCTGGTCGGGGTCGGCGGTTCCGCTCCAAGCCTTGCCATGACTTCGGCTTCTTTGACTTTTGCAACCGCCAGGCCAACCGCACCGGAACCGAGCTGCATGCGGGCTATTTTAAGCGATTTGTGGGTTTTGATATGGGGACGAACTGCAAATCCATACTGGTTTGCATAATCATGAATGCGGTTGATATTTTTTTTGACGATTTTTTCTTCCACAAGAAGAAAAGGTGTCGGAACCGCACTGGTGATTTTTAATATTTTTTCCGGCATTCAATCTCCTTTTATAAGAAAAACCGAAGTATTATTCACCGGTGGTTCCGGGCGGATGCGCAAGTATTCCTTAAATCCGGGAGGTTCAAAGGCAGCCTGGTTATCCATAAGACGTCTTAAACCTTTTTCATAGATTCGGTAAGAAACTCTTGTTCCATTGGGAAGCGTGCCTGCAAGATGGGCAAATATTTCATCCTTGGGACATGCATCGGCGCCCACCATCACAAGCATGCATTCCTCATCAAGGGGCAAAGAAAAATGGTTTCCCTGAACAATTTGAATCTGCCCTGTTAATCCAAGGGTTTTAATAAGCTTTTGGGAAATCTTCACATATTCCGGTACCTGTTCCATGCCGATGCCTTCGACTCCATACTGTTTGTAAAGGGAGATAAGGGAAAGAGGCAGGGGACCGCTTCCCAGAAACAGTACACGATCTCCGGGCTTCAGCTCCGCCCCCAGGTATTCCATATCCGCCAGCTGCAGATAATTAGGATAAAAAATAAAATTTTTGACTGCTATCCACGGATGGGAATCGGCGATAATCGACTGTGCATACTTGATCTCCATTCCAAGCCCGTTAATTCTTTTCAGATGGGAGATGCGTTTTGTGATGGGCCGGAATTCTTTGTCGCAAAGCAGTTTGTCCGTTAGATGATCTTCAACATCCATTGCAATCAGACCTTGCAGTCTTTTAAAATGAGAACGGAAGACGGTTTCAGTACCGTTAAGAATTTCATCATCGGTGAGATCACAGATGGCGGCATAAATATCCAGCAATTCTTTTTTGATTGAGTCGAATCTGTTCTCTTTCATTCATCCAGCTCCACAAAAACGGTTGTATTATTAACCCTCCCTGCAGGAAGTATCTTTTTGACAATTGTAAATCCTTGGATGTCGCTGATTTGCACCGGTTCATACAGGACGGCGCGCATTCCGGTGTACGTCCGGAAAATAACAGGAACATACCTCTTTTGCTCTTTCAAAACCTTGCGAAGAGTTTGAAAAATTCGGGCTTTGGGTTCCGCCAGAGCCGCGACCAGTACCATATTCCAATCAAGACCTTTAAGCCTGGATTCATCCCCATGGATAATCTCGATTTCTTTTTCCAGTCCAAGACATTTAATCACCTTTTTTGATAAATTGACGGTTTGTAAGCGCTCTATAAACCCCATCTTCTCAGGACATCAAATCCGTGCCATAGTGAGTCAACTTTTACAT
>Ga0190313_1001938_pt1 | contig 10556 bp, 7 predicted proteins | sample 4870071011_MG_FD_169989 | JGI IMG/M metagenome (GOLD analysis project Ga0190313, IMG submission 169989) | Hydrothermal vent sediment bacterial communities from Southern Trench, Guaymas Basin, Mexico - 4870-07-10-11_MG | ecosystem: Environmental > Aquatic > Marine > Hydrothermal vents > Sediment ...
ATAACTTAGCAGACTTCAACACTATTTCCTCAATCTCGGGATCAAGTTTATTGATCTTTATAGGCATAGCTCCTTGTGATATATTAGTCTTCCACGCACCTGGAGCATACCTATACATAGCAGCTATAATTTCGTCGCCAATAACGAATGCCCTGATATCTCTACCTCCATGTGGTAGGTATTCCTGGAGATAAAGTACGTGTCTAGTAAATGAAAGTGCATGTAAAATCTCCCAAAGTACATCCTTATCTCTAAGCCTAATCCTAGTACTTCCATGGCCTCTAGAGCCAAATACAGGTTTAACTACTATGCTCTTACTCTTCATTAACGGTAATGTCTTATAGGCTAGACCAGCATTTTCTGCTACAATAGTTTTAGGTACAGGAATACCGTGCATGTGAAGAATATACAATGATCTAAACTTATCAATACACTTCTCTATGGCTGAAGGATTATTAACTATCTTAACACCATAATCTTGTAATGCATAAAGTACGTCCATTCGGTAAATAGCTTGCTCAAGACTACACCTACCAATGGGTCTAACAATAATAGCGCTAACTTCATCAACTAAGTTCACTCCACGAGCATAAACTTCAAGCCTATCACCACCTACAAATGAAACCATATCCCTAAACCTAAATGGATGAGGTCTATGCCCTAAATCCTCTGTAGCTTTTATTAACCTAGAAGAAGCCCATCCACGAGGATTTCGAGTTAAAATACCAATAATCATTCAATACTACCCCCTACTCCGCATACCTATAGTGTTGATTAAGTTTTTGAAAGTAATAAATTCACTAGAGAATAAAGCTAAAATTCTATCATATATTTTCCTCCGAGCTCTTTCTCAATAATTTCAATTGCTTTTAAACGGTCCTTTAGGGGATACTCAGGTGTTTCAAATATGAACTCTCTCTCAAAGCGACTATAATCTTGTGTCAGGAACCTTCCATGCTCTTCAACCCAACGCCAAAAATCAGTATTAGGGTAGGGTGTAGCAATACTAAAATGTACATAGTCAGGTTCAACTCTTTCAATAAACTCTATTGTCTTATACACTGAATTAAGAGTTTCACCTGGAGCACCAACCATAAAGAATAATCCAACCCTAATTCCTACATTCTTTGTCCACCTTATAACCCGCTCTGCTTGTTCAAGCCTAATACCCTTACGTAGAATATTTACAACCTTTTGATCACCAGATTCTATACCATACCATATTGTAGTACATTCGCTCTCAGCCATAGCCTCCAATAACTTTAAGTCAACATTATCAATCCTTATACCATTAGGTAAACTCCAAGGTCCTAGGCCTTCCTCCTTAACCTCATTAATTATCTTAAGAGCCCTATCTCTGTCGAATGTAAAGACGTCATCTACGATCTTTACTTTAGGAACTTTATATTTAAACTTAAGTAACCTCCACTCCCTAAGTACATTGTCAGGACTACGAGACCTAAACCTTCTACCCATTATGAACCTAACTACACAGAACAGGCAATTATATGGACAACCTCTACTAGTCATTATTGCGCCAGCGTTTTCGCCAAAAATGCTTAAATCAATAACATCTCTATCAGGTAAAGGTAGTGAATCTAAATCATCTACTATACCTCCTTCTATTAACATGGATTTATTGCCTCGGTTTCTTAGCCGTTCTACATTATTGAGTATCTTACTAAGAGCATTTTCTCCCTCACCAACAACAATTATATCAGCAATCCCCTTGAAATCCTCTGGGACAAGAGTTACGTGAGGACCACCAACAATCATAATTACATTAGGGTTTAATTCCTTCAATAGCCTTATCAACTTAACAGTCATATTATAGCTAGGAGTTACTGTGGTAAAACCAGCAATAAGAGGATTATCCTTTGAAAACTCCTCAATTAACCTATTAGTAGGCATTACATCTAAGTCGAATACCTTAACTTGAAATCCATGAGTCTTAGCTATAGATGAGAGATACAATAAACCTAATGGTGGATATAATCCCTTCTTCTCCTCCTCAATAGATGCTGGTACAGGAGCTTTTACTAAATATAATATTCTTGAACTCAAATACAGGGCACCTCTACTCTACACTACTTAAATACATGATCTTATCCCAAAAACCGACTACTATTACTAAAAATACTATGTATATGATAATAAATGCTAAGTCCATTAATTTAAACCTTATCGGTCTATAGAACGTCCTCCTCTTACTATAGCCAAAACCTCTAGCCTCCATGGCCTCAGCTAGGTCTCTAGCTCTTAACAACGCACATACTATTGTAGGTATTATTATTGGTATGAGCTTTCTAGCCTTCTGAATAACACTTCCTTTCTCTAGTTCTAATCCTCTTGATCTTTGTGCATCATATATGCTCTTCATTTCATTAAACATTATCGGTATGAACCTATACGCTATTATGAATGGATACAAGTAAGTATAATTTATGTGAAGCTTACTTAATCCTTGCAGTAGTTCCCATGGACTCGTAGTTGAGATAAGAAATGATAATGCCATTAAGGCTGCTATGACCCTAATTATCATTGCTGGTATGGTATTTATTAAACTAGATAGTTCAAGTCTAAATCCTTCAAAAATATAAGTTACCACAATATTAAAGCATATAAGGAAGATAATGAATATACTTAGCCCCCTAAGTAGGTTCAATACCTTCCTAGAATACCTACCCATAATAGCTAAAGGTAGCTGAGCCAATAGTACTAATATTAATCTAACCCAGTCGTTTATTAGGAATATACTCACCATTATACAGGCAACATATAATATCTTAGTCCTAGGATCTAGTACATATACGAAATTGCTTTTCCTCTCATAGGAGAATGCATCTCTAATGCTTTCAATAACAGCTAATCTCACTATATCACCTTGATGCAAGAATATCTAACAGTTCATTGATATTTAACGGCCTTAGACATTTATCCGCCCTCAATAATGTGATTAATTCAGGTATTTGTGGTTGCGTTAATTTAGCGAGATTAAGTTCGTCGACTCTATATAGTACTTCTCTGGGATGACCGCTTAGAATTACCCTGCCCTTCTCCATGACGATTATTCTGTCTATAGGTGCATTAGCTAGAAACTCCATGTCATGAGATACCATTATAACTGTTTTACCTTTCCTCAGCATCTTGTTAATTATGATGTCTAGTAATTCATGTTTTAACCTATAATCTAATCCTGCAGTAGGTTCATCCAATACTATTACTTCAGGTTCATATACTAGGATAGAGGCTATAGCAAGTCTTCTTTGCTCTCCCGCCGATATTTCGTGTGGTGATTTATAGCGTAAATGATATATTTTAAGTTCCTTCAATATCTCCTTTACCTTTTCTTCTCCATTCTTAACCTTCATGTTCTTAACAGTAAACATTACTTCTTTCTCAACAGTTTCTTCAAAAAATTGATGTAGAGGATTCTGAAAAACTATACCTATATATCTTGATAGTTCAGCTATACTATGCTTCCTAGTATCCATTCCAAAAACTATTACCCTACCCCTAGTAGGCTTTAATAATCCATTAAAGTGCTTTATTAACGTTGTCTTACCTGCTCCATTAGCTCCAACTATTGCTATAAACTCACCCTTATGTATTCTTAAATTTACTCCTCTTAGTGCGTGTTCTCCGCTAGGATAAGTATACCACAAGTCCTCCACTATAATTATGGGATCTGACTTATCATTCCCTCTTTCTATATTGAAGTGAGGATTACAGTTATCGTATTTTATAAGCTTACTATATGCTGGAAGAGCTTCACTTATAGTTAAGGGCACCTTGTTTATTCCTAGTAGCTTAGATGCCTTCGATATTGATGGTATTTCTATGCCATGCTTCTCCAATACTCCTTCTTCGACAAGTTTTCTCGGCCTGCCTTCAGCAATAATTGATTTATCAAGTACTATGAGCCTTTGAGCATACTTAATGGCATCAGCTAATCTATGTTCAACGAGTATTACAGTAACATTATTTTCTCTCCAAAAACTATAGAGTATTTCCAGGAACCCCCTTGCACTAAGGGGGTCTAAATTAGCTAATGGCTCGTCTAAGACTAATATCTGTGGCTTTAAAGCTAAAACACTTGCAAGCGCGACCTTCTGAGCTTCGCCTCCAGATAGAGTATACGTTAGCCTTTGTCTTAGATGATTTATCCTCAACGTATTTAGAGCCCATGAGGTTCTCTTATTAATTTCATCTGGCGTCAAAAGCAAGTTTTCTGGACCAAACGCAATTTCTTCCTCAACAAGTAGATTAACCATTTGATTCTCAGGTATCTGGAATACCATACCCACTTTTCCTACTAGCTCTCTCATACTAGACCTTACAACATCTACACCTTCAACAACTACCTTACCATATAGTCTTCCTCCATAATAATGCGGTATTAGTCCAAGTAAAATCCTACATAATGTGGACTTGCCACCGCCTGAAGGACCAGCGATTATTATGAATTCTCCTCTCTTCACCTTTAGGTTTACGTTTTCTATGGCAGGTTCCTTGGAGTCTGGATAGTAGTAGGTTACGCCTTCTAGTATTACGGCATACTCACTACTATTGTTTGTCATTACTAGATCTTCCCTTTTAGTAGCTTTATATGCAGGAATTCGCTAAGTGATGTTATTCTTAACAGCACCCTAATTAAAGGCAACGCAATTATGTATCCTATAAATGCTTGTATCAGTCTTATCACGGGATATACGAATGGACTAACCATGAATAATCCTCTAACTACTTCAACGTTAGGAATACCATATATTCCTTGATATACTTGAGGTAATGCAAATATCGTACAGCCAAGTGCTGAATCAGTTTGATTACCGATAAACATTGCAAGAAATAGCGCTATATGAAATGATGCCTTACCCTTTCTCGCTAGATAGACAGCTATAGGTATGAGAGCTAAAGCAGCTATCTTATCGAAGTACGCCATATAATATACAAGGCCATGAGCTGTTATTGGGAAGAATACCGGAGTAAACATTGCAGCTATTAAGATTGCAGCTAATAGTATGAAAGGCTCCTTTATCCTGCCTCGTACAATGAAGCTAGCACTAAGAGCACTAACAGGAGGACACAATATGAATGGAAGCGCATAAACATTCGGAGGAGTAACAACCTTAATAACATCACTAATAAGCGCTGCAAGAAACCCTAAGTAAGGTCCTAAGATAACACCAAGTATTGGTGCAAATGAAGCACCTAGATCAATTTTCACTTGAGGTAACCCGACGACAGGTATTCCTGGTAGCCAGAGGAAAGCATAGTATACTGCTGCCATAACGCCAGTATATGCCGCGATTAAGCTTGGACTAGGTTTTATGGGCACGGTTTTGCTCATTTATCCCACACTTAACTACTGTTAATTGTAACCAGTGGAACTGGGTGTTATCCTATATTATGGAATCTTCCCATATAAGCTTATTAGTTAAACAACTATAGCGACTAATGGGAATACTGAGGGAATGTACATGGATAGCATGTGGCCTTACATGCTACCTCTATTCACGGAACCTAGAAAAAGAATAAAATTGCTCCTTCAATTATTTTCAAGTCCTATTGCTGTAGAAGTATTAGAAACTATAGGATTAGCTGGTTCAATATCGCAAAAAGACATAATAAACACACTTAAGCATCACTCAAATAAGACGATAATAACTATATTAAAGAAACTAGTAGATGCAGGAGTTCTTGAGGAAAGTACTATAAGAAAGAGAAGTGGACTACGAACTGTATGGACCAAGCAGTATAAGCTAACAAATCTAGGAAAATGGTTCTACACGTTAATCGTAGACCCCTCACGAATACCTAAAGGAGAACTTAAGGAATTAGCTACAAGCATCTATGAATCCCTAGGTAGAGGAATGTATGACGTTGCAAAGTACTTAAATTATGACCCCATAGAAAACTTCAGGCATACACTATATGGTCTTGCTAAATATTTAATTAGTAAGAGTAGCAGCATGAAGAAGAAAGAGGTATTAGTTGCAGGAGGTTTGTCCCTTGACCATCACTTTAAGTTATTGAGTGGCGAGCTTCAATACTTAAAGTCACTACTGGGAGGAGATGGAGCAATAATGTCAATGATAATGAGTAAACTCAAATTAGGGGCAACGCTATTAACTGAAGCTGCTTGTGACTTATGGTCGCTAAAATGGCTAATAGAGTTAAGTGAATCAGACGTAATACTCAATAACGTTAAACTATCTAAGGATAAAAACATTGCAGAAAACATAATAGTATATCCAAATGATGGAGATGGATTAAGAATATACAAGGTCGTCAATGAAAGTAGAGCGACATCACCCAGTGCGAATGAAGTTAATTGGCTAAATCTCTACGACCTTAAAGCATATTATGCAGGTATAACCTTTATTGAAATAGCCTATAAAATAAGCGAGCTAGCTTATACATCTAACTCGCTCTTCATATATAGACCTACATTAGAATCCGTGATACGTAATCTAGGATTATTTAAGAAAATACTTGAGAAAAAACCCATACTAATAATCAGTAAAAATACATACAATAAACTATACGGAAAAACAGGAATAAGCTGTAGTGATCTTATTGAGTTAGGAGCCAAGACACTAATACTAATAATAAGCCCTATACACGCAATAATATTTACATCCAAGTGTAAGAGAATAGAGCTAAAGGTTAAGGAGATAAAGATGAGACAGCTCATAAACACAGTTAATACATTTACTTCATTCCTCATCTACTATGCATTAAAAGGAGAAGACTACTTATCATCAGCCAAGAAGTCATTAATAGCTTCATCTATAACATCTACTAAATCCATGCCATGCACTTTTCCATCAACGGATGAGGTAGAAGAGCGTAGCCTGGAGGTTGAGGAGAGTATAGAGAGATAGTATGTGAATAATGTTTACCTACATTTACGATATAACCTTTACTTCACCTATCTTTTCCTCTATTTCGTTTACTAGTGGAGTTTTACTTCTTGCTCCAATATACTGAGTTGACAGCGACGCGGCAGCTACTGCATACCTTATAGCCTCAATAAGCTCCATACCATTAAGTAATGTGTAAATCAAGGTAGCTGAAAACATATCACCTGCACCAACAGTATCAATAGGCGATACTCTTGGTGCTGTAAACCTTATTCCTTTACCATACCGTTTACTAAAGAGGATAGCCCCCTTAGAGTCCATAGTGATTATAATATTTTCTACACCTAAGTTAAAGAGAGTTGAAGGAACACTAATACCCTTACTCTCCAATATATCTACTTTCCTGCTATTAATTATAAGTATAGGAGAGTATCTCAGTAAAGAGAGGTATTCACTAGTCATATACTTTAATGCATAAATTGAAGGTCTATAAACAATTAAAATAACACCTACCTTCTTGCAAAATCTAATAACCTGACTTGAAACTTCATGGAATACTTCACCTATATAAACTGCCTCAGAACCACCTATCTGCTCTAACACTTCTCCATCTATGTTAAGTGGAGATAATGCGGAATCCTTATGAATCATATAAGTCATTTTAGATTCTCCATCCCTACTAAGCATTACCAATACTTCAACTGTTTTAGAATTCTTATCTATAACTACATGCTTTAGGTTAACATTATTTTTAACTAAATCCAGGAATAATTCTAAGCCATGAGCATCTGAAGCTATTTTACCATAAAAACCAACATTTAATCCAAACCTCGAGAGATTACAAGCAACATTAGCTCCTGAACCACCTGGGAAACTACCTATATATTCGTAGTTAAACCCTAATAGAGATTCAGCATCGCTAATAGGCTTGAAGTAGTGGTCTATAGCTACAGAACCTAATACATATACTTGAGGATCAGGCGCATTATAATTCATGTACGACTTAATTACCTTTTCTAGAAACATCTCAGATAAATGAGGCATCTCATCTACGCTGTAAAGGCTACTAATCTTATTTATCGTTAACTCCATAAACTCCTCTACCATTTTCCTTAACGTACTAGGCTCCATACTTTTAGGATCTACGAACATGAAGTGAAACCATTTACCCATATCGGTCAACATATAGCTCTTTACCTTAACCTTTCTCATACCACTTTTAACTACTACATCCTTTTCACGTATTAATCCATACTTCTTGAGAATCTTAAGGGACTTTATCACAGTTCTATTAGAATGACTACTCAACCTATTAATCAAGTCGCGCTGTAAAATTTCTTTATCAATAGGAATAGTTTCAAGGACTTCAAGTGTTATTGGTGATGAAAATATCGAGAGAAGCATTCTTTTCCGAGCTTCAAGGTCGACGGGCAAAGGCACTATGGTTGGCCACATATTACTCTTTACCAAAAATATCCCCTAAATATATATTATGCTCCTAAGATGCAATTTTTGTTTTTACATCAAGAGCTAAATGACAAACTAAGCATATTATTATTCAACGCTACTATTACTGCGCGCTGATATTGAGTAATACTATGCTGAATTATTCTAACGTTTAATTTTTGCTTTATTCACTATTGAAATAAACGAAATGTATGTAAACAGTTCAAATTAGGTATAATGAATACCTTACAAAACTTATTAGTAACTCTATACATAGTTATCACAGCTATCAGGGTTCAGGGTAATAATTATGTCTACTCAAGAAGTTTTAAGAAAAATAGTTGAAGATGCAATTGCTGTACAAAGAGCTGATATATCTGTTATAAAGGAAAGACGTGGAGGAAAATTCGTAATACCTGACGCAGCTCCTTACGTAGAAGCTGTTAAGAAAATGGCACCTGTAGGTGAAATGAAGAAGGAAGTCATTGATCTACATGTAGCAAGTGTAGTTGCTCACTACGAGATATTAAATGAAATTGCTGTTGATAAGACAATTAGGCCGGAAGACGACCCATTCGTAGAGCATTATCAGACGCCCGTAATACTGGAAATATTATATGAACTTGATCCTAAGTTTAAAGAATCAGTTGAAAAGTTTGTAGAAGCCATAGAGAAGAACAGGGCATTCATTGGTAAGGAGCTCTTAAGAAAGTATGCAGGATACTATGGACCCACATGTGTTGTCGACTTCGCCTTCTCAGTAGGTGGAATGCCAGGAATACATGCTGCAATACTTGAGAAGCTAGACATACCAAAGGAGCATAAGGAGACAATACTAGCTGCTAAGAGCTGGGGTATGAATACAAGCTATGGATTTGGAGCACGATTCATTGCAGCAGTTGAAGCAGGTAAGACACTAGAAGAAGCAGTAACAGCTGAAATCGAGACATTAAAGAAGATGTGGTTGGAGCCCGTAAAGCTACAGGAGGAGTACATGAAGGAGCTAGGCCATAGAAGCTTCGACCCTGGAGAGTACATGAAGAAGTATAAGGAGAGAATTAAAGGCTATGTAAAAGCAGCCTTTGATGTAGGAGTACATCCAGCTAACCTAACAGTAGTACCCGCTTACTGTGTTGGTGACGTAGGACATCACATTGCTCAGAGCATGTTCAATATGGCTAAGGACGATGTAGTAATGGCAATAATGGAGGCAGTAACCGACGTAATGGACTCAACACTAACAAAGGCATTAGGTGAGGGCAAGCTAAAGAATGAATACCACGTACTAGCTGTAGCTGGAGGCTCAACAGCAGCAGCTACAGCATTCATACTAGAACTAGATGGATTCACAGCAGACATGGTATTCGACCTACTAACCAAGAGATTCAGCAACTACGTACTAAAGTATCCAACAAGAGGAGTAGCAGCTGAACTACATAACGTAGACTTCATGGACTTACTAGCAAGAGGAGCTAAGATAATTAAGCCAAAGCCATACGGTACTGGAGGCTATGCTGCCGGTGTTAAGGTGGATCTAACACCAATTAAGAGAAACGAAATACTAATGAATCCACAGAGATACACTTACCCAGGATGTGCGATAACAGTAAGATTCTCAGCACTCATGAGGCTAGCCGACTTCCCATGCCTATTAACAAGCGAACCAGTTACAGCAACAATTAACACTTACATTGTAGCACTACATCCAGAGAAACCAATAGCACCACCACCAATCTGTAAGGCATGTGGAGTAAGCCAGTCATTCCTAAGCGGTAGATGTAAGCACTGCTGGTACAGAAAAGGAATTGCAAAAGAAATACCATTAACAGCAGGAATAGAAGCCCTCTAAACACATCCCAAGAAATACTAAATAAAAACAATACTTTTTTTAAATATCTACGTCTCACATGCCTTCCATGCATGCCCGGACAAAATATGATTAGAGGGTATCCTCATGAGTGAAGAGACGAAACCACCTACACTTGTACAAATGTTTATTTCAGAAGTTATTGGTACATGGGCACTTACGCTCTTCGGCGCTGGATCAGTAATTTCACTCATAAGTGTCCTTGGAGGAGGACCTGCCGCATTATTTGGTATAGGAGCGACTTTCGGATTCATAATAATGATAATGATATACGCTACAGGCCATATATCCGGAACACATATAAACCCCTCAGTAACTGTAGCATTGGCCGTTGTTAGGAGATTTCCAGCAAAACTAATTGTACCATACATAAT
>Ga0190313_1001939_pt1 | contig 10549 bp, 9 predicted proteins | sample 4870071011_MG_FD_169989 | JGI IMG/M metagenome (GOLD analysis project Ga0190313, IMG submission 169989) | Hydrothermal vent sediment bacterial communities from Southern Trench, Guaymas Basin, Mexico - 4870-07-10-11_MG | ecosystem: Environmental > Aquatic > Marine > Hydrothermal vents > Sediment ...
GAGTCTTGCCCTCCCGTACCATCAAACACCTTATTACAAAGACATCATGATCTCGTGAATTACTCTTCGAGCTTCATCTTCAGTATCTCCAGAAAATCTGGGTCTGTCAAAACCTTCATCAAGATTTCCTTTCCCCCTGGTCTTGGGGGGATTTTCTTTGATTCTTTCATCTTTTCCACTCTCTCCCTGAAACGTTCTCTGATGTTTTGAGGGAGTCTCACTTCAAACTTTGAGATCATCCTTTTTGCTCTTTCCATAAGAAACTTTTGAATCTTTTCGTATTGAGCCACCGTTAGGATTTCTTTAAGCTCTTCCATGGTATCTCTCTGCAAATCCATGATTTTTTTCCTTACAGATTCTAACTCTTTCTTCAGATCCTGAGCGTTCTCATCTTTGAGGAGAGCTTTGATGTAATCTTCTCCCAATTCTGCGAATTCTTTCATCAGTCTTTCACGATCTTTGATGAAATCTTCAAGAACGTTCACCATCTTCTCCGTCTGTTCATCAGTCAGTCTGAGGTTGGCTATGAGCTCTGCGTACATGATCTTCTTTTCAACCATCGCAAAATCTTTTGGAAAACCGAATGCTATGACAAAAACACTCGCTAAAACCAAAACTAAGAGCTTCTTCATACCTCATCACCTCCCAGTACTTTTTTAACCCATTCTGAGAGGTCTTGAAGCTTTTTTTAATCGTTTTTTAATGAGAAAGGATTTCCAAAGCTTTCCTGAGGTTTTCTTCTCTTTTCAGAACACTCTCACAAATATCCTTTGGTTTCTTAGACAGAATCATCAAAATGGCGAGTTTCACGTTGTTATCGGCCAGTCTCAGATACTTTTCTGCTTCCTCCTCGGTAACACCTGTTATTTCCACGATCATTCTCAAGGCCCTTTTCTTCAACTTTTCATTCAGAATCGATACATCCACCATGTAATTCTTGTAGACCTTTCCAACTTTAATCATGGTGACTGTGCTTATCATGTTGAGAACCATCTTTTGCGAAGTACCAGCTTTCAATCGTGTACTTCCCCTTATAACTTCTGGCCCAGTTCTCAAGGATACAACCACATCGGCTAGATTCCCAATTTCAGGCTCTTCAACGTTACAGATGAGGGAAGTTTTGCATCCTGCCTCCTTTGCTTTTTTTAGAACCCCTCTCACGTAGGGTGTCCTACCACTTGCTGAAATACCTATGACGGTATCCAAAGGTGATGGATCGTATGTCGAAAGATCGCGTATTCCTAAATCTTCCATGTCTTCTACCTCTTCGACAGCTTTGGAAAAGGCATCTTGTCCACCAGCAAGGAGAGGGATGAAAACACCTTGAGGAACTCCAAATGTTGGTGGGATCTCAGCGGAATCGATAACTCCCATCCTTCCACTGGTACCGGCACCAGCGTAGAAAATCCTTCCTCCCTTTTTGTAGCTTTCAATGCAGAATTCGATCACTTCAGCGATCTTCGGTATAGCCTCTCTTACCGCCAAAACTACAACGGCATCTTCCTCGTTCATCACTCTCAGTATCTCTTCAATATTCTTGGTATCGATATTTTCCGTTTTTGGGTTTCCCCTCTCTGTTTCTAGATTTCCTATCATTTGTCATCTCTCCCATAAAATTGGTATTAGTTTATAGCGTAAATAAAACGAGTAAGATATAAAGAGGAAGAATTAGAATATTCCTCAATAATAGCAGTTTTTTCATCATAATCGAGTTTTTTTATATTTAATTGATCATATCAAGATTTTACTTGCAAGGAAAAAATCTATAATATCTTATTTCGAAGGACTGAGCCCGATGATTTTATACCCTGATAATTTTATACGATGATTATCATATCAAATCCTTACATTTTCAGAATAAACAATGAACAAATAATGAATAAATTCCTAAATTCCAACTACCTAAGGAGGTGAGTGAACATGAGAAAGTTCTTGATCGTCCTGTTAACATTTGTCCTATTCACACTAACTTTATCTCAACTTCCACCGAATATACCGAGGGAGGAGACACTAATCGTTGATATCCTATCAGGTAGGATAGCGACACCTCACAATTTTAATATTTGGACTGTTGCATGGAAATGGTGGGATCGAGGTATCCAGCAGCTTATGTTAGAACCGCTATGGATCGTTGATCCTGTTACAGGTAAAGTGATTTGTGCCCTTGCTGAAGAAATGCCAATATATAACAACAATTTCACAAAAATGACCATAAAGATGAGAAAAGGAATGTACTGGAGTGATGGGACGGAGATCACATCAGATGATGTCGTGTTCACAATTGAGGCTGTCATGAAGAATCCCACTTTGAATTATCATGATATTATGCTTGACTATGTGAAGAAAGTCTATGCCCCAGATAAGTACACTATTGTGGTCGAGTTGAAAAAACCTAATTCCAGATTCCATAGTTATTTCATTGACAGATGGGGAGCTCTAAGACCCATGCCAAAGCATATTTTCGAAAGAGCAGAAGATTTAGGAACTTTCGAGTTCAATCCTCCTATAAGTAGTGGACCGTATGTATTGGAAGATTATGATCCAAACGGTTACTGGGTTCTCTGGAAAAGAAGGACGGATTGGGAAAGAACACCAACAGGAAAACTTTTTGGTATGCCAAAACCAAAATATGTTCTTTATATCTTCTACAGCACAACAGAGCAAGAGGTCATGGCACAAGTAAGACATGAGATGGATGTTTGTGATACCACAATGGAAGGTTTAAGGATTATTCTCTCGAAGAACAAGTATGCAAGGGCTTATATAAAAAACTATCCATATATCTTCAATGCTGATCCGTGCGTCACAGGTGTCACTTTTAATGATGCGAAATTCCCATACAACATTAGAGACGTTAGATGGGCGTTAACACTGGCCATAGATATCGTTGACTTCTTAAAAATAGGATATGATGGGGCAACTGTTATGGCAGCTCTTCATATACCCCCAACACCTGCCTATACTAAATGGTATTACAAACCTTTGGAGGAGTGGTTGAAGAACTTCGAACTAGATATCGGAAATGGTGAGAAATTCAAACCCTTTGATCCTAACGCACCTATAAGATTAGCAGAAGAGATGAGAAAAAGAGGTTATGCTGTCCCGGAAGATCCAGAAAAGATAAAAGAGATATTTGGAATTGGATGGTGGAAATACGCGCCAGACGTTGCAGAAAAGCTTCTCATAAAGCATGGTTTCAAACGTGACAAAAATGGAAAATGGTTATTGCCGGATGGGAAACCATGGAAGATCACAATAATTGCTCACACTAACCCAGCCCACCCAATGTATAAAAATGCGTTCGCACTGGCTCAACAATGGAAGAGATTCGGCATAGATGTTACCGTTTTAACCACAGAACAGGCTGCTACTATTGTTGATCATGGAGATTACGATGTAGCAACTGCTGGTATGTGGCCAGCTACAGAACCTTGGGGAGGGCATCCCGATCTTTATAGAACTTTTTACCCGTGGAAGTCAGAATACATGGCTCCAATCGGAGAGACCAATCCAGGTCATGATTCAAGATGGTCCGATCCAAGAATCGATAAGATAGTTGAAGAGATGGAGAAGATAGATTGGAATGATCCAAAAGTTATTGATCTTGGAAAGGAAGCTTTAGAAATCCTTGTTGAGGAAATGCCCACTATTCCAACCAATTTGTATCCTGGTATAATAGCTCTTGATGAGTATTATTGGACTGGTTATCCAACGTTTGAAAACCCCTATATGATACCGTACTCTCACTGGCCCAATTTCAAATACGTTTTACCTTCCTTGAAATCTACTGGCAGAAAATGAAAGATTCTGCAAAGATAGCGCGTCCCCGTAAAGGGGACGCGCATATAAAAATGAGTATAGGGGGTTATGAATCTTGAATTTCTTGAAACGATATTTGTTGCCGAGACTTTTGGTATATTTCCTTGTCATCTTTTTAGGAATAACTCTTATTTTCATAATCCCAAGATTGATGCCTACTGATCCTGTTCAGGAGATGATAAATACAATAACATCTCAAGGGGCATACCTTGATCCTGAAGCTATAAAAAAGCTAGAGGATACATTGAGGGAGCTCTATGGTTTGAAAGGTTCGTTGTGGGAGCAATATATCAATCTTTGGAAGCGACTCTTTAAAGGGGATTTTGGGCCTTCCTTCTTTCAGTTTCCAACTCCTGTTATAGACTTGATAAAACAATCCTTACCCTGGACTTTAGGATTGTTAACTATCACAACAATTACTTCATGGGTTTTGGGCCTGATATTAGGGGGATTTGTGGGATACTTCTACAAGAAAAAATGGGCAAAACTTATAGATGGTATTGCTATGGTGATAAGGCCTATACCTTATTACATACTTGCACTAACCTTGTTGATACTTTTTGCCTATATCTTTCCTATCTTTCCTATAGGTGGAGGAGCTTCAATAGGGAGGACTTTTCAATTCAATTGGTGTTTCATATGGAGTGTGATAAAGCATGGTTTCTTACCTGCCATGTCTTTAATAATAATTGGAACAGCTGTTTGGCTCCAAACGACTCGATTGATCGTTCAAAATATATTAGCAGAAGATTTCGTAATTTATGCAAAATCTGCCGGTTTGAGAGAGAGAAAAATCGCTTTGAGATATACCATAAGGAATGCCATGTTGCCTCAAATAACAGGGCTTACACTTTCTTTGGGGCAAATATTTAGTGGAGCGCTGATAACAGAGGTTGTTTACTCTTATCCTGGGCTTGGAACACTTGCCTATAACGCCATAAACAGTGGTGACTATAATTTGCTAATGGGAATAACGACAATTTCTATAATTGCAATCGCAACTGGTATGTTGGTTATTGATCTAATTTATCCATTCTTTGACCCAAGGATTAGGTATAGATGAGGAGAGGTGGGAGTTTGAAAATACTAAAAGATTTATTGAGAGATAGAAAGTTTAAATTTGGCTTTATAGTTTTATGCATACTAGCCTCATTAGCACTTTTATCCTTCTTATCGCCTTATGATCCAACTTTATGGAACGTAGCACCTAGGGATCTACCACCTTCATTGGAGCATATCCTTGGAACTAACTCTAAAGGTCAAGATGTCTTCTGGGAGATGACGTTCGCTCTAAGAAATTCCATAGTAGTCTCGATGTTTGCCGCATTTTTCTCTAGGATCATAGCGATACTTGTAGGATTGATAGCTGGCTACAAAGGAGGTATAACAGATAGAATCTTAATGTTTATCAGTGATAGTTTCTTAATAATGCCATTGTTACTTCTTCTTTTGTTAATAGCTTCTTTGGTAAGAGAAAGCCTTTCCCTTTTTACCCTAGGATTAATTTTAGGTATTTTCGGATGGGCTTGGGATGCTAGGGTTATCAGATCTCAGGTTCTCAGCCTGAGAGAAAGGGAATTTTCCTTCACAGCGGTTCTTAGTGGATCAAAAACTTTTTCAATAGTGATGAAAGAGTACTTACCATTCATACTCCCAATCGTTTTTTCAACATTTATTAACAACATGTCTTGGGCGATAGGGATGGAAATCACATTGGCAATATTTGGACTCTCGAATCTGGATATTCCGACACTTGGCACGATGCTTCATTGGGCAATACACTATCAAGCTATTCTTCTTGGAGTTTGGTGGTGGATTCTTACACCGATTTTGATTTCAGTATTCCTATTTGTTTCTCTGTATCTTCTTTCTGTTAGCATAGGTGAGTATTTGGATCCTAGGACTAGATTACAAAGAATAGGGATGGTGAAGAAGTGAAGAAGAATGTGGTTATAAAAGTAGAGCATTTAAAATCTTACTATATTCTTGATATATATGGCACTAAGAAGTATATCAAAGCGGTTAATGATGTTTCTTTAGAGTTCTATGAAAACGAAGTCTATGGAATAGCAGGTGAATCTGGATGTGGGAAAAGTACGCTGGTCAAAAGTATATTTGGCTTGATAACACCTCCACTTAGTCTAATGGGAGGAAAGGTTCTATACAACCTCAACGGGAGGATGACGAATCTATATGAGCTTGAAGATAAGGAGTGCAATGCATTAAAATGGAATTTTATCTCTTACATCCCTCAAGGTTCTATGAGCGTCTTAAATCCTGTTTTGAAAATCAAAGATATCTTTAAGGATTTCATAGAAGATCATATCGATAGAAAAATGGATAAGCACGAGATCTACACTGCCATAGAGAACCACTTAGAGCAACTAGGTCTACCAATGAAGATACTGAACGCATACCCTCATCAACTCTCAGGAGGTATGAGGCAGAGAGTAACAATCGCCCTTGCAACAATTTTGAAACCAAAAGTGATAATAGCTGATGAGCCTACCACTGCTTTAGATGTGGTAGTTCAGCGAGGTGTCATACAACTTCTTAGGGAAATACACTCATTGCAGAAGAATACTATAATTTTAGTCACACATGATATGGGAGTTCACGCCAACATAGCGGATAGAATTGGCATAATGTATGCGGGAAGGATAATAGAGGAGGGGAATGTAAAGGAAATTTTCGAAAATCCTATTCATCCATACACGAAATATTTGATCTTTTCACTTCCCAAATTTGGAGACAAAACTAGGAAAGAAAGTGCACCTGGTAACCCTCCATCACTCTCTAATCTTCCACCTGGGTGCGAATTTCATCCAAGATGTCCTTATACGCTTGACATATGTAAAACAAATGCTCCTTTTCTCATAGATATTGGGAATGATCATAAAGTTGCATGTTGGTTGGTTAAGGAGGGAAATAATGCAAAAACTCCTTGAACTACGAAATCTTACAAAGATCTTCACCATTGGAAGTGTTGTTTCGAGGATAAAGATATTAGCTGTTGACAATGTTTCATTTTACATAAAACCTGGCGAAATTTTCACTTTAGCTGGAGAGAGCGGCTGTGGAAAAACAACTATATCGAAAATAATATTAGGTTTTGAAGAGGCAACCTCTGGTGAGATCTTTTACAAAGGAAATAGGATAGATAATCTTGATAGGAAATCGAAACAAAACCTTTTAAAGGAGATACAAGCGGTTTTTCAGAATCCTTTTGAAACGTTCAATCCCCTGAGAAAGGTCGATAGTTATTTTTATGAAACTCTAAGGAATTTTAGAATAGCTGATAACTTTGATGATGCGAAAAAGATTATAAAAGAAAAGCTTGATGCTGTGGGAATATCGTTCAACGAATTTTCTGAAAAATATCCCAGTGAATTTTCTGGTGGTCAACTTCAGAGAATATCTATAGCAAGAGCTCTTTTGACAAATCCCTCTCTTTTGATAGCAGACGAACCTGTTTCAATGGTGGATGCCTCTCTCAGAATGTCCATTGTAAATTTATTCAAAGATTTGAAAGAGAGATATGGTTTGAGCGTTTTATACATAACTCACGATTTGACAACCGCTTACTACGTAAGTGACAGAATAGCGATAATGTTCAGAGGAAGCATTATTGAATTAGGTCCCGCAAATGAGGTCCTCATGAATCCTAAACATCCATATACACAGATTTTGAAAGCTTCTGTTCCAGAGGCAGACCCAAAGAAGAGGTGGAAAGAAACAATAAGGCTTTCCGATATAGAATACGAGGAATATCGAAGAAAAGGATGTAAATTTGCTGGGAGATGTCCTAAGGCTCTGGATATCTGCAAAGAAGAATCCCCTCCAAATATCAAAATAGGAGATGTAACTGTGAAGTGTTTTCTTTACAGAAAATAAGGAGGTGTATAGACAGTGGAAAGAGAACCTTATAAAAATCCCGAGCTGCCTGTGGATATTCGTGTGTGGGATCTTTTGAGGAGAATGACGTTGGAGGAAAAAGTTGCACAACTTGGGACAGTATGGGGTTTCGAAGTTTTGGATGAAAACAAAAAATTCTCACGAGAGAAAGCGGAAAAATTACTTAAACACGGTATAGGACAAATAACAAGGCCAGGAGGTTCTACTAACCTAAAACCTGGAGAAATGGCAAAGTTCATAAATGAAATCCAAAGATTTCTGATTGAAGAGACAAGATTAGGAATACCCGCCATCATGCATGAGGAGTGTTTGACAGGTTGCATGTGTTTGGAAGCTACTATGTTTCCACAAGCCATAGCTCTGGCAAGTACTTGGGACCCCGAGCTCATAGAGAAAATGGCAGAGAAAATAAGGGAAGATATGAGAAAAGTGGGAGTCCATCAGGGCCTAGCACCAGTTCTTGATGTGGCAAGAGATCCTAGATGGGGAAGGACGGAAGAGACGTATGGAGAATCCCCTTATCTGATAGCAAAAATGGGAACAGCCTATGTTAGAGGACTTCAAGGGGATAACATCAAAGAAGGTGTGATCGCGACTGTTAAACATTTCGCAGGGTATAGTTCATCAGAAGGAGGGAAAAACTGGGCACCTGCTGTCATTTCTGAAAGAATTTTGAGAGAAATTTTTCTCTTCCCGTTTGAATGCGCTGTGAGAGAAGCAGGAGTTCTCTCTGTCATGAACGCTTATAATGAAATCGACGGCGTTCCATGTGCTTCCTCTAGGAAGCTCCTAACTGAAATACTGAGAAATGAAATTGGATTCGAAGGAATAGTAGTATCGGATTATTCTGCGATAGATATGCTCAGAGCATACCATAAAATCGCGGTGGATAAGAAAGAAGCTGCAAAGCTTGCTTTAGAAGCAGGAATTGATATAGAGTTACCAAAAATTGATTGTTATGAATATCTAAAGTCACTGGTTCAGGAAGGGATAATATCTGAGAAATTGATAGATGAAGCTGTTTCTAGAGTTCTAAAAATTAAGTTCATGTTGGGTCTTTTCGAAAAACCCTATGTAGATGTCAAAAACGCCAGATTCGACGATCACAGAGATCTTGCGCTTGAAATTGCTAGAAAATCAGTGGTGTTACTGAAGAATGATGGAATTCTTCCAATAAAGAAGGATACGAGAAGAATAGCTATTATAGGACCATGTGCCAACAGTGTAAGGAATTTAATGGGAGATTATATGTATCCAGCGCATATAGAAGTTTTCACAGAATTAGATATGGAATCCTTGAAAGTACCTAAACCTAATATCAATGAAATCATGGATCATTACAAATCAAGGATACCGACTATATTGGAAGCTATCAAAAAGAAAGTGCGTGGAGAGGTGCTTTATGCCAAGGGTTGTGGAATCATGGATAGTTCAAAGGAAGGATTTAAAGAAGCAATTGAAATTGCAAAGAAATCAGACATCGTAATTTTAGCAGTCGGTGATAAATCAGGATTAACAAGAGATTGCACATCAGGAGAAACAAGAGACAGTGGCACACTCGAGTTACCAGGAGTTCAGAAAGATCTCATAATTGAAGTTACTAAAGCAGGTGTCCCCACTGTCCTCATTCTTGTAACAGGAAGACCGTATTCCCTGAAAGATGTTGTTGACAAGGTTAACGCAATTGTTGAAATATGGTTCCCCGGGGAAGTGGGAGGGGAAGCCTTGGCCGATGTGTTATTTGGAGATTACAACCCCGGGGGTAAACTTCCCATAACTTTCCCTAGAAGTGTGGGTCAAATTCCTGTTTACCATTACCAAAAACCGTCTGGTACGATGTCATATTGGTGGAAGGATTATGTGGATGAGAATGTAACACCTCTCTTCTCATTTGGACATGGCCTTTCCTATACAAGATTTGAGTTTTCAAATTTAAGAATAGAACCAGAGACAATTCCTACAGCTGGAAAATTTGTAGTAAAAGTTGATGTGAAGAACATAGGTGAAATGGAAGGAGATGAGGTTGTACAATTATACGTAGGTAGAGAATACGCTAGTGTTACACGCCCTGTTAAAGAATTGAAGGGATTTAAAAGGGTATCTTTAAAGCCCGGTGAAAAGAAGACAGTTGCCTTTGTGGTTCATGCAGACGTCCTGGCATTTTATGATAGTAACATGAAGCTGGTGGTTGAACCAGGTACTTTCAAGATAATGGTGGGAAGTTCTTCGGAAGATATAAAATTGTCAGGTGAGCTCAGAGTGATAGGAAATAGGAGAGAGATAATTGGAAAAAGAGTATTTTTCACTAATGAGTATGAAAAATAGTGGTTAATTAAAGTAGCATTCAGCCAAGAGCATCATCTATTGAGGAATTATTTCATGATAATAGCCTTGGGACAGATTGATATTATTTGGGAAGATGAAGAGAAGAATAAGGAGAAAGTGAAAAAATTTACAGAAAAAGCAAAAATTCTGGTATCTGATATGATCTTCTTCTCTGAAATGAGTTCCACTAGTTTTTTAATGAACGTCAAGAAATTAGCGAGTGACGATGCATTGGAATAGGTAAAGTGCACATCAAGGCAATACGAAATTTTCTTAGGGATAGGGTATGTAACCTTAAAAGACAATAAAGGACTGATCACTTACACGATAATATCACCAGAAGGTGTCATCTGTTCGTATAGTTAATGTGGGAGGGAAGAATCGTCAACATCATTGACAACAGGCATCGTAAAGTTTCGCAACAAGAAGTTATGTATTACGCATCAGGACAGAAAGTGAACGAAGGTAGTGATATCAGGTGAACAGTTTA
>Ga0190313_1001940_pt1 | contig 10546 bp, 28 predicted proteins | sample 4870071011_MG_FD_169989 | JGI IMG/M metagenome (GOLD analysis project Ga0190313, IMG submission 169989) | Hydrothermal vent sediment bacterial communities from Southern Trench, Guaymas Basin, Mexico - 4870-07-10-11_MG | ecosystem: Environmental > Aquatic > Marine > Hydrothermal vents > Sediment ...
GCTTGACCTTCTCCCAACCCCAAATCACGACCCTAACCAGCACCGTAGCAGCCACTAATATACCTAATATAAGTACTAGGACAGCCACGATAGCCCAAGGGAATAGGGCGTACTGAGGGTCGAACAGGTGAACCTCGAACTCCCTACCGTCACTACTGACCCAGATGTAGGTAATGGAGACCCCAGGGTACTCCCTCCTAATAGACTTCAGAACCTCCCAGACAGCACCGCCGAAGTCCTCAGGGAGCCTACCTCCCTCAACCTCACCCTTAACCACGTAGAGCTTCCCTAGCTCGAACGGCTTGCCCCTACACTCGTCACCCTCACAGACCTTCCTCAACTCAGAATCAGGCATCACGATCTTCTCTCCTACCTCAGGCATTTTACCACCCCCAAGTACCGTATACCTTAAGGGTTAATACGTAGGTACCGCTCACAGGTATTGAGCCGAAAGGCCCGACAGTGTATGGCCTCCTCAGACGCACCCTAACGCCGTTAAGCCCGAACGGGTGTGCAGAGCACTTAGTTAAGTTATAGGAGATGTCAATATCGTCCTCAAACACCGACTCAAACGGCGTTAAGTCCTTGGAGGCTATACTGAACTCAGCACCGTCGCAGCCGACCATATCAACGCTGAAGCCTCCCCAGAGACCGCCCCCCAGCTCAACCTTAACGTAGGCTCTAACCCTTACGAACCTAGGCACTACCTGCTCACCCTTCTTAGCGATTGTCTCCACTAACTGCTCCTTCGGGGGCATCAGGAAGTATGCGTAGACGTTCCTATCCCTATCAACATATACCCTCTCCTCAGTAAAGACGGGTATCTCGAACTCGGGCATACCACCACCAACTAATAACCCATATTAAGGTTTATAAGTAGAGATAGACGGTGCAAGAAATGGCTTACTCAACAATATACATAAGCAAGAAGCCAGAGGAGGTCTACGTCTGCAAGCCAGAGCTGTTCGAGGCGACGGCAACCCTAGTAGAGGTACCTAGGAGATGGCCCAACTTCGCCGTAGGTCTCATGTACGTTGAAGGCCCAACCGACACCTTAATAGTTAGGCACTACACTGGAACCTACGAGGTAGGTAAGGGGGAGATACTCATACTGGGAACCTACGGAACCCTACCGAAGGTAGCTAGGACTGAGAACGTAACCATACACTTCACCGAGGCTGGAACCCACACCATAAGGTTTGTCTCAGGATATGTCTACCTAGGAACCTTCCACATAGACAACTACGAGGAACTCAAGGTAGAGGTGAAGAAGAGGGAGGAGGAGGTACCGCCACCACCACCACCAACGCCTAAACCAGTCATAGGGCCTAGGGAGGTAGCGACCATAACTACATCACTTATAGCTCTCGGAGCATCACTACTCGGGCTACCAGCCGATAAGAGGTGGCTGTCAGCACCAATAACGGTGGGTACGGCGTTAGCGACTTATTTCATCTACCCGAAGCTTGAGGAGCTGAAGTTCTAAAACCATAAAAGCTTTTTTACCCCTCAAACGATACATTTTTGGTGGAAAAATTGGGTCAAACCCGAGTAGTCACCTTCAAAATAGATGAGGAACTCCTAGAAAGGGTTGATAGGGTAGCAGCTAGCGAGGGGCTAACTAGGAGCGGACTGATAAGGAAGGCATTAATCCAGTACCTAAGAGACAAGGGGGAGCACTACCTCCCCATAAGGGTTAGGAGGGTGAGGATAAGTTGAACCAAGTAGAGCAGCTAGTACTCAGGAGGCTAGCTGCGGACGGGACTTTTATCGCCGTCATGTACGGGTACTTCGTTGAGGGGAAGTCGCCCTCAGAGCTGGCAGATATAGCGGGGATGAGCAGGACGGCTGTCAGGGCGAAGATACAGAGGTTCAGGGGCTCCCTACACGACGTGCAGGTAAAGCACCTACTAACCAAGGTACTGCCCCACGTAAACGGGATATCGCCGATAATACTCAAGCTCAACGGGAAGCACTACTGCCTCCTATGCGAGAGAGTAGTACCGAACCCGATAACACACATCAGGAGCAAGCACAGAGACATACTCCAGAAGCTAACACAGCACGTAATAAGCAAGGCAAGAAACGGTGGTAAGCCGTGAGGAAGAAGATAAGGGTATACCACCTATACGATACAGAAGACTTCCACCCCTACATGCTGGAGATAAGGGAGTACGACGACGGAGCAGTAGAGATAGACGTGAGGAGGGGAGGACACGACGAACTATACATCTACATCGGGGCCCCGAGCGACTCATCAGAAATTAGGGAGATGGTGAGCACAGGATGGCTAATCCTAGACTACGGGGACGAAGGCTTCGATGCAGTAATGAATAAGTTGCTTGACGACCTACAGGAATGGCTCGAAGAAAACGTGGTAGTGCTATCATACAACGAGGTGGTAAAGTGATGTACGCTAAGTGTGAGGTATGGCTTGAGAAGATAAAGAAACATGACTACAACATCTACGAGCTAGTATTCAAGTGTGAGGACAAAGCAATAGTCAGGATAAAGCTAGCATACCCACCATTCGTAGAAGTGCAGGACAAGGGTGAGCAGGAATGAAGAAGGAACTAGCCATAGCTCTGTACGACGAGAAAGGGAAGATAGCGAGGATTAAGGTTGAGCTGGACGAGGGAGAATACCCCAAGCCGTCAGCGCTGGAGCTCCCTACGGGCTGGGGGCATGACCTACACATCGCCGATGATACGCCCCCCGCGGGGAGATGGGGTAGCGGTCTCGCTTGACCGCGGACGACTCCCCGTCCTCCCACCGTGGGGGGCTCCAGGCGCTGGCGGGGGGAGGGTGATATAATGGGTAAACATGTACTTAAGTTCGCACTAGCTATAACGCTCTCAATACTGATAACGGTAGGTACGTTCATGCTAATCAATGCAGCGCTAACGCTCAGCGGTCTCTCAGAGCCAGTGTTCAGTAGGGAGGTAGACGCTATGCTCTCGCTCCTATGCGGTATGTTCGCCTTTACTGTACTGATGTACATATTCATAGACTATGCTGAATTCATAGCCGAGGAGGTGTGCAGGAAATGATATGCCCCAAATGCGGTAAGGGAAGGATGTTACTCCACAGGGTAGAGCACAGGTGGGGAGAGGTAGCATACATCTACAGGTGCGAGAAGTGCGGATACCAGCTTGAGGTCACATATAAAACCAAGATAGACTACTCTTACTGGCCAAAACCTAAGCCAAAACCATACATGATAGCGACAAAACTTATGAGGGGAAGCCATGATAGTCGTAGCTGACGTAAGTCTGTGGGGCTTCATTAGGTGGGCTGAGAGGAGGCTTAGATTGTTAGGCATTAAAGTAGTCTACCCTCCAGCTAGGGCTTCGGATTACTCGATAGCTGAGCTCGCTAGGAGGCTGGGAGCAGTGGTGGTGACGACCGACAAAAGATTTCCCTACGAGGACAAGGTAGTGCTTGAGTTCCCGACCAACAAGAAGCCCAAGTACGAAAAACTTTATACCCAGCTCATGAAGAAACTACTCGGCGGGGCGATGAGCAATAGCCAGGATTCACGGTTCACCCCGAGGCAACCGCCCTATAGCCCACCAAGAGCGCGCATCAAACCCGAGGGGCTGGTAGTCAAGGTGCACGAGCCCCGCACTAGGTGATTAACATGTACAAGAAGGTAACCGTTAGCTTCCCTCCCGAGTACTACCGCGAGCTCCTCTGGCTCAAGAAATATTTTGGTCTGGAGAGATGGAGAGACCCAGAGTTCATCAGGTGGTTAATACATAGGCTCTACACCCAGCTACAGGCTAAAGTGATGAGCGAGGGGGATAGGTGGTTCAAGTGAGTACTGATAAGTTATACGAGATTAGGCCCCATAGCATTGTCTACCTCTTCTCAGGTGGTAAGGACTCTAGCTTAGCCCTACTTAAGACTAGGGATATTGTTAGGGACTATGCTAGCAAGCACAATGCCAGAGTCTACATAGTACACATAACCGTTACTGGGAACACACACCCATTAAACGTCTATGCCGCTGCCTCAGTCATGTACTGGCATAAACAACATTACGGCTTCGAGCCAGTATTCCTTGCATCAAATAGAGTGTTCCAAGAGTATATGGCAAAGTACGGCTTACAGATAGGATCTCAAAGATGGTGTTATACCGAGTTTAAGAATAAGGTTATTGCGGGATTTGAGAGGATCCTACCGAGACCTGTCCTAGAAATTGACGGTATGAAGAGAAGTGACAGTAAGCATAGGCTCGAAATGCTAAGTTCTGAATGGCAGTACATAGAGAGAAGACACAGCGGATTCAAGTACTGGGCTTGGCACCCACTAATCAATTACGACGGCAACCCACTAGAGGAGCTCAGGAAGCACCAAGAGTTCGAACCGATAGTTAAACTGTATGAGAAGTTCGGCGATAGCTTAAACTGTGTGCTGTGCCCATATAAGGGCAAAACCAAGCTAATCAAGTACAGGGACGCTGAGGACTTCAACATAATACTTCAGTTCATGGATGAAGTAATGACATCAAGAACATGGCATAAGAAGTTCTCATTCCTTAGGAATAAACCATTGGTGGTATTGAAGTGAGCCTTCACGAAGCGATACAGTCATTCATAGTGAGCTACGGTCAGGGGAAGCTGGAGACACTCAAGCTACTCATAGCCTACATAAAGGACAGGAACAGGAAATTCAACAAGAACTCACTATGTGCTACCTACGAAGGGCTGAGGAAGTGGATGACGTACAGGAAGGTAAGGAGAAAGTTCACGACTGTAGAGAGGGACATAAGGAAGCTAGCGGAGCTAGGTACGAACGAGCAGAAGGTACTCTACAGGAAGTTCTGGCAGGGAAGAAAGAACGTCATATTCTGCCTAAACCCAGAACACCCAGTAGTAGCCTACCTACTAGAGAAAGTGAACCCAGACACTTTTTAACAGGTTAACCTAGAGGTTAACCACGGTTTGGACGTGTTAGGTTTTGTTAGGTAATCAAGGGAACGGTAAGTAATGAAAGGTACGGAAACGACTTGAAAGGTCTGTTAAGGACTCTCTGGTCGGGTAAGGTTTTGAAAGGTTTTGATTGGTTTTGAAAGGTTGGAAAAGGTTTATTAGGTTGGGTTAGGTTGAGTAAGGATGGGTGGGAACCATTCCGAAGCGTAAGGTACTGGCTGAAATCGTTAGGGATGGGATAGTCTTCAAAGTATATGATAAGGAAGTACTGGAAAGCATACTAAAGGAACTGAGGGAGACCAAAGCCGAGAGACCCATAATAGTCAAGTCAGAAGACATCATCAACCTCAGCGAGTTCTGCAAGGGCCTAACAATGAAGGAGTGCGTAGAGAAGATAAAGAAGGAGATACCTGACTACAAGAACAAGCTCTACCAGATAAGTATCGAAATTTAAGGAATGACTAAGAGTATATACTTGGTGGTAGCGTGGTTAGGTACAGGGTTGAGTGCGAGACTGAGGCTGGCAAACTCGTTAAGTACTTCGACGACATCAACCTAGCGTACAACTTCATCAACATGATGCAGACTTACACTAAATGGAAGTGTAAGTTAATAGTTGAGCATGAGGAGAGGCCAGCTGAGAGGCTTAGGAGGCTGGTTGAGACACTCAAGCTGACCGACGAGGAATACATAAAGTACAGGCTTGAGGAGATAGCCAAGGAGAGGGAAAGCGTTGCCAGAGACATAAGCGAGTTCAAGAGAAGGAAGGAGCTGATAGAGAGGTACTACGACGTAGCGACATGCCCACTATGCGGCAGACCAATACAAAACCCGAGCACCTTCTGGAAGATGAGGCTAGAAGAAGTAGAGAAGACAATAAAGGAACTAGAAGAGAAGGAACGCAAGCTAGAGGAGGAGGAAAGACAGCTATGGAAAGCACTAGAAGAAATACAGCTCAAAAGAAAGAAATAGCTCTAATACAGAACATATCTCGGTGATATAATGGTTAGGTACGTACTTAAGTGCTACAAAGGACTAGCAACATACATTCTAGGCTTCGATAGTAAGGAGGAGATGGAGAAGGAAAAGAGTGAGCTGAACAGGCAGGGATGGAGATGCAGCATAATCTCTACAGCACCTACTCCCCCAACCCCAACTACTGGGGCACCAGTTACTGAGAAGGACGTAATAGCGAAAGCCCTAGGCATACCCCCGAAGAACGTCAAGACATACACTGAGAGGGGAGTACTGGTAGTCGAGATACACTACGGCACCAAGGGAGCGTTCCTAGACTGGATACTTGAGAACGCGAAGAAACTAGAAGAGCTAGGCTTCAAGAGACCATGGATATACGTAGACGAGAAGGGCAACCTAGCACTAAAAGCAACAAAATAAGGACAAACCAAAATTCTCTTTTTGAATCAAAAACCTTTTTAACCCCTGAGTTCACTTTATTCTTGAGGTGAATACCGTGTGGGTCTACGTAGTCTATAAGGTGGGTTACTCCAGAAGGGTAACCATACCCTCCAAGGTATGGAGGAAGTGGGGAGACCCAGACCACGTAATAATAGAGTACGACGAGAAGGAAGACAAACTAATAATAAGGCCATTCAAAGGGTGAGGTATAGTGCTTCCAGACTGGGCCATGTGCGAGAACTGCAAGTACTTCGTAGACCAAGGGAAGGGAGGGTACTGCAAGTACTGGAACATAAGGATAAGGAGAAAGAAGGGAGTATGCCCGAAATGGGAATACTTCGCAGGCGATGAGTAATGGTTAAGTACCCAGTTCTGAGGATGGGTAAACCAATACCAATTGAGTGGGTATGGCTGAGATGCACTAAATGTCCCTACAGGTTCCTGTGCAAGACATACGACCAACCACTATGCTTGAGGCGATGAGTGATGGATGAGATGTTATTGCCTAACATAGTCATTCACAACAAGACTGGCAGGAAGCTCAGGGTCACGGTATGGTTTAGGGCGGTCGTAGACTGTGAGGTAAGGCCGTACAGCCAAGGTGAGGTACACCTCGAACGCTCCAAGCTACTGAGGGCAGAGATAGACATAGAAGAGAGGTGATTGAGTGATGGAATTGAGTGAAATATTTCATAAGGAAATATGTAAGGAATTATGCAAAGAAGATCCAGAATTTGCGAAGGATGTTGAAGGATGTAGTTGTGATGAAGGTGATTGAGTGATGATGCTGAAGTTCGATGGGAAGGATGACTACGCACCGCTTACGTGTCCTGTGTGTGGTAGCAGGGAATTCGATGTTGGGTTCTTTGCGTTGAGGTGTAGGAGATGCGGGTACGTAATTCCCATGACATTAATAGTGAGAACCTACAACAGAGCTTTGTCGGAGGAAGAGATTAAGAAGAAGTACGAAGAGCTGAAGAAGCTATGGAGGATTTTAGGAGTTAAGGTGGGTGAGTGATGGTTAAGAGGTTATTCTTGGTACCTCCGAATGATACATGTTTTAAGTGTGGCAGGTTCTATGTTGCGGAGGTAACTATTGACGGTATACCGTTCATGCCATGTGATGAGGAAAACTGTCCTTACGAGGAATCAAGGAAAGGAATAGGTATACATGAAATATTTGACAAGAAATACGATGTATACCTAAGAAAAGTAAAATCAAGAGGTGATTGAGTGATGGGTATGGAGTCCCTGTGCGAGAGGTGTAGGTGGAGGTACGACTGCAAGAAACGTGAGGTAGTTGATAGGATAAACGACCTCCTAAGCACCTTCACCGACATAGAGGTAGGAGTAACGTACTGCCCGAACTACGAGGAAGAGGAGGAGTTAGAAACACCAGAGGAGAGGCTCATAGGTAGAGTATTTAATGCAGCGTTACTAGCAAGTATGCTAGACGTAATGAAGTCACTGAAAGAAACACGGCGAGGCGATTAAGTGATGCCTTGGATACATTTTGAGGACGTATCTGTAGACCTTGACACTCTTGAGGTTAGGAGCTTCACATGCCATAAGGAGTTCACCGCCCACGTGTGTGGGCGTGTGGTGAGTAAGGATGGGAGGTTCGACCAAGTAATATGCACCACGATACATAACGCTCACTTCGTCAGGGAAGCGTGGAGAAGAGCTAAGGAGAGAATCTTGAGGGATTACTGTGAAGGAGCGGACAATCCAGAGATGTGTGAGGAGTACTACGACGACATGGCTGGCGAAATGGCGTGTGAGCATCTATCAATCGAGGAGGTTGAGGAGAGTATGGATAGAATGTTGGTAGCGGAGGCGTTAGCGGAGGCGGCGGAGGACTACCTACCACCAACACCGAGGGGACTCCTGAAATGGATGAAGAGGTGATTAAGTGATGGGTGGGAACCCAACGCTCGAAACGGTTGAGAACCTCCTGTGGGGTACCTACGTAGCCGTAACCAAGGTAGTCAGCAAGCTAGATGAATGCTACGACCCCAAGATAAGGAAGGAACTAACCGAGGCACTCCTAGAAGCTGCTAGGAGCTTGAGGGAGGCGATAAACCTTTTAAACTCCCTAACATAAAGATTACTGAGGGGGTAAAATGAAGGCCCCCAAACAGGTGGCGGAGCCTCAGGAGTACGTGGTCGAGGTAACGGTAGCTCCCGAGACATGGATAATAGCTCCACTAATGCCTGAGGAGCAGGTCGAGAGGTACGTGAGGAAGGGATGGCTGGACGAGGAGGGCAGGCACCTTGATAGGTGCTGGCCCCGAAATACCGACGGGAAGCCCGTAATCTTCAAGCTGTGGTTGTTACAGGTGCTGAAGAGGGCTGCTAGGAGGTTAGGCATTCCTAGGGAGAAGCTTGAGTTCGACATCATAGACGATGACGGGGTTCCAGTACAGTACATAGTCATACCAGAGAAGCCGCTAAGGTACAGGAGGAGGGTCAAGGACACCACCGAGACTTTCGAATACATAGACTCGACGTTCACGCTCAAGTTCAGGGTACTAACTAAGTACCCAAAGGAATTCATAGAGTGCCTGAGGCTGGCAGGCAAGATAGGGATAATGGCGAGGACAAAGCACGGGTACGGAAAGTTCAGGGTAGTAGATGTTAAGATCTCCCCCAAAACCTAAAACACTTTTTAAACCCAAACCACACATATACGGCGGGATGACCCAGAGACCGCAAAACGAAAATGTTCACCTCAAATTTTAAAACACGAAATACCAAAACCTAAAGACTAATAACGAACCATTAACTCTGAAGCACTCAATAGGAATTTGGAAATGCGAACACCACATTTCTCAATTGCAAATAGTAAATCATAAACACAAAACTCGAAATCAATAAAAGCGTACCGCGAAGTCAGAACGGTCAAGGTCTAAATCACAAATCATAAGGGCAAACCAATAAGCCGACAGCGGTATCCCCCAATCAGCCAGCTTTAAATCAAAGTAATCAAACCAACAATTTAAATCCGCAAACAGAAGACTGAAATCACCCAACTGAAATGTTTAAATGATAACCCCACAAATTTAAATGACAAACACACACCCGAAAATAGCAAAGTGAAAAAGGAAAACCATAACTACACAAATGAAAATACACAATCATCAACCTCAAGTGTAAAGATATAAATACGAAACCATAATTACCAACCCGTTCTCTCATGAGGAACGAAAACTTTTAAAACTCTGGTACATCTAAGTTCTTGAGGGGTTCAAAATGGACGTAAAAACCCAAATGGAGATATCAGCCAAGAACCTTCTCAAGGAGGTATGCTCCATAGACTCGCCAGAAAAGGTCGAGCAGTTCTTGGAGAGGGCTTTAGGCATCGAGAGGAAGCAGGCACTACTAGGCGATGAGTGGGTAACGAGCGAGTACGAACTAACCATGACCGTGGGAGGCCCAAACACATACCTCAAAGTAGACGACGTAGGGGTAGCGACGGCTAGGGCGGAGTGGGGTAGCGAGAAGTACGAGACCTTTAAGAAGTGCTACGGAGCGAAGTACCTATTCGAGTACCTAAGGGAGGTGTACGGGTGATGTTTAGGGAGGTGATTGAAAGGGCTTTAAGGAAGCACGTAGCGGAGGAGGAGCTAGACGAGACAATAGTTGAGGACTACATCATAAGGAACGAGAAGGACTGGAACGAGCTATACCACAAGATAGTCCCCGACTACCTAAGACAGGAGCTAGAGAGGGCGGGACTGGAAGACGTAACGCTCTACCACCTAAAAGACGACGTATCGCTACCAGAATACGTAGCACTAGGAAAGAAGGGGAACACACCGATAGGCGTGTTCTTCGAGGTAGTACACGACAACCAAGCAGGAGAAACAAGACTATACTACGTAAGAGCCTTCATAACAGGAGACCAAATAAAGACACTACTACCCTACTACCACGAAGTATAGGGTGAACGTAATGGTCTTGTACAGGCACTCAGTAGATAAGGAGAAGAAATCCGTAGTGATACAGGAGGTAGACCTCTACGGCGGTGTAATGACGGAGTACTTGATTGACTTGAAGGACGACGAGGCATGGGTAAGGGTTAGGAAGGCGAGGATAGAGCGGGTAGAGTACGTAGAGGACGCAATAAAGCTAGAGACAGACAAAGGAACATGGCTATTCCCCAAGAACGAACTACACGTAGCGCCACAGCCACC
>Ga0190313_1001941_pt1 | contig 10544 bp, 13 predicted proteins | sample 4870071011_MG_FD_169989 | JGI IMG/M metagenome (GOLD analysis project Ga0190313, IMG submission 169989) | Hydrothermal vent sediment bacterial communities from Southern Trench, Guaymas Basin, Mexico - 4870-07-10-11_MG | ecosystem: Environmental > Aquatic > Marine > Hydrothermal vents > Sediment ...
TTGGAAAGAAGTCAATGCTAAGTACTTGAATTTAATGACAGAAATCTTAAATAACTTTCCGATAAAGTGCATACGATGCAATTTGGCTGAGGCTGATGATGTCATTGCGAGTATTGTTATGAATACTTCACAAAAACACCATATAATATCATCTGATAAGGATTATATACAGTTGTATGAACCAAATAGAGTGGCAATTTTTAGTCCTACTAAAAAAGATTTTATGAAACACCCAAACACTGAACTATTTGTGGTTGAGCAATCATTGATAGGTCAAGTAAAGGATAACATTTTCAATATAAAAACACCATTGGATTATCCTGATGAAAAAAGAAAACCTGGGTTTGGCCCAAAAGCAGCAGAAAAGGTTTTTGTTCATGGTTATAAAAAATGGTTGAAAGAAAATAATTTGGAAGAAAGATTTGAATTTAACAGAACCCTTTTAGATTTTAAAAGAATCCCAAAAGATTTACAAGAGTTTATATTGAAAAAATATAATTCCATTGAATATCCACATGCAGATAAAATGTATAAGTATCTTGAAAAAAAGAATTGGACTGAATTTCTTGATGATTGGACTTGGAGAGAAAAAATTTTCATGGAACTTTTTTAAGTGTTTGTGTTATAATGAGTTAAATTGTAAAAATGTTTAAGGGTCAGTAGCTCCAAACGGCAGAGCACCGGACTCCAAATCCGGGTGTTGTGAGTTCGAATCCCTCCTGGCCTGCCATTTAAAATAATATGTAAACAAAAGGAGAAAATTGTATGGATGAATTTATATGTGAAAGTATGATTGAAACTTTCGAACGAACAAGAGCACACTCAAGAGGTTTTGAAATTGTGGATACATCATTCAGAAAGAATGACAGAGCAATCCTACCTTTAAGAAAAACAAAAAGATCAGCAGGGTATGACTTTATGTTACCATATTCAGTTGTTATTGGCCCCAAAGAAAGTCTTATCATATGGTCTGATATAAAAGCCTATATGCTACCAGATGAAGTCCTTCAAATTTACCCAAGATCATCTTCAGCAATCAAAAATGATATAATAATAAAGAACATTGTTGGTATAGTTGACTCTGATTACTATAGTAACCAAGATAATGATGGAAATATTGGTTTATTTTTGTCAAATGTTGGCACTGAAACTCGATATTTGTCAGAGGGTGATGGTATTGCTCAAGGCATTTTTATCAAATATTTAGTGGCTGATAACTGTAACTGTAATGATACAAGAATTGGTGGTGTTGGAAGCACCAATAAATAAAGGAGAATGAGACATGGGAAAATTAAATATTGATCCAGAAGGAAAATTGCCTGAAGATGTTAGAAAAATGGTTGAAGAAAAACTTGCTAATGGTATTGAGGGTTTAGAGGAAGATGAAGAATCTAAAAAGATGAAAGAAAGAATTAAAAAGTCAACACCCAAACAAAAATGGAATATGGGGTTGTTACCTGGAGGATATAAAAAGGGCGTTACAAAATCAGCACAAAAAACTGAAAAAGGAAGAGCAAAAAATAAAATGGCTAAGAAATCCCGAAAAACTAACAGAAGATAACTTTCTTGTCCCACGGGGTAAAAACAGACACATTTTTGATGAAAATCAAGGAATAGTCAATGTTTACTGGTGAAAGTGTGTTTTTGATGTTTTCACCAGTAACTATTTTGAGATACTTTCTTGTCCCACGGGGTAAAACACTTACCAACACGTAGTAAATAAAGGGATTATAGAATTTGCCTATTTCCAGAAGAAGTGGCATTTTCATAACATGTTGTTTTTATTGATATTTTAAAAAACAGTAAAAATTTAAAAGTGTTTTCGTAGGGTAAAAAGTAGACCATCAAAAGATGGAATTCAAGAAATAACCAATGTTTACTGACAAAACAACAATTTCAAAATAAGGGGAAGTTACACATGAATGATAGTTTATTCAAAAGTTCTTTCGAGGAGTTTATATATGTTAGAACTTATTCAAGATGGCTTGATAAGTTGAAAAGAAGAGAAAACTGGACTGAAACTGTAAATAGATATCAAGAGTTTATGGAAAAAAGAGTCCCTGAAGCATATAAAGAACAATTTGCTGAAGCAATACAATCAATAGTGGATTTTAATGTAATGCCCTCCATGAGGTCTTTGTGGACTGCAGGAAAAGCACTTGAAAGAGAAAATACTTCAGGATTCAATTGTGCATATACTGCAGTTGATGATATTGCTGTTTTTAGTGAAATTCTCTATATTTTGATGTGTGGGACTGGTGTTGGTTTTTCAGTTGAAAGACAGTGTATAAATAAACTACCAATGATACCCAGCAATTTTACTGAATCAGATGAAACTATTGTATTTGCTGATTCAAAGTTAGGATGGGCAGAAGGATATGCAAAATATATCAGGGAATTGTATAAAGGTAATATATTTAAATATGATACTTCAAAAATAAGACCAAAAGGTGCCAGACTCAAAACATTTGGTGGTAGAGCTTGCCTAACAGGAGATACAGTTGTTTATAAAGAACATAATCAAATGACCATAAAAGATTTGTTTGATGTTCAAAATGACCATGGATTGGGTAAAATGAAACTTAGGTCTTTGAATGAAAAAGATGGTACTTTTTATGAAAATGAACTGTTGAATGTTATTGATAATGGTGTTTGTCCTGTTTTTGAAGTCATTACAAAAAATGGATACAAAATAAAAGCAACTGACAATCACAGATTTTATAATGAAAATAACACATGGGCTGAATTATCTGAATTTAAACTTGGTGATAAGATTGGTGTTGAGAGCAATACAAAAAAAGAGTTTGATGAAATAATAGCAATATGGTATATTAATGATATAAGAGTGTTTGATCTTGAAATGAAAGCACCAGATCACAATTTTATTGCAAATGGTTTTATATCTCATAATTCTGGCCCAGAACCTTTGGTGGCCTTGATGGATTTTACTGAAAAAACATTTTTAAAATCAAAAGGTAGAAAACTTAATAGTATAGAATGTCATGATTTGATTTGTTATATTGCAAGTATTGTTGTGGTGGGTGGATCAAGAAGGTGCTTACCCTTAACATCTAAAATTACTACAGATAAGGGTATCAAAATGATATCAGATGTCAGTGTTGGTGATTTTGTTGAGACTGGAGGTCAAAAATACAAGATTCTTGATAAAGAAAACACTGGAGAAAAACAGATATTAAAAATTAAACATGATTTTGGTGAAATAAGATGTACACCAGAACACAGAGTGGCTGTATTTACTGAAAATGACTATTCAAAATATATTTTTAAACATGCTAAAGATATCACTGAAAATGATTTCTTGGTATGGGATTCGTGTGGTTTTGAAGGCAATCACACATTTTTACCAACAATTTATCAAGATATACCTCTTAAAGATGAGTTAATCAAAACACCTCATCTTGATACTAATGTTGCTTGGTTGCTTGGTATCATTCATGAAGATGGGTGTGTTGGTGAAAGAACCATTGAAATAACAACACATAGAATGGAAGTTTTAGAAAAAGCAAAAAAAGCTTTTGATCTATTTGGTGTTGATACTATTGATAGTAAAATTAGTAAGGTATGTGGAAATTATTATAACTTAAAAATAGAGTCAAAACCTCTTGTTGAATGGTTTTCAAAACATATCAAACAACTGAAAATACCAGATTTTATCATGAATGGTAAAAGGAATGTGAGATGTGCATATTTAGCTGGTTTATTTGATGCTGACAGTGTGACAAAAATTGGTTATGATCAAATATATACAGTATATTCAACATTATGTGAAGATGTTAAACAGTTGCTTATTGGTGTTGGTATAGGACATATAACAAAAGAGGATCAACAAGGCTATACAGTATCAATTGCTGGTAGAATTAACAAAAAAGCATGGTTGTTGCATGTTGGTATTTTTTGTGTGGGTGAAGAAAAGGGAATGGGGGATGATGTGATGAGTGATGTTATTTACTACCCATCGAAAATTACATTAATTGCCAAAGATGGTATAGAAAGCACATGTGATATAGAAGTTGAAAATATCAAACAATTTACTACAAATGGTATTGTTGTTCATAATTCAGCAACCATATCACTATCAAATTTGTCTGATAATAGAATGGCTCACGCTAAAGATGGTAATTTTTATGTGTTGAACCCACAAAGGGCTTTGGCAAATAATTCAGTAGCTTATACTGAAAAACCTGATTGTATTGATTTTATGGAAGAATGGATCACTTTGATTCGTTCACATTCAGGGGAAAGAGGTCTTTTTAATAGGGAGAGTGTTAAGCTACATCTTAAAAAACATGTATCCAGAAGAAACCCTAATTTTGATTTTGGAATCAATCCGTGCGTACCATTTAGCACATTGATTTTAACTGACCAAGGGTATAAAAAAATTGGAGAAACCATTGATCAAGAAATTAATATATGGAATGGTAAAGTGTTTTCAAAAGTAAAACCGTTTCATTCAGGTAACAAAAATTTATATGAAGTAAAATTATCTGATGGCTCAAAACTGGAATGTACTGGAAATCATAAATGGGTATTGTGGGAGGGTTATTCTCAAAGTGGTAAAGAATATCGTAAGGAAACTACTGATTTAAAAGTTGGTGAAAAATTAGCAAAATTTGAGATGCCTGTTATTGATGAAGGTGAGGAGTATTCTATTGATGCTTATTCTCAAGGGTTTGGGGAGTCACATGACAAAATAAGAGTCAACGCATTTACACCAGTTAATGGGACAAAACAATATTGCCTTGAGTGGTTTGCTGGATATGTTGATGTGGATGAATATTCATCATATGATAAAACATATGGTTTACAAATAACATCAATTAACCATCAACAACTATTAGATATCAAGGTGATGTTGACAAGACTTGGTTGCAACCCAACAGTAAAAAAATGTTTTGGTGCATATAGATTATGCTTAGATGCACAAGATTTGTATACCTTATACAAAAATGGATTGAAGACATATAGACTGCAGCTTAATATTGAAAAACCACAAAGAGATGCCAGAAGATTTATTACTATTGAATCTATTACAAATCTTAATAAGTGTGAAGAGGTTTATTGTTTTAATGAGCCATTGAATCATACGGGTACTTTTAATGGTATTGTAACTGGTCAATGTGGTGAAATAATGTTAAGAAATGCCCAAAAATGCAACTTATCTGAAGTTATTGTCAGAGTAGATGACACTTTTGAAGATTTGTTAAAAAAAGTTGAACATGCCACAATTATTGGTTGTGTTCAAGCAACAATGACCAAATTTAGGTTTTTGAGAAAACAGTGGACAGATAATGCAGAAGAAGAGAGGTTGCTTGGTGTGTCACTTACTGGATTAAGAGATCACCCAATTCTTAATCACGTTCATAATACTGCAAAATTTTGGTTAGAAGAAATGAAAAAACATGCAGTTGAGACTTCAAGAATTTGGGCTAACAGGCTTGGTATAAATGAACCAACAGCAGTAACAACAGTTAAGCCATCTGGTACTGTTTCATTGTTAAACAATACTTCTTCAGGATTACATACAAGATTTTCAAAGTATTATATTAGACGTGTAAGAGTGAGCAGGGTTGATCCTTTATGTAAGATGTTAAAATCACAAGGCTTTCAATGGAAACCAGAAAATGGTGAGACTTTAGAAAATTATCAAACAGCAGTGTTTGGTTTTCCAATAAAATCACCTGAGAATGCTATTTGTAATGATAATGTTGATGCGCTGGAAATGCTAAACTATTGGAAGATGCTGAAAACGCACTGGACTGAACATTCCCCATCATGTACAATCTTTGTGAAAGATTCTGAATGGTTTTCTGTTGGTGATTGGGTATACAACAATTGGAATAAAGTATCAGGTTTAGCTTTTTTACCAGCAGATAGTGGTGATTATGATCAGGCTCCATATGAAAAAATAACAGTGGATGAATATGAAGAGATGGTTAAAATAACTCCTGAAATAGACTTTAGTGAACTATCTAAGTTTGAAATTGTTGATAATACAGAGGGTTCACAGGAACTTGCGTGTACAGGTGGTTCATGTGAAATAGTTTAGATTAAAAAATCTGACTTTTTTGATGGTATAATATATACTAATTGAAAAGGTCAGATTAATTTTAGTTGTTATTTTAAATAAAGATAGATTTTTTAATAAGTATGTGTTATACTAAATTCAAGATCAAATAAAAATAATTAAAGGAAAAATAAATGACTAAGAAAAAACAAGATCAAGAAATGATATCGGAAACCCAAGTATTAACCATCCAGTGTCCCGAAGGACATAAGTTTAGCAGAAGTTTTCTTGAGTTTCAAAATGATCAAAGTTGTCCTGTTTGTGCTGTGATAAAACAATTAGAGTCTGAAGGACATACTTTAATATCTGATGAAGAATGTAAATAGGAGTTGAAAAATGAACAAATTAAAATTATTTTTAGAAAATGAGTATTTATATCAATATAAAGACATTCATGTAATAGGCACTAAACATCAGATTAAAAGAACCAAAGAAAGAGTATCCTCAAAAGAAGACACTGAGGACTTGTTTAAAAAAACCATTGTATGGTTGAAAGATAATGGAACACAACATAAAAAGTATGTCTTCATTAGTAAATCAACCAATTTAGCAATGGCTGTTGATTACAGACCAGATAAAAACCATCAAGATAAGGGGAATCAAGTTATTTTGATTACTTTTTTTGGAGATATCAGAAAATTACCAACACCAAAAACACCACAGGGCTTCAAAATGAAATTCCAGAGTGATAAGAAGGTTATTGTTGAACAATTAAAAAATATTTGTGATGAAATAGACAATATTGATGAGATAGTGGAGGTTTAAATAATATTTTTTAAAATGGAGTATGATTAATGGGCTTGGATAAATTCTATACAAAACCAGAGATAGTTGATTTTTGTATTGATAAGATCAACTTTTCAAAATACAAAACAATTATTGAGCCAAGCGCTGGGAATGGTGCTTTTTCTAATGAAATTGAATGTTTGGCATATGATATTTTGCCTGAGCATTCAAATATTATTGAACAGGACTTTTTAACACTGGAATTGAATCAAAGCAAAACACCATTGTTAATAGTTGGTAATCCACCTTTTGGGCGGCAGAATTCATTGGCACTGAAGTTTATAAAAAGGTCTTGCAAATATTGTGACTGTTTTGCCTTCATACTGCCTTTATCATTTAGAAAACAGAGTGTTAAAAACAAAATACCATTATTTTTTCATTTAATGAGTGAATTTATATTACCAAAAAATTCATTTACTTCAAATGGTGTTGATTATAATGTTCCTTGTGTGTTTCAAATATGGGAAAAACAAAGTAAAACAAGAATCATACCAAAGAATATAAAAAATTCAAAATATTTTAAGTTTGTTAAAAAGAATGAAAATCCAGAATTTAGCATTAGAAGAGTGGGTTTTTATGCTGGCAAATTGAGCAAAGATATTAACAAGAATGAATCAACACATTATTTTATCAAGGTACTTGATGATATATTTTTTGATATATGGGACAAGATTGACTTTTCAAAAGAAAATACTGTTGGCCCCAGGTCTATTTCTAAACAAGAAATTTATATTGAATTAAATAGTGGAGGTTTAAATGTTTGATGTTGATAAATTTGCTGATTACAATAAAAAAGACTTATTTAAGAAAGCAAAACATGCAAGATGTTATTACTGTTTCAAGATAGTAACAACAGAAGATTTTTTAAAATGGGAAAAAGAAGGTTTTGTAGTCTGGGATCAACATGATCATTGTTTTTGTCAACATTGTTCAGTGGATGCCATCTTACCAGAACATGAAGAATATGATATATTTGATGATGATTTTATGCAAGAGATGCACCAATACTGGTTTGGTTATTATTAGAAATATTTTTTAAAAATAAGTGTTGTTTTTTCAGAAAGCTTGTGTTATAATCTTTTATATCAATCAAACAAGTATATTTAAAAAGGAGTTTATTTTGATAGAACCAACAAAAACATGTAATGTGTGCAAAAGGATATATGATGATTGGATGGAGACACAAGAATTTCATCACATCAATTTTATTGGTGGATATGGGTCAATATTTGGGGATGAAATGGTATTTAAATTGGATTTGTGTCAGTATTGCTTAAAAGAGATGATAGAAAAAATGGGTATTGATATAGATGATTTTTTAAAATAAGTGTTGATTTTTTGAAAAGAATGTGTTATAATCACTATATAAGAGTCAAGCAGGTAGTTAAATATTGTTTATTTGAAAGTTGTTTAAAAAATTAATTTAAAAAAGGGGAAATAAAAATGAATTTAAAAGAGATGATCACGGTTTTAGCAGATATGAGAGGAACTACTAAAAAGGCAGAAGAAGAACACCTTAGAACCGTTTTAGAAACAATCACAGCCACATTGGAAACAGGAGAAAACGTTGAGATATATGGTTTTGGAAAATTTAAAACAGGCTCGAGAAAAGCATATACAGCTCGAAATCCATCAAATGGGGAACCTGTTGAAGTTCCTGAGAAAACAACAGTAACATTTAAAGCTGCAAAAAAGTTGAAAGATATGGTTAATGGTTAAAAGTTAACTACCTATAATTTGATACATCTAAACCCCTGTAAGATTTATTTTTACAGGGGTTTTTTATTTGGCTGACTTTTTCAAATAAATGTGTTATAATATCTCTATACTAATCAAATAGGGAGAGAAACTAATGTTAGAAGTGCAAAAATATTTAAAAATACATACTCTGGATGAGCTTGAAACAAATTTTGGTATTAAATATAGATTGTATGATGATAGGGTTGTGCTCAACTATAATATGATAGATAGTCACAGCAAATATCACCCCATTACTTTAGAGTGTAGAGGTCTTATACTATCTCTTCCTGATTATAGTATTTTATGTAGAAGTTTTGACAGATTTTTCAATTTGGGGGAAGGAGATGAAAAACAGAATAACTTCAATTGGAAAAAATGTGGTATATTTAACAAATTAGATGGGACACTGATAAACTGTTATTTTGATGGGAAAAAATGGTGTGTTGCTACCAGAGGAACAGCTTTTGCAGAAGGGAAAATGCCACTGGGAAATAGTTATTTTGTCTTATTCAATGAAGCTATTGGACATGACACTACATTTTTTGACACCCTTAATAAAGAAAACACCTATATTTTTGAATTAACTTCACCTGAAAACAGAATTGTGACCAAATACTTTAAAACAAAAATTACCTTACTTGCTATAAGAAATAAAACAACAGGAAAATATGTTGATGAAGTGTTGTCACATGTTGATTCTGCAGAGTCATACTCATTTAACAACCCAACCGATATAAAGAATTTTGTTGAAAGTAGAGACCCAATGGATGAGGGTTGTGTTTGTTATGATCCATCTACTGATGTTAGGATAAAAGTTAAAAACAGTTCTTATGTTGCTATTCACCATCTGAGAGGGGAGAATGGTATCACCAAAAAATCAATTGTTACCTTGCTGTTAAAAAATGAAATTGATGAATATTTGACCCATTTTGTTGAAGACACCAAGATGGTATTGCCTTATGTTGAAAGGTATAATCAGTTGAAAAGTGATATCATAGAAAAATATGAACTGTATAAAGATATTGTGAATCAGAAAGAGTTTGCTTTGAAAGTTAAAGATTTTGATTTTAAGCCTTTTTTGTTTTCTTTAAGAAATGGGAAAGAATTAAAAGATATGTTTGTTGTTGAAAAGGTAAAACAACTTTTAAAATATTTTGAGGGGTTATAATAATGGGAACTGTAGAAAAAGGGTTGTATAGGCACTTCAAGGGTGGTATATATGAAGTGTTGTTTATTGCTATTAACACTGAAAATAGTAAACATGTTGTAGTTTATGAAAAAAATTCTATTAAATACACCAGACCCTTATCAGAGTGGTGTGATATAATGGAGAATGGACAAAGAAGGTTTACAAAAATTGAAGATGAAATTAGTTATATTCAACATTAAAAGGAAATTTTATGAGTAAAAAAGTGTTTGAAGATGCTTGTAAATTATTGCAAGATATCAAGGATTTACATATTGAGGAACCCTGGATAACTGAAGAAGAAGAAAAACATAGAATTGTCTTTGTTGATCTTTGTACACAGTTAAGTTCATGGTCAAATGTTTATCAACAATAAAAGGAGAATAAGTTATGCCAAAATGCGTAAAATGTAGTGAATTTTTCCATCCAGACTATTGTGTTGAAGCATTACCAGATGACCCAAAAGATACTGGGAAAGTCTGTGTTTTCTGTAAAATTAAAAAGAGTAGGGTTACGATTGAGGATGATCAAGGTAATTATTTTTCTACAGTTAGTAAAAAAACAGCGATAGAAAGCTATAAAAAGTACATATATGAATTGAAAAACAGCAGGAAGATTGAACACCTGTTAAAAACTGGGGATCAATCAAAGATTATATATTAGTGAAAATATGGTTGAAAGGGAATGAGAAATGAGAAAAAGAATTGAACATGTGGATGACAAAAAACAATGTGGTAAGTGTAAAAT